>RHMF01000320.1_pt1 | contig 20110 bp, 20 predicted proteins | sample 5365151 | NCBI WGS metagenome assembly RHMF01 (sample SAMN10266501, study PRJNA497801) | feces metagenome | isolation source: feces | host: Bos taurus | place: China: Prairie of Fairy Mountain | collected 2017-08-14 | reverse complement strand
ATTCCCCAAGAAGGCAAATCAGCTCCAAGAACTTTATCACTCTTTCCTAAAAACGAAAAATTCGTGTATGGTTCTAATATTTTCATTATCTTTTCTTCTTGTGAGAAAACATTTAGCGAGAATAATATCGCTATTACAAACATTACTTTTTTCATGATTTTAGTGTTTAACTTCAGAAACATTACTTATGACATATAAGTATTCATCTTTAATAGTTTCTGCTTGTTTACTCTTTGCTAAAAACGCCTTTTCTTTTAATGTTACTCCTTTAAATTTATCCATAACATACTTCCCTTTTTCTTTTCTATATGTCAAAACATTATTATCGGTAATATAAGGATATTTTATAGGGATTAACATCGATGGTTTTCTTAAATCTTTTTTCAAATACTTACTTTCTATTTCTATTACTGCATAATCATCTTGGTTTATCTTCAAAATATACTCCATGAAACTATTCTCATCTTTATTATTATTCTTTTTAAAAGATACAATATGATAACCATCATTTGAAGAACTTAACTCAAAACTATTATCCTCAAAATAAGTTTGTTTATTCTTTAAATAATCTGCATACATCAATCTCAATACGTCCAAATAAACACCTTTAAGTTCATTCTTTTTAAAATCACAAGAAATTCTTTTGCTTTTCTGTTTTTTATCAATCTTTGGCAATTGCCATTTACTATTTCCAATACATAGCGTATCTTCTTTACCTTTATTTACACTTTTAAGCCACAAACAATTCAAATCAAAACTCATTTCGTTCACAAAATAATTCTTTTCATAATTTGCAAACACTTTTTCCATTACATTATTTCCGCTTTGAGCATTAAGAAATAAAACAAATGAAACAAACAATACTGTTAAAATGATTCTTTTCATATTGTCAATAATATTTAATTAGCCTTAGTCATTTTTTTATTATTTTCCATTGAATACTCATCTTCTGTGCATGAACTCATAAAGGCTCCTGCAAATATTGCCAATAGGGCAATTCTTTTGATACTTCTTTTCATTGTTTTACTTTTTTATTTATTTAATTAGTTTTTACTCCTATTCTTTTAGTTCTACAATTCCACAAAAACGATAGGAGTTAATAATTACTTTTGCGAAATTGTGCTTGTTTTCATCGTTGTTTCTTTTTGTTTTTTCTAACGTTAGAATTGCGTTGCTATAGCGTTTGCAAAAATATAGTAAAAAAACATATAAAACAATAGCATTTTTCAATATTTTCTTGACTGTTTTTCAATATTTTTAACTTAATTAAATCTCAATTTATCTTTTTTTAATGTCAAGATATTTTTTGTTTAAAAAAATAATTATTTTTGCAATGAATTTAATATTGTATTTAGATATGGTGAATAATGATTCGTCTGTTGATTTGGAAAGAATTTTTGACAAGTATCCTTTGGAGTGTAAAGTAGGGCATGATTTTATGTTTTTAAATAATGTAAATTTTTTAAACAATGATTGTAGTTGCTTGCAAAAAGAGTATTATATTGACATCTTTCTTCAAGAAGGAGAAATGTCTTTTGAGTTAGAAAAAGAGAGGTTTGATATAGCTGCTCCTGCTGTATTGTTTATTCCTCGTGATAAAAGTTTTAGTTTACTTAATTGTAGCGAAAATATTTTAGTTAATATTTTTATTATTAAAGATTGGCTAAGAGAAAGTCTTTTTGATGATTTTATGAAGGATATGTCTGTTACTTATAAAATGAAGACTAATCCTGTGTTGATAGTAAAAAGTGAAGATGTATCTCCTTTTATTTATTATGTTCATGGTGTAAGGAGAATTGTTAGTGATACTTTGAATCCTTTTAGGTTAAAGGCTGTTCAATCTTATATTGAATCGTTTTATTATCAATATTTTTACAAAATCTATCCTTTTGCTAAGAGCAAGGAGTTTAGTATTGTCAATGAATTTTTGGAATTAGTTGATTTTAACTTTATTAAGCATAAAAATATTAGTTTTTATGCTAATCGTTTAGGTATTTCAAGGGGATATTTAGATTTTCTTGTTAAGAAAGAGTTAGGAGACACTACTAAGGGAGTTATTGAAAAAAGAATTTTAAATCAGTGTAAGAAATTGCTAAATGAAACTAATGATTCTATTAAAGAGATTGCTGAAAAAATGGAGTTTTCTTCAATAGAAAGTTTTTCAAGATTCTTTAAAAGAGTTGCAGGAGTAAGTCCAAGTAAATCAAGAAAATAGAATTACGAAAAAAAGTCTTTGTTTTTTTAATTTTTTTCTTTGATTTTTTTAATTTTTTCTTTGTTTTATTTTCCTCTTCCTTGAAGTATTATTACTGCTGTGTAGAATAGAATTTTTATGTCGGTAGAAAGAGAAGGGTTTTCCAAATAAATAAGGTCGTATTTTAGTCTTTCTACCATTTCATCTACCGATTCGGCATATCCATATTTGACTTGTCCCCAAGAAGTTATTCCTGGCTTAATTCTATGTAAGAGTCTGTATTCGGGAGCTTTCTTTACGATTTGATCAATGAAGAATTGACGTTCGGGACGTGGCCCTACGATGCTCATTGTTCCTTTTAAAACGTTGTAAAACTGTGGTATTTCGTCTAATCTCACCTTTCGCATAAAACGACCGAAAGGAGTAATTCTTGGATCTTTATCTCCGCTTGATAACATTGGCCCATTGCTTTCGGCATTTGTGTACATTGAGCGAAATTTGTGCATATAAAATGGCTTTCCTTTGTATCCTATACGTTCTTGTTTGTAGAAAATCGGTCCTTTGCTTGTTGTGTAAACAATAATTGAAGTAATTAGGTAAACGGGTGAAAGAATTATTATTGCAATTAAGGAAATTAAAATGTCAAATATGCGTTTTAGAATTTGTTGCCAAGGAGCGATTAATCCTTGTGTTACTGTTATTAGAGGGGTGTTAAAGATTGCGTTTGATTTTACGTTACCCATCAAAATATCTTTTCTGTCTGCTGGTATTTTTATTTCAACATCTTGTCCTGCTAAGCAGATTATGTCAAAGATTTCGTTTTCTTCTTCTTGTTCTAAGGCAATTATTATTTCTTCTATTTTGTATTGTGAAATTATTTCTTGTAATTGATTTATTTTGCCTAAGAATGGTGCCGGAAAGTTTTGGTTTTCTTTTCCGCTTTTATTTAAGTAGCCTATTATTTTGTTGCCTGAGGAGATTTCTTGGTTTTGTAGGTCTTGATATATTTTTGTAGATTTTTCACCATCTCCTATTATTATTGTAGGAAAGTAGATTTTGTTGGAATGAATGTTAAATACTTTTTTTGAAGTTATGATTAGGCGGGGTATGTATGTTAGTATGAAATGTAGGGAGAAGAGTATGAAAAATGATGTGTAATAGTTGGTGTAGGTTGTTACGCGATCGTCAAGAAGTAGTGCGAAAAAAATAAATACTACTCCGATAAAACATGAAAAAACTGTTTGTATTAAGTCTTTTAATCGTGATTTTTTATATATTTTTTGGTAGTAGCCTTGTATGTAATAAAGAAATAACCAAAAGATTGGTATGATGATAAGCCCGTAGTAGAAGTTATTGTCAGCAAATACTGAGTTTATGTCGTCAAAATTGCCAGATTCTATGCTTATTTTTCGGAAAATAAAAAACAAACACCATGCTATCATTGACGATAAAGCATCAGTGATTATGTATTTTAAGGTTTGTGTGGTTTTGTTCATGATTAGTTGTTAGGAAAATGTAAAACTTTTATGTTGTCAACGTGAACAAATGAGTTTTTTGTGTTTTCTGGATTAAAGGCTTCTAAATATATGTGGAAATTTAATGGATAGCCTAAGGTTTTCCATACTTTTGTTAAGATAATGTATGATTTCTTCCATTCGTTTTCTTGTGTTGGGGTTAGTCTTACGGCACTTATGTATTTGTTTGCTTCGGCTGAGCTACTTCTTCCATAAAGTCCTATTTCAAATGGTATGTTTGAGCAGTAGTCTATTTCCAATATTACACCGTTTGTGTTGTTGCAGAAAATTGAATCTACGGAAATGTATTTGTTATGTCCGCCTTCTTCAAAATAAATCGTTCCACAATTATTGCCATATTTTACACTATCGCCTGATATTACGTTCATTGATAAGGCTTCTTCACCTATAACGTTGGCTTGTTTGAAGTTGATAAAGTAACTCTCAAATGTTTCTTTGAAAGGTATGCTACATTTGTTTGCATTGTACATTATTGGTTGTTTTCCTATGTGAATTTCTTCCCCTGGTACTAAGTTGAGTGTGTCGGAATGCGAGGTATAGAATACATATTCTTCTCTCATATTGTTCATTCCATTATATATTATGCCAGGTCTTAGATCTATTTTGTGTTTTCCTTCTTTTAGAATTGGAATTGAGCAAGGTATAGGATAAGCTCCAATATATTTTCCATCAAGATAAACCCATACATCTCTAATGTCTGAGGTTAGTAAATCGCTTGATTGAGAAAATGTGAAATCTGTATTTTCTTCAAGGTAAAAACCTTCAAAATGTATGTAAGAAGGTATTTCTTGCTCTCCTGAAAACTTATCGCAAGATGATAAGCCTATGGTTATAAGTATTACTATGTAAAGTATTTTTTTCATGTTATGTGTTTTATATGTTGTTTGCAAAGGTACAAATTATTTTAAATATATTTTGTATCTTTGCTCTCCGTTTAAAAATAAAGATTGTTAGAAATGTTTGTTGATAGTTTTAAGCATAAAGGAATGAGACGCTTGATGATTGAGCATTTGCGTTCAAAGGGGATTAGTGATCAAAGGGTGTTAGATGCTATGAATAATGTTCCAAGACACTTTTTTCTGGATTCTTCTTTGGATACTTTGGCTTATGAGGATAAAGCGTTGGAGATTTTGTGTAAACAAACTATTTCTCAACCTTCTACTGTGGCTTTTCAAACGCAATTGTTGGATGTGTCGCCTTTTGAAAAGGTTTTGGAAATTGGAACAGGCTCTGGTTATCAGACAAGTGTGCTTTGTTTTCTGAAAGCAAGAGTTTATACGATAGAGAGGTTTAAACCTTTGCATAATTCGGCTCAAATGGTTTTTGATGCTTTGAAAATAAGACCTAAATGTTTCTTTGGTGATGGATATTTGGGGCTTCCTGCTTTTGCTCCTTTTGATAAGGTTTTGATTACTTGTGCTGCTCCTTCTTTGCCTAAGGAACTTGTTAAACAAATGAAGATTGGTGGTGTGATGGTTGTCCCTATTGGTGAAGGTACTCAGACTATGTATAGGATTAAAAAGCTTTCTGAAACTGAAATTGATGTTCAGTCTTATGGAGAGTTTAAGTTTGTTCCTATGTTGAAAGAGAGGAAATTTTATTGATAAATAACGATTTTTGTTTATTTTTTTGTATTTTTGCAAGTCATATTCAATTTGTAAAAAATGGTAAAAACGAAAGTTTTATATGTCAATCAGGAAGTGTATCCTTATTTGGAGTCTGATTTGGCAAATGTAGGAAGATTTCTTCCTCAAAGTATTCAAGAAAATGGTAAAGAGGTGAGATTGTTTATGCCGAAATTTGGTGGCGTAAATGAGAGAAAGAATCAGTTGCATGAGGTTATTCGCCTATCGGGTATGAATTTGATAATTGATGATAGCGATCATCAATTGATTATTAAGGTTGCTTCTATTCAATCTGCTAGAATGCAAGTTTATTTCATTGATAACGAGGATTATTTTCAACGAAAAGCTAATGTTTTTGATGCTAATGGTAATTTGTTTGAGGATAATGACGAGAGAATAATGTTCTATGCAAGAGGTGTATTGGAAACAATAAAGAAACTTAGTTGGAAGCCAAATATCATTCATTGTATGGGTTGGTTTGCTGCATTGTTGCCTTTTTATGTTAAAAGAACTGAGTATAAAAATCATCCTTTTTTCAGTGATAGTAAGATTGTTATAAGTTTGTTTAATGATGAGTTTCAAGGAAGCTTGGTTGAAAGTTTTATTAAGAAACTGAAAATGGAAGGTGGTACTGCAAAGGATTGGAAAAATTATAAAGAGCCTACTTATCTTAATATAATGAAAGCCGCTATTTCTTATTCAGAAGCAGTTGTTGTTGCTCAAGAAGGAGTGAATCCTGAGTTGATAGAGTTTGCTATTGCAAATAAAAAGCAGGTTATAGATTTTGCTCCATTTGATGAACAAAAAGAGAAAATTAATAATCTTTACGATTCTTTAGCCGTTATAGATGAAGAATAATTTAATGGACTATGAATAAATTAAAAATATTATTACTCTTACCGTTCTTGGTTTTTATTTCATGTGTTGATGAAGATGAAACTCTTGGTATAGATTTGATAGATGAAAATGATAAACTCTCGGTGGGATTGTTAGAGAATGTTGGTATGACATCTTCTTTTTTTATGGAAGATTCTTTATTGACTGCTAATTATAGGTATAATGTGTTAGGAGAGTATAGAGATGATAAGTTTGGAACGGTATCTTCTAATATTTTTACACAACTTTGTTTGTCTTCAACAGCAGAAGATTTCACTTCTTTTGCAATAGATTCAATTTGTTTAACATTGGCTTATGCGGGTGGTTATTCTATTGACACAACTTTAACTCCTACGAGAATGAAGTTGTCAATTTATGAACTTGATGAGGTTTTAGATACAACAAAGAGGTATTCTTTTAATGATGTTCAAGTAAAATCAAATCCTATTTATAGCTCAGAAGTTGAGTTTGATGTAAATAGAGATGTAATTGTAGGAAATGATACTTTGAATCCTTATTTGAGTGTAAGAATTACGGATAATGAATTTTGTTCAAAGGTATCTAGCTTTACAGGTGATAATGATGATTTTCAAGAGTTAATAAAAGGAATTAAAATAGTAGCGGAAAAAATAGATATGAATGGTTTTATTGCATATATAGATATGACTTCTGCTTCTACGGGTTTGACTTTGTATTATGAAAAGGACTCTAAAAAACAAACATATAAGATAAACTTCCCAGAAAGAGGTAATAGGTTTATGAAATATGAATATGATTTTTCAGGAAGTGAAATAAATGGTTTGGAAAGAGACACTTTGGGACGAAATAGTGAGTATATTTATCTTGGAAATATGGGAATAAGTATGGGAAAGATAGATATAGATGAGCAAGCTTTTATGAAATATTGGAAAGATTCTATTAATGGTGGAGCAAGTGATAATGATGTGGCAATAAATAGGGCTGTTATTGAAATACCTGTTGCAGAAATAAATCAAAGTGTTTTACCTGTTCAAAAAATATTGTGTTATAGACAATATATTTCAAATTCAGATACTACATTAGTGCTTATTCATGATGCTCAGGTCTCAGATACTTATTATGATGCTATATATGAGCATACGACAAATTCATATAGAATAAATGCTACTATGCATTTTGAAAATTATATAAACGGAAATATTGATGAACTTGATTTGTATCTTGTCCCTGACGAAAGACGCTCTTCTGCAAATAGAGTAATTCTTAATGGAACAAAGCATTCAACAAATCCTATCAAGATAAGAATAACATATTCTAAACCTAAATAAATAATATGAAGAATATATTTAATATTTTATTGATTTTATTTTTTTCAATAAATGGTTTGTTTGCACAAAAACCTCATGTGGAATATTGGCATAATGGTAAAAAAGCAACAGAAGGTACTTTGTCAGACAAAAATATAAGAATAGGCGAGTGGCGTTGGTTTTACGAAGATGAAAGTTTGCAAAAGGTGGGCTCATACAACGAAAAAGGATTGAAAATAGGTGAGTGGGTAGATTATTTTGCAAATGGAAAGGTAAAAAAACAAGAATTCTTAACAGGAAAAGGAGAATGTAAAGCGTTTTTTGAGAATGGACAATTACAATACTCTTACAATGTAGAAGATGGCTTAAAACAAGGCACGTATAGTGAGTTTTATTCAGATGGCAAAAAGAAAATACAAGCTTCATATAAAGATAATGAGCTTGATGGTTACGCTATTTGGTATTTTCCTGATGGAAAGAAAGACATGGAAGGTAATTTAAAAATGGGGAAACGTGATGGCAATTGGATTTACTATTATAGGATAAATGGACAAAAAGGAAGTGAGGGAGCATATTTAGATGACAAAGAAGTAGGTCGTTGGATATATTATTATGAAACATCAGAAAAGTGGAGAGAAGGTGATTATAGAAATGGAATGAGAGAAGGATTGTGGAATACTTATTATGAAAATGGCAAAATACATCATAAAGGAAGTTACGTTGCAGGAAAAGAAGAGGGAATTTGGGAAAGTTATTATGAAAATGGAGAAATAAATACGAAAGGTCGTTTCGTAGAAGGTAAAATGAGTGGTAGATGGGAAGTATTTCATGCAGATGGTTCAAGAAAAACACAGACTGACTATCAAAATGGAATAAAACATGGTACGGAAACTCTATATGACGAAAATGGTAGCATATATCAGAAAGCAGGTTATAAGGAAGGTGTTATAAATGGACTTTGGGAGCGTTATGTTGATGGTATTTTAGTAGAAAAAGGTACATATATTGAAGGTAAAAAAGATGGTCTTTGGGTTTTTTACGCACAAAATGGGTATAAACAAAGAGAACAAGAGTTTAAACAAGGAAAACCAAATGGTAAATGGGTAGAATATTTTTCTGCAAATAAGAAATCTGCTGAGGGTGAATATGCTGATGGACAAAAAACAGGTACTTGGAAAAACTATGACAAAAAAGGAAATGTTATAACTGAGACTGTTTTTAAAAATGGGAAGAAGATAAAAGAGGAAATCAAGAAAAAGTAATTAGATGAAAAGTTTTTTTAATTTAATACGTTGGAAAAGTGTCCTATTAGCTTTATTAGCACTTATTGTTGTAAAGTTCTTTGTAATAGATTCTTTCTATGAAAATTATGTTGGTGGACAAATCAGTCCAATTTCCACCATTGAATATATAATATTTTGTTTTGCTATTTTACTTCTTGTAATTGCCTCAATTCTTATTAACGATTATTTTGATCAAGACATAGACAAAATAAATAAAGCAGAGAAAGATATATACATAGGTAAATTTATCTCTGAAAAAAGAGTACTTAGTTTATTTTATATTTTATCTACAACATCAGTATTAATAGGATACCTAATAGGATACTTGAATGGATTCTTACATCTTGGCTCTTTGTTAATTGTTTTCGTATTTATGTCATATTTCTATTCACTTAAATATAAAAGAAGCCTTATTGTAGGAAATTTAGTTGTTGCTATATTATACTCTATGATAATATTATTGCCTGTTTTATTTGAATTGTTTGCTTTAATGAACGAACCAGGTGGTCTTTTTAGAGTTATTATTGTTCCGTTGAAAGAAAATTTGTTGTACTCTACGCTATTTTTCACTGCAATTACATTTTTGATAACCCTTATAAGAGAAATTGTTGGAGATATGCAAGATGAAGAAGGAGATAGAGAGTGTGGTTGTCGTTCTTTGGTAATAGTTTTAGGAGAATCAAGAACAAAATCCGTTATATATGTATTAAGTTTTATTTTTATCGCATTAACACTTTGGTTTTTAATAACTAATTATAAAAGTACTACATTAATTATTTGTATTCTTATAGTTTGCATTCCAATGTTATTCTTTATAAAAGAACTAAGAAAAGCAAAATCTATTCAAGATTACGGATTTTTATCAGAATTATTAAAAATAGTCTTCGTATCAGGACTATTTATGATGACAAACATTTTTTAATAAAATGAATCTATCGGATTTACTTTCCACAAATATAATATTAGCATCTAAATCCCCGAGAAGAAAACAATTATTAGAACAAATGGGTTTTAATGTGAAGGTTGAGCCTATTGATATACAAGAAACCTTTCCAGAAAGCGTAGAAATAGATGATGTTGCAGAATATTTAGCAATAAAAAAATCAGAAAATTACACTAAATCTATTGAAGACAATACTATACTTGTAACCTCAGATACAATAGTTGTAGTAGAAAACACAATATTAGGCAAACCTCAAAACTATGAGCAAGCAAAAGAATATTTAACCTTGCTATCTTCAAAAACACATAAAGTCATAACAGGTTGTTGTTTAAGAACAAAAGAAAAAATCAAACATTTTTCTCAAAAAAGTATAGTTAAATTTAAAGCTTTAACAGAAGATGAAATCAATTATTACATTGAAAATTTCAAACCTTATGACAAAGCAGGGGCCTATGGCATACAAGAATGGATAGGAACAATAGGTATAGAATCCATACAAGGAGATTATTACAATATAGTAGGCTTTCCGTGCAATAGGTTTTTTGAATCTGTTAAAGAAATATTAAAATAACATACGATGATAAAGCCATTAATATTATTAGTAGATGATGATTTAGATATTTTAGAATTTTTGTCATTTTCTTTAACACGTAATGGCTTTGAAGTCTTAACTGCCGAATCAGGTTTTCAAGCTCTTGAAATTGTAAAGCAAAAAATTCCAAATATTATCTTATTAGATATGATGATGCCGGGAATAGACGGTTTGGAAACTTGTAAAAGACTAAGGCAAATAGGGAGTTTACAAAACACTATTATAATATTTCTTACAGCAATCTCAGATGATTCCACACAAATAGATGCTTATAAAAATGGAGCAGACGATTATATCAACAAACCAATAAAGACTCAAATTTTAATCAATAAACTCAATGCTATTCTTAGAAGATTAGATTTCGTTCATAACCTATCTTCACTATCAAGTAGCAATAATATACTTGTAGATAAGGACAATTACTTAGTAAAGGTAAGAGATGAAGAGGTAATATTATCAAAAAAAGAATTTGAATTATTTGTTTATTTATTTAATAATCCAAATAAAATTCATTCAAGAGAACAAATCTATTCTGCTGTATGGGGAGATGAGGTGATAGTTGGAGAACGCACAATAGATGTTCATATAAAAAAGATAAGAGATAAATTAGGCATAGATTATATTAAGACCTATAAAGGTATTGGATATAAATACGAAGAAAAATGAAAGTTAATAAAATAGCCCTATTAATTACTTTTTTGGTAACAGTTTTTACTACTTTGTTATTGTTTGTTTTTCATTACTTTAAGATAAATATTTCATTTCTTTATTTTTTACCTTTTATTGTTTATTTTACTTCTCATTATTGGATACAAAAGGAATTGTATAGTAAAGTCAGAACAATATATAAGAACATATACAATTTTAAAATCAGTAAAAAAGAACTTAAAAATAAAGTAAAATATTCTCAAATAGGACTTAATGAAGTAAATAAACAAGTAGATGAATGGATAGTTTCTAATACAAATAAGATAGATGACATACTTGCTAATGAAATTTATCGTAAGGAATATATTGGCAATGTGGCACATGAATTAAAGAATCCAATATTTAACATTCAAGGATATATGTCAATTCTATTAGAGGGGGCAATGTACGAGGAAGAACTTTGTAAAAAATATCTTTTAAAGGCAGAAGATAACATAGACAGAATGATGGCTATTGTTAAAGACTTAGATACGATAACTCAATTAGAGACAGGAGAAATCAAACTAAACATTAAATCCTTTGATATATTGAATTTAGTAAAAGAGGTAGTAGATAGTTTTGAAATAATAGCAAAAGAAGCAAATATTATTCTACAAATACAAAGTGATGAACCTTGTTTTGTTAAAGCAGACAAAGATAGAATAAGACAAGTATTGGTAAATCTAATAGAAAACGCCATTAGATATTCAAAAATAGATTCTAAATATGTAAACGTAAAGTTATTTGATATGGACGACTTATGTCTTGTTGAGGTATCCGACAAAGGAGTAGGAATATCACAACAAGATTTACCTCGATTATTTGAAAGATTTTATAGAGTAGACAAAGCTCGTTCAAGACAACACAAAGGTTCAGGTTTAGGCCTATCTATCGTTAAGCATATAATAGAAGCACACAATCAAACCATAAACGTAAGAAGCAGATTAGGAGAAGGTTCCGTATTTGGTTTTACCTTGGAAAAAAACTCTTTGAAAAAATAAAATTTTTCTTTGCTTTTTTAAATTTTTTCTTTGCTTTTTTTAAATTTTTCTTTGAAAAAAAAATCAAAACAATAGATATTCATATTATTTTAATATCTTTGTACAAAAAACCAAGTAAAATGAAGTTGTACACAAAGGACATAGTAAAGAAATACAAGAAAAGAATAGTAGTAAAAGGTGTTTCCATAGAAGTTTCTATGGGAGAAATTGTTGGCTTATTAGGTCCAAACGGAGCAGGTAAAACAACTACATTTTATATGATGACCGGCTTGATAAAACCCTATTCAGGACAAGTATTTTTAGATGATTTAGATATTACAGATATGCCAATGTATAAGCGAGCACAAGCAGGAGTTGGCTATCTTGCACAAGAGGCCTCTGTTTTTAGAACCTTATCTGTTGAAGACAATATAATGTCAATATTAGAATTTAATAACAAACTCTCTCCTCAAGAAAGGGACAAGAAAATGGAAGATTTGTTAGAAGAATTTAGTCTAACTCACATCAGAAAGAGTAAAGGGATTCAATTATCGGGAGGAGAAAGAAGAAGAACCGAAATAGCAAGAGCCTTAGCCGCAGATCCGAAATTCATTCTTTTAGATGAACCATTCGCAGGAGTAGATCCAATCGCTGTACAAGATATTCAAAATATTGTAAAAGACTTAAAAAATAGAAATATAGGCGTATTGATAACAGATCATAATGTTCATGAAACATTATCTATAACAGATAGAGCATATTTGTTGATAGAGGGAAGTGTTTTTCGTTATGGCACACCAGAGGAGTTAGCAAATGATGAACAAGTGAGGAAAAAATATTTAGGAGATAACTTTGAATTAAGATAAAACGATATGTTGTTGATTTATGTAGATAAATTAACCAATAGATTAGGCTATACTTTAAATTTAGTATTTAAGGAGTTAATGTCAATAAAGTATTCTATAACAATAGATAAAGAGTACTTTTTGCAATATGATGGTCCTAAATTATCTTATTGCACACAACCTTTGGCAGATGAATTGTTTTTGTTTAGTACACCTTTGCTTTTTCAAACCACAATAGAGGTTGCAGAAATTAATTATTTTGAAAGAAATAACACACCCTACATATTCAAAACATATTTTAAGGAGTCTATTTGTGATTTTGATGTTTTAGCTGCATGTTTCTATTTAGTATCTCGCTATGAAGAATATTTACCTTATGTTAAAGATGTTCATTCTCGCTTTAAGGTAGAAGATAGTTTAGCATATAAAAGAGGTTTTCTCTCAAAACCTGTTGTTAATATATGGGTTAATGAATTGAAAAACACAATAGTAAATCGTTATCCGGAATTATCTACACAAAACAATCATTATTCTTATTTTAATACTATTGATATTGATTCTGCTTATTCCTATACATGCAAAGGATTTACAAGAAATTTATTAGGATTTACAAGAGATCTGCTGAAAGGGAATATTTCTCTATGCTTAGAAAGATTAAAAGTATTGTTAAAAATAGAAAAAGACCCTTATGATACTTTTGAATACATAATTTCGTTAATAGAAAGGCTGAAAGTCAATACAATCTTTTTTGTTCTTTATGGTGATTATGGGAAGTATGACAAAAATATAAACCCATATAATAATAAATTTAGAAGACTAATAAAACAGTTGTGTGATTACGGAAAAGTAGGCGTACACCCTTCTTATGAGAGTTTTGATTATCCACAATTAATCAACTCTCAAATAAAAATGTTAAAAGAAACTTTACATAAACCAATACAAAGATCTCGTTATCATTATTTGCATTTTCGTCTTCCTGAGGGATATAGAAGTTTAATGGCAACAGGAAGTATAGAACACGACTTTTCTATGGGATATTCCGATAATATAGGTTTTAGAGCAGGGATTTGTAGTAGTTTTAACTTCTACGATTTAGCTTTGGACTATGAAACAAAGTTGAGAGTACACCCTTTTGCATATATGGACGTTGCTTTGAAAAATGGATTGAAACTGTCTCCACAAGAGGCTTTGATAGAAATTAAGAAAATAACCGATGAGGTTAAAAAAGTTGGAGGAGAAATGATAAGTATATGGCACAATGAGAGTCTATCAAACAAGAGAGAGTGGTTTGGTTGGAGAGAAGTTTATGAAAAAACAGTAGAATATAGTAATAAAGAAAAATAAAAAAAAACGACAAAATATGATAGTAGTAACAGGTGCGGCAGGATTTATAGGAAGTTGTATGCTTCGTAAATTGAATTATGAGAAAATAACCAATATTGTTATAGTTGATGATTTTTCTAAGACGGAAAAATTAAATAATTATTCAAATTATAGTTTCTCTTTAAAGATAGATAGAAAAGATTTTATTCAATGGTTTAAGGAAAATGCAGGTCAAATTGAAGGTGTATATCATTTAGGGGCAAGAACCGATACAACAGAATTTGATTGGAATATTTTTGTCGAGTTAAATCTTCAATACACGAAAAATATATGGCAAATATGTGCTGAAAACGATATTCCGATGGTTTATGCCTCATCGGCGGCTACCTATGGAGACGGAGAAAACGGATATGAGGACGATATGAATCTCATTCCTCAATTAAAACCATTAAATCCTTATGGTCGTTCAAAACAAGAATTTGATTTATGGGCAATAGCACAAGAAAAACGACCTCCATTTTGGGCTGGATTGAAATTCTTTAATGTCTATGGACCAAATGAATATCATAAAGGAAGAATGGCTTCGGTAATATATCATTCTTTTAATCAAATTGTATCTACTGGAAAGGTAAAACTCTTCCGCTCTCATAGAGAAGATTATAAAGACGGTTGGCAAATGAGAGATTTTGTATATGTAAAAGACGTTGTTAATGTGTTGTTTTACTTAATGACAAATAAACCTCAAAGTAGTATATATAATCTTGGCTCAGGTCAGGCTCGAAGTTTTTATGATTTGGCTTCTGCTACATTTTCTGCTATGGGGAAAGAAACAATGATAGAATATGTAGATATACCAATAGATATAAGAGATAAGTATCAATATTTTACAGAAGCGAGTATGAAAAAGTTAATATCTGTTGGTTATAATACTCCTTTTTATTCTTTGGAAGAAGGAGTTAAAGATTACGTGCAAAATTATTTAATGAAACAATCTTATTTTTAATTATGAATTACAAATCAAAATTACATGATATAAAAGCATTTGTTTTTGACTATGATGGAGTTATAAGTGATGGGAATATATGGTCTGCAAATGACAAGATAATAGTTCGCAGTGGGAATGTAAAAGATGGTTATGCAATTCAGTATGCTTTGCGAAAAGGGTATGTTGTAGCAGTTATTTCAGGAGGGAATGGCGATAGTATAGCATCTCGAATGGCGATGTTGGGAGTAAAAGATGTGTATTTGGGTTCTCATCGCAAGAAAGAAATTTTTTTTAAGTTTTTAGAGGAAAAACAATTGCAAGCAAATCAAGTGCTTTATATGGGAGATGACATTCCTGATTATGATGTTATGAAAATGGTTGGCGTAGCTACTTGTCCTGCTGATGCTGCTGAGGAAATAAAACAAGTAGCAGATTACATATCTCATAAAAATGGAGGCTCAGGCTGCGTGAGAGATGTGATAGAGCAAGTAATGAAATTGCAAAATAAATGGTTTGACGAAGACGCTAAGGCATGGTAAAATTTAAACCATTACTTTGTTTATTAATAATTTGTATTAGTAATCATTTGTTCGCTCAGGAGCAAAAGACTTTTGAGTGTAAAGCGACTTATTATCACAATATGTTTGAAAATAGACGCACTTCCTCTGGTGAGATATTTTCACAAAAAAAATATACCGCAGCACACAAAACTTTGCCCTTGCATACATTAGTGAAAGTTACTAATTTGAAAAATGGTCGTTCTGTATTTGTAAAAGTAAATGATAGATGTCCTAAAAGAGGTGTAATAGATTTATCTTACAAAGCAGCAAAGCACATATTGTTAAATGAAACAGGCTCTGCAAGAGTAAAGGTTGAAATAGTGGATAAAGATTATCTTGAAATAATAGATGATCAAGATGAAATATTTGCTTTACTTGATCAAGAAAATTTAAAAGATACTATTCGTAATAACACCTTTGATTCAATAATTACTTCAAGAGTAAATGAATATGAGGTGGCATTCATTTTTCCTTTCTATGTGCAACTTTGTGCAATAGAAAATATAGAGGATTTAGATAGTATTATAGAACAATTACCAATAAATTATAAAAACAATACAAAGGCAGAAAAAGTTTTAGATGAAGACTTCTATTATGTAAATATTGGTCCATTTTCATCTATAAATTTAGCAGAACAAGCTCTCAAAGGAGTAAAAAACACATTTAAATCGGCTTATATTGTTAAAAAGAAGTAAAAATGTGAATATTTATAAAAGATTTAAAATCAATGTGTAATATAGTGTAAGAAAAATAGTTTTTAACAAAAAAATGCGTAAAACTTCTTTTTTATAAAGTTTTTTTTTACTTTTGCACGACTGCATTTTGATTAAATAGATACTTTTAAAACGAAAAAGTAACAAAACAAATAGTAGATGTTAAAGTTTATACAAGATAGATACAAACGATTTGTGAGAATAGGTTCATTGGCTTGCATATTACTTACGGTAATTGCAAATCCTGAGTTTGTTTATTCTCAACAAGAGCCTCAATTTTCACAATATATGTTTAATCGTTTGTCATATAATCCTGGTTATGCAGGTAGCAATGGAGCTATTTGTTTAACAGGTTTCTATCGTAATCAATGGATGGGAATGGGATTGACAGACGTTTATGGTGAGGCATCATCAGCTTCAACGGGTGAAACAATGAACTTATCTTTTGATATGCCAGTTAGATTCCTTCATGGAGGAATTGGAGCAACGATCATTTCAGATAAGATAGGATTTCGCGATAATATTCATGCAAAAATAGATTATGCGTTCAGAATACAATTTCCTACAGGTAATTTGGCTATCGGTATAGAAGCTCAGCTATTTAACTCTACTTTAGATATGGGAGCGTTGATAGGTAGTGATCAGTTTACAGAAGATGACCAAGTAGGAACAAGCTTAGACCCTGTTTTAGGTAATGCTGCTGAACAAAGTGATTTTCTTTTTGATTTAGGAGCGGGAATTTATTATCAAATACCTGGTAAATTGTATATAGGGCTATCAACTTCTAAAATAATGCAAACAGCAAGTGATAAGTTGTATTGGGATAATAGAAGATTCTACTACATACTTGCAGGTTACGAATGGGCTCTTCCTGCCTATCCTTCATTAAGATTATTGCCTTCTGCATTATTAAAAACCGATTTTATATCTAAATCAGCTTATCAAGTAGATGCATCGTTATTAATGGAATGGGAGCATAAGATTTGGGGAGGTATGACATATAGAGTACAAGATGCGATGGTATTAATGGGAGGTGTTGCTTTTGGAGACTTTAAGTTAGGAGTATCGTACGATATACCAACTTCAAGAATCTCTACTCAATCTTTTGGGTCATTAGAAGTGTTTGCGAGATTCTGTTTCAAGATAGAAAATCCACCTAAACCACCTACAATATACAGAAACACTCGTAGATTCTAATTAGATTATTTGAAACATAAAAACTAAAATAGCGTATTTTTTATAGAATAGAAAACAATTTGTGATATGAAGAAAATATTTTTGTTAATTTCAACAGCCTTTCTGTTGTTCAGTTGTGGCTCTTCTGACAAAGGAGAAGTCATAGGTGTACAAGAAAGACCAGACTTCTTGGATATGCAGCCGTATGGTATGGTTGACGTGCCGCAAGGAAGTTTTTTAATGGGCTCTTCAGATGAAGATGTTTACAAGCTTTATGATTGGCAGCCTAGAACAGTTCAAGTACAATCATTTTGGATGGATGAAACGGAAATTACTAATAATGAATACCGTCAATTCGTCTATTGGGTAAGAGACTCTATTGCCTATAAACTATTAGGAGTAGATTTTCCTGAAACATACTTGATAGAAGCAGACCAATGGGGAGAAGAATTGGAAACTCCTGTAATCAATTGGAGTAAGAAAATAGATTGGACATTAGAAAACGCAGATGAAAGAGAAGCGTTAGCAGAAATGTTTATTCCTGTTGATGAAAGATTTTATGGAGCTATGCAAATAGATGCGAAAAGATTGAATTACGAATATTATTGGATAGATCTTAGAGCAGCAAGCCAAAAGAATTTTGAAACAACAGCCTCAGAAGAATATAGAGGCTCATCATTTGCATCACGTCCAGAGGGATTAAGCAATAGAAATAAGTTTTATAGAAGAGAAGTAATCAATGTATATCCAGATACATTATGTTGGGTTCATGATTACGCATATTCTTATAATGATGCAGCAACTCGTTCTTATTTTAGCCATCCAAGATATGATAATTATCCAGTAGTTGGAGTATCATACAAACAAGCAAAAGCTTTTTCAGTGTGGAGAACGCTTATGATGAACAACTATTTAGCTAAAAAGGAATATGAAAGAATGGAAGACTTCCGTTTGCCAACTGAAGCTGAATGGGAATATGCAGCAAGAGGAGGAGTTGATGGAGCACCTTATCCTTGGGGAGGTCCATACGTAAGAAATGGAAATGGATGTTTCATTGCAAACTACAAACCATTAAGAGGAAATTATGGAGATGATGGAGGTGTAACACCAATATTGGTTGCGCACTATGCACCTAATGGATTCGGATTATATGATATGGCAGGTAACGTTGCAGAATGGTGTGAAGATGCTTACAACGAATCAGCATACAACTTTGCACACGATTTGAACCAAGTAAACGTATATCTTGCCTCAGAAGATGATGCTCCTGTAATGAAAAGAAAAACAGTTAGAGGAGGATCATGGAAAGATCAAAAATATTTCATTCAAACAGCAACTCGTTCATACGAGTACCAAGATTCAGGTAAGAGTTACATAGGTTTCCGTTGTGTACAATCTTACTTAGGACGTGTAAGAGGAGACAATCCTAAAACATCATCAAATGTTTACGTAGAATAATAAAAACTAAGAATAATTAATAGAGAACTAAAATTAGAAATCATTTAAGAAATAAAAATAGAAAGTTATGGGAATTATAGACAAAATAGTAACAAGTAAAGCTTATAAAGAAATAACAGCGAAATTATATGGTATAGGTGCAGCGGTCGTAATTGTGGGAGCGTTGTTTAAAATCAACCACTGGCCAGGTGCGGAAGTAATGCTTATCATTGGTATGGGTATTGAGGCTTTAATTTTCTTTGCATCAGCATTTGAACCATTACACGTAACATACGATTGGAGTTTAGTATATCCTGAATTGGCAGGAATGGAAGATGCACACGGACACGCAGCAGAAAAAGAAAAGAAAGACAAGAAAAAAGATAAAAAAGCAGAAGCAACACAAGGAGCAGAAGGTGTGCAAGTTGTTGGAGGTGTTGCTGGCGGCACAACAATAATAGGAGGTTTATCTAATACACAGGCCTTAGATAAGATGTTGGAAGATGCAAAAATAGGACCAGAATTAATAGAAAGTTTAGGAAAAGGCTTGCAAAACCTTTCTACAACAACATCTGGTTTGAACAACATAGCAGGAGCTGCAGCTGCATCAGAAAAATTCACTGCAAACATTGGTATAGCTTCAGAATCAGTAGTAGAATTATCATCTGCATATAAGAAAACAGCAGACAACTTAAATAAAGACTTATTAGTATCAGGAGAATACTTATCATCAGTACAAGAAGCAACATCAGCAGTTTCAACATTAGCAAACATTTACAAAGAAACAGCAAATACACTTTCTGTTGGAGATGCTTCATACTTAGATGAATTGAAAACTATGGCATCAAGCCTTTCTTCAATCAATGCTTTATATGAAATGCAAATTCAAAACTCTTCTACACAATTAGAAGCAACAAAAGCAGTTCAAGAAAGAATAGACAACTTAGTTGTAAACTTTGCAGACACAGCAGAAAACGTATTAAGATACAAAGAACAAGTAAATGCACTTTCAAAGAAAGTTGGAGCATTGAACGATATTTATGGAAATATGCTTGCTGCAATGCAAACAA
>RHMF01000319.1_pt1 | contig 20118 bp, 37 predicted proteins | sample 5365151 | NCBI WGS metagenome assembly RHMF01 (sample SAMN10266501, study PRJNA497801) | feces metagenome | isolation source: feces | host: Bos taurus | place: China: Prairie of Fairy Mountain | collected 2017-08-14 | reverse complement strand
TGTCTGCGCCCAGTAACCTTTGGCACGGATTGCTATTCGGCATCCCGGATGGATATGCCATCACAAGGCATTCCTGTAGGGATAAAGAATGAGGACGGGTGTCTCGCGACAGCCGTCCTCCGCAATTCTAACCTAAAACTTAACCTATGAAAAAACTATTCGACTGGAGGCCCTGGGGGCCATAAGTGGGTATTCGGAATTTCCGAATTTTGTCTTACTTTTGTCTGCACCAAACAAGACACCTACACCGATGGTCACAGTCAAGCCTATCGTGATTCCGTCCAACAAGCGGAGGGACGGATCGTACCTCGTCTTCATCCGCGTCTACTTCAACGGGAAGGTAAGGCGCATCCCCACCTCCGTGGTCTGCCGTCCGGGTGACCTGACGCGGGGTCTCCGCATCAAGTCCCAGTCCGTACTGGAGCAAGCGGAGCGGATTGCCAAGAGGATGTTGGACGCAGTCTCCGGCTACACGGACGAGCAGCTTGCCGGAAAGGATGTGGACTGGGTGGTGGATCGGATGAAGTGTGCAGATGCCTTGCACAATTTCCGTCTTGACTTCTTCCGGTTCGCGGACGGTGTCATCGGCTCCAAAAGCGAGGGAGGCAGATGCCAGTATGTGACGGCCATCAACACCTTCGCGGGGTATCTTGGAAAGCGGGAGATCGACATCAACGAGATAACGAAACCCCTGCTTGTCGGCTTCCTCCGTTGGATGGACGGGAAGGCGTTTTCCTTTGCGAATGGGCGCATTTCTCCTTCCAAACGGGCAAGGATACCAAACGGAGCGGAAAGCCGTCATTTGGCGAAATTGGCGCACATCTACAACAAGGCGAAGGAGATGTACAACGATGAGGACGAGGGCCTGATACTGATACCACGAAGTCCGTTCTCCACGATCCAGGTGAAGCACCCGGTGAGCCGTGGGCAGAAGCCGTTGGATGTGGCCACGATGCAGAGGGTGATAGACGCACGGCATCCGCTTGAGACGGTGCAGACCTCGTTGGACTTGTTCGTGCTGTCCTTCGCCTTGTGGGGTGCGAACCTCGCGGACTTGTATGAGGCCGGTGAACTGGGCGAGGTGTGGGTCTACCATCGGAAGAAGGTGAGGGATCGGAGGCCGGACGGAGCGGAGTTGAAGGTGCGGATTCCGGACTGCGTGAAGTGCCGTATCCCTGCATTGGGGAGACTGCACAAGATGGCGGGGAAGGCGAGGTATGCAACGAGCAAGGTGAACAAGGGTCTCGCCAGATGGTGTGAGGACGAGGGCATCCTGGTCTTCACCTTCTACGCGGCCCGTCACTCCTATGCGACACTCGCGAGGAACAAGGCGAAACTGGAGAAGGCCACGGTGGACGAGTGCCTCTGCCACATCGGTGACTACAAGATGACGGACATCTACCTGGAGCCGGACTGGGAGAGGTTGGACGAGGCGAACCGGAAGGTGCTTGAGCTGTTCAGTTGGTGACCTCGCAGACAACTGGCAGACAAAAAGTGAAAATATTTCACTTTTAAGTGCAATGTTTTCCGCTTTCGGGAGTAGTTATATTTGTAGGTGGATAGGTTTTTTCATTCTCACGATTCTTGGTTTTAGTACAAGGACGGGGATGCCGTGATGGTATCCCCGTTTCCATTTTCGTGCGATTCTATATTTATGGGCAGAACGATGTGAATCGTCCGCTTCCGTGTTTTTTCATGGCAATAATTGATTATGTTGTTAATGGTCACCACCCCTGCCGTGAGGCACGGGTGGTTTTTTCGTTCGTAAAGGGCCAAAAATTACTCCGTTTACTAACGAGTTAACGAAAGGGTGTTAATGTTAACTGATTGATTATTAACACTAACTCCGTTCGTAAAAGGGCTAAAAATTACTCGCATTTACTCAAGTAAATCAGGATGGCGGCCCGTCATCGTCCTTGAGGAAGAAGAGGACATCAATGAGACGGAGCATCGCATCGGGGTTGTTCTCGATCCTCTCCGCTTCCAGTATGTCCTCCTGGTTTACGGAGACGGGCCGTTCTATATTTCCTTTCGGAGATTCATCCATAATTGGTGTTTAAAGTTTGGTATGGAACGGGGACGCAGGGATGCGCCCCCTTTTCTTTTGAAGTCTGGCAGAAAACGAAAGAATTTCTTCTTCATTAACAAAAGATTAAGGCGCAAGTAATTGACTTCCAAATCTTTGCTTTTTTTCGTAACTTCGCGAAACAAAAAAAGAAATCTACTTTAAGGACATCACCATCAGGACGCGATACCATCCGCGGATGAACTCGCGTGGTATGGTGTATGACTGGTAGGCCGGGTTGACGGACACGCATTCCACGATGTTTGGATCGTCCGTCTTCCTCACTCTCTTGATGACGGCTCCGTTGGGTGTGTCCAGGACATAGGTCTCGTTCCACGCCACGAACTGTTCCGGGTCTATCTTCTTGATGAGGACGCGGGAGCCGGACGGATACTCCGGGGACATAGAGTCCCCCGTGACCTCCATTGCATAGTCGGCCCCCTTGATGGGGGAAGTTATTCTCTCGCAGTCATATTCGTGTACTCCCTGCACGAAGTCCCCGATGGTTCCTCCCCGTGCTTCGTAGGGGATGACGAGGACTGTCTCTTCTCCGTCATTGTTCATTTCCTTGACGGGAACATCCTTCGCCTGGGTCTCTTCCAGACCGTACTCAATAGCGAATGCACGAACCTTCCTTATAAATGACTTTGTAAGGTACTTCTCGCTTCCATTCATTGCGGAGGAAACACCGGATCGGTTCGTCTCCAGTTTCTCCGCGAACTCCGTCACCGATGAGCAGATGCCACGGGAGAATGCCTCCCGGTAGATGGCGTTCACATAATCTTTGTAGTCCATAATCGTGTCTTTTTTCACAACACCCATAAGGGCCGTTGTTGTGCAAGCATAAATTTTTTCGTCAAACTGTTGGAATTTCAAAAAACTTGTTGTAATTTTGTGCCGTAGGAACATACAAAGATAGATAGAATGTTTTAAAATACAATATTGACCCTTTAATTCAACGCATTATGACAAACAAAACTACCCTCTCCTTCACCGCTGAAGAACTTGAAATCCTCAAGTCCGCGCTCAACAACTACTCGCTTGAGATGATTAATCTCTCCAAGACCTGGGGCGTAGATACCGCTATCGGTCGCGAGGACTACTACCACCGCTTCGCCTACCGGGTCAACAATCTTTGGGGCCGATGCTACGATGCCTCCAAGAGGTTGGAGAAGCGGGAGACTGCAACCACCACGGCAGAATGATGGTGGCTAAAACACAATTCGTTTTTGGGAACCCGGAGCGGGTGCGAACTCCCTCCGGTTTTAAACGAAACTCAAACAAAGATATATATGACAACCAACAAGAATTCGCTCCGTGCGAGAATCATCCAGATGAAGACGGGGGACACCATCGCGGTCTCCCTTGCGACCAACAAGTCCGTCACGGTCTACAACTACTCCTCCTTCCTGGGGCGCGAACTGGGACGGGTCTACTCCACTCGCTTCGACCGCGAGGCCCGCGTCATCATCGTCACCCGTGAATCCTAACACCAACGCGCTATGAAACGAATTGCCAAGACCATCCTCGCTTGCGGATGCTTCGCCTCGGTCATCCTTGCCGGATGCGAGAACATTGACGGGAGCTGCGACCTCCCCTGGACTCTCACCTTCATCTGCCTCGCGTACATCTGCGCCCGCGGATACAAGAAACTGGAGAAGGCGCGATGAGCAACATCAAGACCCCGAACCTCTGCCTCCGGTGTTGGTACTATGTGCAGGGCCGGTGCGTCAAGACTCCCGATGACTGGTGCAAAATCACACGATCCAAATGAACCTACATCACTTCCCCCTCGGCATCAAGAGAACCGACTGCGACTCCGAAGCGGAGTACCAGTACGCCCTTGAACACTACGATGAACTCTACAACGAAGCGGAGGACATCGCGATGGAAAGATACTACGAAGAGAAATACAATTCTTAATACCAAACGATTATGGATGAAATTAGATTGCTCCAAAAGGAGGATGTCGAAGTGCGGGTGGCGCAGACCACTACCACTTCCGGAGGCGTGGTCAAGGCCAACCTCCTTATCTACAAGAACGCGAGGGTTGATATGAAAATCCTTGACGAACTCTACACCCCGATGGGATGGAAGCGGACGCACCGCCTCATCGGTGACCGCCTCTACTGTCTCGTTGAAGTGTGGGACAAGGAGAAGAAGGAATGGGTCGGGAAGGAGGATGTCGGCACGGAGTCCAACACCGAAGCGGAGAAGGGTCAGGCTTCCGACTCCTTCAAGAGGGCGTGCTTCAACTGGGGGATCGGACGGGAACTCTATACCGCCCCGAAGGTCTCCGTGGAACTGACGGAGAAGGAATACGGCAAGGGCAATGACGGTCGCATCCGGGTGTGGCAGACCTTTGAGGTGAGCGAGATCGGGTACGATACCAAGACCCGCACCATCACCACCCTCGTCATCGTTGACCGCTCCGGCAATGTCCGTTTCTCTATGGGTGCAGCGCAGACGGAGAAGGCCCCGGCCAAGAAGACCGCTACCAAGACCCAGGAGCCGAAACCCGCCACGAAGAAGGAGACGGCAAAGGACAACGCCTCCCTGCTCCCCGGTGGATCGGACTACGCGAAGGTGGTGGCCGCCTACGCAACTGGCAAGGTGTCCAAGTCCGGTGAGGACTACCGCACCGTCTGGGCGAAGATGGTCAACGCCACGGAAGAGATGTTGTTCGCGTTCGACCGGGATGTCCAGTCCTACAAGTTCGACCACAACATCCAACCAGTCTTTTAAGGTTTTCACAAATTGTGAACGATACGATTTTTCAAACAGTCAATTTTGCTATGGATTACAAGGAATTGCAAGACATTCTCTCCAGTCTGGACTACGCATCCTACAAACTGGAGCAGACCTATGCCGAAAACGAAGGCGAGGTCACGGACGAGACGGAAATGATGGAGGCCGAAGTCACCGCCCTGCGGACTCTGCTCAACACGGAAGGGGTGGACTTCCTGGGCCGATGGCTCAAGGGCAAGGAGGACAAGAAGAAGGCCCTCAAAGCGGAGAAGGACTTCGTCTCCCGGCAGATCGAGGCGGTGGACAACACCATCGCATTCGTCAAGGCGAAGATTCGCGAGGTGATGGATGCCACGGGTTGCGAGAAGGTGAAGGGTTCGTTGGGTTACAGCTTCGCAACCGCCACCTCCACGAAGACCGAAGTGGACAAGGACATCCTCTGCGACCACTACCAGTCCATCGTGGAAGAGGCCCTGAAGGACATCCTCCCGGACGATGTGACGGTGACCCTCTCCGCGTCAGTCTCCAAACTGGCAGAGGGAGCGGAACTACCGGACTACTACCACCGGACTGAAACGCCCACGATCCGTTTCACCAAACCCCGTGGCGCGAAGGAATAATAAACCTTTTGCTTCCAATGGCTAAACTCAATAATACTGACGGCTTCATCACCCAGGGGTGGATGGTCAAGGAACTCGGTCTCACCGGGTTCGACCTTGTACTGTTCGCCATCATAAACCAGTTTTCGCAGTCGAAGGCCGGTATCTACAAGGGTGGGGTCTCCTACTTGTGTGACTGGACTGGAATGACGAAGCCGTCAGTCCGTAAACATTTGAAGAAGTTGGAAGAGGCCGGCCTCATCAAGGCCGAAAGGGGAACTGTGAACAATGTCCAGTTCTGCCACTACACCACCGAAGGGGTGGGTAAAAAATTAACCCAGGGTAGGAAAGAAATTAACCCAGGGGGTGGGTTAGAAAATAACCCAGGGGTAGGTAAGAATTTAACCCCGGATACTTATATAGGAAAACAAGATAAGGAAGTTAAGGGGAAGGTAGGCGCGAAGCGCATCGCCAAACACCCTTCCGTCCAAGAGGTAGCGGACTTCGTCCGTGACGAACTGCATTTCGCAGACCCGGAGGGATTCGCCCAGGACTATGTCACCTATAACAACGATAGGGACTGGATCGTGGAGAACACCGGGAAACCCATACTGAACTGGAAGAACCACATCCGCAACAACTGCAAGTGGGCGAAGGACAAGGTATACACCCAGTCCGCTTCTTCCGTTCCATTCACAAAGCCAATCACTTTCGACTTATGATAGACGAAAAGACTATAAGACAATGGTGGCAGACCTTCCACCGCGAGGACACCTTGACGGAGATTCGCATCCTCTCCGGCAAGAAGACCTACTCCGGCTACTTCACCGACCCGGACACGATGATGGCGAAGGTGCGGGAGTTTGACGGGAGTGGCATATACGCCACACTCAATTCCGTCAAGGATGCTTGCTATGACCGGACGCAGCACGATACCTTCGTGCAGTCCCCGAAGTCAACCACGAATGACAATGACATCGCCAAGCGGAACTGGGTGCTACTGGACTTCGACCCGGAACGCCCTTCCGACACCAACGCAAGCGATGACGAGAAGATGTGCGCGATGGAACGGATGAAGAAGGTCGGTTCGTTCCTCAAGAAGGAGGGGTTCAACTATCCCATCATCGCGGACTCCGCGAACGGATACCATCTCTACTACAAGGTAGACCTCCCCAACGATGAGGCAACCACGGCCACGATCCGTGACTTCCTCCGTGCGTTGGATGCACTCTTCTCGGACGAGAAGGTGAAGGTGGACATCTCCGTCTTCAACGCATCACGAATCGTCAAGGTCATAGGCACATCCTCAAACAAGGGGACTGGTACGAAGTCGCGACCGCAGAGGGTGTCCAAGTTCTGCTACATCCCGGACGAAATCCGCATCACGGGGATCGAGTACTTCCGGAAGGTGGCGGGGATGTACCCGAAGCCGGAGGAACCGAACAAATCCAACGGATACTCCACGGAGCGGTTCGACCTTGACGGGTTCATCCAGTCCCACGGCATCAAGGTCATCAAGCGGAGCCGGTTCAACGGAGGCGAGAAACTCGTCCTGGAGCATTGCCCCTTCGACCCCAACCACGAAGATGCCGCCATCCTCCATCTTGACAATGGTGCGCTTGCCTTCAAGTGCTTCCACAACAGTTGCTCCCACTACGGTTGGAAGGAGTTCCGCGTCCACTTCGATCCGGATGCCTACTCCCGCAGGGACTGGGAGGAATACCGCCACAAGAGACAGTACTACGGAACCCACGAACCCAAACCAGTTGAGCGGGTCGCGGAGGACGAGAGGGGCAAGAAGTGGAAGGAGATGGGTGACTACGAATGGGAGGACTTGTCGGCCATCGTCCGTATCCCTTCCGGACTCGTCAACCTTGACCGAAGGATAGGGGGTCTCGCAATGGGCGAGCTGACCGTCCTCTCCGGACTGTCCGGCTCCGGGAAGTCCACCCTTCTCAACCAGTTCATCCTCTCTGCCGTGCAAGCCGGGTACAAGGTAGCCGCGTGGAGCGGGGAGTTGCAGGGGAAGAGGTTCCAGTCTTGGATTGACCAGATGGCGGCAGGGAAAGACCTTGTCCGGGAGAAGGCCGGGTATGTGGATTTCTACTACGCACCCAAGAATGTCTGCGATGAAATCCACAAGTGGATGAGGGGCAAGTTCTGGTTGTATGAGAATGACTACGGATCGGAGTGGAACAACCTCAAGGTGGACATCCTTGACAAGGTTCACGAAAACGGAGTCCATCTCGTCATCGTGGACAACCTGATGGCCCTTGACCTTGACGGTGCGCCTTCCGACAACGATGTGCAGACCCGGCTCATCAAGGAGATGAAGGCGATGGCCCGGAAGGAGAACATACACATCGTCCTCGTCTGCCACCCCCGGAAGGAACAGTCCTTCCAGTTGCTCCGCAAGGAGTCCATCGCGGGGACGGCAAACATCACGAACCTCTGCGACAACCTCCTTATCATCCACCGGGTGGGGCGTGACTTCGAGAAACGGGCGAAGGACTTTTGGGGGGAGACCGTGGTGCAGAACTTCCTTCAATGCGGGTCGGTGCTTGAGGTCGCGAAGAACCGGAGCAACGGTGTGGTAGACCACATCATCGGCCTCTACTATGAGAAGGAGACGCGGAGACTCAAGAACGAGGAAGCGGAGAACATCATTTACGGGTGGCGGGAGACTCCCACGGAGGCCCCCATCTTCAAGGAAGACCTTCCGGAAGATATGCCTGACGAAGTATGGTATAACAACTAAAACGAAAGACTATGACGAGAGAAGAAAATGAATGCCTCGTAGCATTGCGTAAGAAGTCCAATCACGGACTTAACATCCTTGAAGCAATCCGTCTCGGTGAACTGGAGCGGAGGAAGGAGATCGAAGAGAGTGACTGGAAGGTGGAAGCGGACGGTTCTATGACCCACGCGAACCCCTACTACTTCATTGAGGCGGGCCGTCTTGATGAGAACTGGCTTGAGCATATGAGCCACAAGAAGTGGGTCAACCTTGACACCTTCGCCCGCGCATACATCCGCGCTTGCTACATCGCAAGGGTGAAGACCGTGAACATCACATACTAACCTTTAGTTTTCAATACTGATATGAAACAGTCAAACATTGAAACCCTCATCCGCGAACTGCGGAACGAGGCCCAGACCCTCCCCGCGGGCAAGAAGCGGGATGTGCTTAATAAGCTGGATAGAATCACCATCCAGTTCCGCAGGGCCGGTGCAAGCACCCCGGCAACGAACGATGTCACCGAAGAGGATGCCGAACGGCTCACCTCCCAGGCGATGACCATCTACAAGTACCTGATGGACGGGAACACCCTCACCTCTATGGATGCGCTCCGCATCTTCGGGGTGGCGAGACTGGCCTCCCGCATCTGCGACATCGAGAAGCGGACGGGCATCACCCCGAACCGCAGACGCATCCCGGTGACCAACCGCTTCGGCAAGGAGGTCTATGTGAACGAGTACTGGATCGAGCAGGGGGAGTGACTATGTGCGAGAACAAGAAACTCGTCCAGGACATCAAGCGGATGTGCGAGATATGGCTCAAGCATTCGGAGGAAGGGGCCAAGAAGATGAAGGGTGACAACTACTGGGTCGGCTACCACAATGGGCAGAAGCGACTCGCGGAACACATCCTTGAGAAGATAAACGGTCAATGATACACGCAAGTCTATTTTCGGGAATCGGTGGCCCGGAGGTGGCCGCGAAGATGATGGGGTGGGAGAACGCATTCCATTGCGAAATCAACCCCTTCGGACGGGCCGTCCTGGACTACTGGTTCCCCGAATCCAAATCCTATGAAGACATCACAAAAACCAGTTTCAAGGAGTGGCGAGGACGCATTGATGTCCTCACCGGAGGCTTCCCTTGCCAACCTTTCTCCTATGCCGGAAAACGGGGGGGGCGAGAGGACGAGCGTTACCTCTGGCCGGAAATGCTCCGCGTTATTGACGAAGTCCGGCCCACTTGGGTTGTCGGTGAGAATGTTGCTGGAATCACCACTATGGTGGAAGGAGGGGTATGTGCTGACTTGGGAGGCGAAGCCACTTTGTTCGCGGAGGGTGACGAACTTCACCGATACGAACTTGACCAGTCCTACACCATCGAACGCATCTGCAAAGACCTTGAGCATCTCGGATATTCCGTCCAGTCGGTGCTTGTTCCGGCTGCGGCTGTTGGCGCACCCCACCGAAGAGACCGGGTGTTCATCATCGCGCACGATGATGTTAATCACCCCGACCTCGGTGCAGATGACCGACCCTCCGGAGAAGATGAAGGAGCGGAAGCAGAAGAACGGCTACCGGAACGGGACAACCTACACCTCGTTGGAGACTCAAGTGAAGTACGATCCGAAGGTGCAGGGACTGATAAGGACACCATCCGCGATGGACGCAAGGAATTGGGAATCAGCGGAATACACCGGGGGGGGGTACTTTAGCACAAGAGATTATGCAGAACGAGAAACTCAAGGGGTTGCTCCCGACACCGAATGCCGGGGAAGCGGAACACTACCGGCTCAAGTACACTCCGGGGTCGCAGATGGGGACGAGCCTCACCGCGATGGGTGCGTCAGGACTGTTGCCGACTCCCCGTGCGAATGCCGCGATGGGGACTGCGTTGGAGACGGATTTCAACCACGAACCGGATCGATGCCGGAACTTGGAGACCGTCATCGGGAAGATGATGCTCCCCACGCCAACGGCACGGGACGAGAAGAACCCCAGTTCCCCGGACGGGGAGAGGATTGCCCGGAAGAGGGAGCAGGGTTACACGATAGAACTGAACGATCTCGCGGCTATGGGGACACTACCGACACCCTCCGCAAGGGACTGGAAGGGGAAGACCAATCCGGGAGTGACGAAGGAGGGAAGCGGATGTGTGTACGGAGAGACTTTGCCGGATACGATAGATCGTGTCTGCTCCCCGGAGAGCGATGGGCAGACTTCCCGACTGTCTCCCCTATTCACAGAGGAAATGATGGGATTCCCATTCGGTTGGACAACCTTTCCATTCCTTTCACAAAGTGGAGAACCGAATCCCTCAAAGCCTACGGAAATGCAATCGTCCCGCAAGTGATGTACCGCATCTTCCAAGCGATAGAGTTCGCGGAAGCCAATTCAAAAACCGACATCAATTTTTAGAACAACTCACAACTTATTCAAAACTACTATGGCGTATCTCAATTCAGTAAACCTCATCGGTGCGGTCGGCAACGATCCGGAAGTCCGCACCCTCCAGGGAGGCGCGAAGGTCGCTTCCTTCCACATCGCAACCACCGAACGGTACAAAGACCGGGACGGCAACCAAAAGGAGCAGACGGAGTGGCACAACATCACCGTCTGGAACGGCAAGGCCGACTTCGTGGAGAAGTATGTCAAGAAGGGCAACAACCTCTTCATCTCCGGCAAACTCACCACACGCCAATGGACTGACCAGTCCGGCAACAAGCGGTACTCCACGGAGGTGGTCGCGGACAACATCCAGATGCTCGACCGCAAGCCGAAGGACAACAAACCCGTCATTGACGAAGACCTTCCCGACTTCCTTCAGGAAATCTAACTGACGCAGGGATGAGAAACACTTGCGGTGACTGTCAACACTACGGCAACGGGCCGGTAACCGGGCCGATCTGCACCAAGACCAAGAAGCCGACTTCCGTCCTTATGGTCAAGGATTGCTTTGAGGCCCGGACATCCGCTCCGGTGACGGTCACGAAGGTCTGCAACCGATGCCACCGCGAACTCCCCATCACGGAGTTCCATCGAAACCACACCCGCAAGGACGGCTACCAATGCCAATGCAAGGAGTGCCAAAGGGAACTGGCCCACGCGATGTATGTGAAGAGGGAAGAGGCGAAGCAGACCCAGGAGCCAACGGAGACCCCCACCACGAAGGTCTGCGCCAAGTGCCACCGGGAACTCCCCGTGGAGAACTTCGGCCACACCAAGAAGAACAAGAACGGCCTCAAGTCCTATTGCAGGGACTGCGAGAACGAGAACTGTCGGAAGTACCGCGCCAAGAGGTACGGGCAACCGAAGAAGGAGAGGAAGCCGAAGACGGTGGATGTCCCCGTCATCAATGACCTGATTCCCCAACCAGTTCCCGCCATCTCCACCTTCACGGACGATGAACTCATCCGGGAACTGCGCCTTCGCGGATGGCACGGGACGATAATGAAAGACACAGTAATTCTATAAACCAATTAAAACAATGAGCAAGAAAATCCAACCCATCGGGAAGACCCCCGACAAGAACGAGCAGATTCTCCGCGCCATCGCTATGAAGCGGGAATCCTACTTCCAACTCATCCTCGCCAACCTCCTTCGGAACGAGAAGGCCACCCACGAAACGATGGTCACCGTCTCCGGCAAGGACGGGAGCGAACACACGAAGGTCAACATCCTTGACATCGTGGACACCGCCCTTGAGGGTGCGGACTATGTGATCGAGAAACTGTACCCCATCAAGAAGGAGGACGAGTAATGGAAGACAAGGAACCCATCGTCACAGTTGACAAGGTGCTTGGCATCATCATCGCGGTCTTCGGTGCGCTTGCCGTCCTCTCCCTCATATGGGCCAAGTGGACTGCATTGCAAAGCTGCCTGACCGTTGTCTTCTTCGCCATCCTCGCGGTCATCCTAATCCCTTCCGACAAGTGATATGTTGGTCATAGGCATAGACCCAGGTATGCACACCGGACTGGCGGTGTGGGACACCACCTCCCGCCAGTTCCTTGACATCCGTTGCTCCGGCATAGTGGCCGCGATGGACTACCTTGAGGAACTCCGCAGGGAGCGGGGGATCGGACTGGTGGTCTTCGAGGATGCCCGACAACGGACTTGGATTCCCCGCGAGAGGGACATCCGTCAGGTCAAGGGCCGGGCGATGGGAGCCGGTTCCGTCAAGCGGGACTGTTCCATTTGGGAGGAATGGTGCGAGGCACGATCCATCCAGTACATCGCATCAAGGCCCAAGACCGGGATGACGAAACTCACCGATGCCTACTTCCGTGGCATCACGGGTTATGACCGGAGAACGAACGAACACGGGCGGGATGCCGCTATGCTCGTTTTCCAAAGGTAGACCTAACTATATTTTTAACCGTGACGAAGATGGAGATAATTGACCAACTGGCCCGCGAACGCAGGGTGGAGACTATGTTGGCGAACATAGCCAAGAAACCCGTCTCCGGAACCCTTGAGGACTTGTGCCAGATGGTCTACCTGATTCTCTTGGAGTATGACGATGCGAAGATTGAGGATTTGTGGGAGAACGGACAAATCAACTTCTTCATCGCACGGATACTTTTGAACCAGTACCGCAGCACCAACTCGCCCTTCTACAAACTCTTCCGAAAGTATGAAAGCAAAGCGACCGACATCGAAACCCTCCGGGAATGCTGAAGAGGCGTACCGGGAGTTCAAGGACATAGAGGCCGACTATGTGTTCGATCCTTCGGTGATGAACGAGGACGAGTCACGGGTGAGGGCGGTCAAATGGATTATTGACAACAAACTCAACCGGGTGGACAAGACCCTCATCCTCTTGTACGCGGATTGCCTATCGTTCCGGAAACTGGGCAAGAGGATGGGGTTCTCCCACACCGCAATCCGGGACGAGATCGTGCGGATAAAGCGCATCATCCTGGACGAGTACAACAAACTACAACCGAAATGAGCAAAGTAAAACTTATTGCCGTGACGAAGGCTCCGCTTACTCCGGCAGACGATACTGCCATCGTGATGGTGAATGTTCATCACATCACCACCATTGAAGAGTGGGGGAAATTGGGTACGAAGCTGACCCTCTTGAATGGCGAACATCTCATCGTCAAAGAGAGTCAAGACGAAGTCCTTGAATTCATAGACGAGTGCAACGATGAGCAATAGTCTTGTATGTCCGGGCGATGCTTGCCCGCTCCGCTTTACTTGCGTCCGGTGGCACAACTGGTTGGATCGTGAAGACGATGATGACTGGTTTGAGATGGAGCCGGACTACCACAACAACACTTGCAAGAGTTACATCCAAAAGCAATTCTATGACCGATGAAACCCTACACCGACATACTCCTTCTCGCGTTGGTGGTCATCTGGATTGTGGATGTCTCCGGATTCACCCAGTCCTGGATGGATGCCCTATCCCGGTGGCTCAACCGACAAATCCGTCCCGTCAAGCCGTTCGCCTGCTCGTTGTGTATGACCTGGTGGACGGGCCTCGCCTACTCACTCATCACCGGAAACATCACGATACCCATCATCGCCTACTGCGCCCTGCTTGCCTATCTCTCGTTTCCGATTTCACAGTTGATGATATTTATTCATAGCACCTTGTTGAGATGGATGTCACCGAAATAATGGATGCGGTTCACTCCCTTCCGATGTATGAGAAGAAAGACCTCGCCTACAAGGTCATCCGCGAGATAGACCGGATCGAGAAGATGGAAGGGGTGACGCAGAGGTGGGACACAGTCCTCTACACCGCCATCACGGTAACGGGAAAACGATACACCACCGGCTCCCGCGATGCCCAGTCCGTCCTAATCAGGACGGTGGCCGTCTGGAGGATGATGGACGAAGGATACTCCGTCTCGGACATCGCAAGGGCGATGGGCAAAGACCATTCCACGGTGTCCTACTACGCAAGGATGAGGAAGGACGCGGTATCCATCCCGATGGCGTTCCGCGAACACCTCACGATGTATGGCAAATTAGTACTCGCACTCAATGATAATGACTGACGAACAATTCAACGCCCTCGCACAGTATGAGGACAACTACAAGACCGCGATAGACCTGGGTTACTCCCGCTATCCCGGTCAGGCAGCGGTCAACACGATGTTCAACATCTACCGCGACCTCACCAACACACGGACGAACATCAACCGCTCTTGCTCCGTCTGCATCCTCCATCTCGTCCAGAAGGTGGGGAAGTTGTACTTCGCGGAGAAGACCCGCAGGGAGGAAGAGGCACTCAAGGCAAAGGCCGTGGAAGAAGAGAAGACCGAACCCAAGCCTAACAAGGCCAAGAAGACCTCCAAGAAGAAATGACCTACAACCTCGCAAACGATTTCCATCGCAAACAGTTCCTCGCCCGGTCGGAAAACCTACTGGACAAGGGGGCCGTGGTGGAACTGCGAGAGGTCACCGGAAGGAGCGCGGGGCAGAACCGATACCTCCATCTCATCATCGGCGTGGTGGCTATGGAGACCGGGAACAACCTCGCGTTCACGAAGGAGGTCTACTTCAAGAGACTGGTGAACCCCGACCTCTTCTGCGTGGAGAGGGAAGACCGCATAATGGGAAAGGTCACCGTCCTCCGATCCTCCCGCGACCTGACGGTGGAAGAGATGTCCGAAGCCATCACCCGCTTCAAGAGATGGAGCGCGGAGAACGGCATCTACATCCCGGAGCCGGAGGACGCGGAGAGGCTCAAGGACATAGAACTGGAGATGGGACGGATGAAGTCCTACCTCTAACGAGAAAGTGTCTAAAAACGAAAGGAAAATGGCAAAGAATAGAGATGAAAGAGGCCGATTCGTCAAGGGGGTGACACCTGAAGGTGCAGTCCCGTTTAGCGAAGGGACTGCGAAGGAGATGCAGCTCCGTTCCGCAGAGGCGCGGAAGGAGAACCGCATCGTTGCCGATGCACTCCGTAAGGCGTTGATGGGCAAAGACCCGGAGACCGGAGACCCCTACATCGTTGCCATCACAAGCAAGACCGTGGAGCGGATGAAGGGACACGGTGGAATCGGTGACCTCCGCGTGGCCGCGGACATCCTGGGCGAACTGGAGCAGAAGGTCACGGAGAACATCACGATGGAGATGAAGTTCAAATTCGGTGACGAATGACCTTCGTAGGATACACACCATACCCCCACCAAAGGGCGGTTCACGATGCGATGAAGGATGCGTTCCATTCGGGGCGCATCTTCGTGGTCAAGTCCAAGCGACAAGTCGGCAAGACCACGATGGCAGAGAACATCCTTCTCAAGGTCGCGATTGAACACAACCGCACACTCTCTTGCTTGGTTGAGCCTACACTTGACCAAGCGAGACGGGTCTACAAGGAGATGGTCAAGGCCATTGACGAGACCCCGGTCATCAAGAGGAAGAACGATTCCCTCCTTGAACTGGAACTCATCAACGGCTCCACCATCATCTTCAAGTCCGCGGAGCAACGGGACAACCTCCGTGGCTTCACCGTCACGGGCATCCTCGTTGTGGACGAGTGCGCCTTCATCCAGGATGACATCTTCGACATCCTCCAACCGACCACGGATGTGCATTCCGCTCCGATCCTACTGATAAGCACCCCCAAACTCAAGCAGGGGTTCTTCTACCGCTACTACTCCGCGGGGTTGTCCGGGGACAATCCGAACATCGTGTCCATTGACTTCAACCAGTACGATACCTCCTTCCTCCTTCCGAAGGACAAGTTGGAACAGTACCGGACTATGATGCCGAAGGCGCAGTTCACAACGGAGTATCTGGGCAACTTCCTTGATTCCGACTCCATCCTCTTCTCCAACATCAACGAGTGCGTCTCCACACCCACGCAGGGATGGAACGAGCTGTATGTGGGGATAGACTGGGGATCGGGAGCCGGTGGGGACTACACCTCCGTCTGCGGGTTCAACGAGCGCAGGGAGATGGTCTTCATTGACTACTTCAATGACAAGTCCACCTTTGAGCAAGCGAGGTACATAGCAGACCTTCTCGCGCTCAACGGGGGCAAGGTCAAGAATGTGCTTGCGGAGTCCAACTCCATCGGCACTCCTATGATTGCACTCCTGAAGGACGAACTGGACAAGAGGAACAAGCGGGACATCTCCCACCTCGTCACCCCCTTCGTGACCACCAACTCCGAAAAGGTGCGCCTCGTCAACCAGTTGCAAGTGGCCCTGGAGCAGAAGGCCGTCACCCTCCTTGATGACCGCGGACTCCTTGTGCAGCTCTCCGCATACGAAGCCACCTACAACCCCAAGACGAACAATGTCTCATACAACGCCCCGCAGGGTCTGCACGATGACAACTGCATCTCTACGATGCTTGCCCTTGATGCGCTTGAAGGAGGGCGCAGAACGGGCGTATACACACTTGGATTTAGAAGAAGATGAACATCATTGACAACTACCGGAAACTCCCGATAGGGAAATACATTGACATCGTCAGGCTCTGCGAGACGGAGATGGACGAGGTAGACCGAAAGGTCAAGATTGTCGGCATCCTCACCGGACTGACCGATGACGAGGTACTGGCATTGCCCCTCACCGACTTCACGGAGTGCTGCGCGAAGGCGAGGTTCATAGACCAACCCTGCCCGGAGACACTCATCCCGTCCGTCTCCAAGTCCTACCCCGTGGGCGGGTTCAACCTCGTCCCGGTCACGGATATGCGGAAGGTCACCACGGCCCAGTACATAGACTTCCTCACCTTCTCGAAGGACAAGGAACACAACATCGTGGAGATGCTGTCTTGCTTCCTCGTCCCGAAGGGGATGGACTACAACGAAGGCTATGACATACTGGATGTGCATAACGCCATCAAGGAAGAGATGTCGGTCGCGGAAGTCCTCGCGGTGCTTGCTTTTTTTTTCGGATCGTGGACTCGCTCAATTCACTCTACCCTATCCTATTTGGAGCGCAAGACAAGGAGGTTGAAGGACAAGGAGGCGAAGGAGAGGATGATGTCCCGGATAGCGGAGATGCGTTCCGTGTTAAGTGGGGTTGGGTCTCCGCAGTAGACCGTGTGTCCCAGACGATGCGGACGGAGTGGGACAAGGTGTACAAGATGCCCGCGATGGAGTTCCTCAATGTGGTGTCCTACATCAAGGACAAGACGGAGGAAGAGAAGCGGGAGATCGAGAAATGGAAGAAACGAAACTAAAATATTTTAACAATGGACAAGTACAAGATTGAACTGACGAAGGACGGCAAGTGGGCCGTCAAGACGAAGAACTACTTCTGGCAGAGGTGGAGACCCTACACCACCGCTGGCGGGAAAGAAGTCATCAAGGACACGATTGACGATGCATTCCGCGCCATCGGAATTATGTGGTGGAAGGAGGTCATCATCCGCGTGAACTCAATCGGAGTGTGGTAATGGCAGAAGAACTGATTGAGTTAAAGAGGACGGAAGCCGTCCTTATGCAACTTGCGGAAGAGGTGCGGATGGGGTACATCAAGAACCTCGTCCGTTCCGGCCATCCCACCTACTTCGGACGGGATAGGCTCACCGACACCATCACGGCAAATGTGACGGTGGACGGGCATTCCTTCTCCGCGACCCTGCGGATGAACAAGTACTGGGAGTACCTTGAGGAAGGAACCGGCCCCGCCCGTGGACGGGACAAGTACTGGCCCAATTCCTCGGCCATCGCGAAGTGGGTGGAGATAAAGCCAGTCATCCCCCGACCGGATTCAAGCGGACGGATACCGACACCCAAGCAACTGACCTACCTCATCTCCAGGAAGATTCACGATAATGGCATCAAGGGAACGCACGATCTTGAGCGGGCGAAGGAGGAAGTGATTCCACGGTACTACTCGCTCATAGAAGAGGCCCTCACCGCGGACATCGGTGACTACCTCTGGAAGATGATTTCGTGGTGACGAACCGCCCTGATTACAACGGGGCGGTTTTCTATATTTCAAACCAAAACAATTCGCTATGGCAATTCCGATTTGGAAAGACAAGTTCTGCAACCTGGGGGCGGTGGCATCCCAGTACTTCCGCATCCGCGTGAGTTCCACCACCATCTACCAGGGCAGGGCGTACCGGGCCACCTCGTCCGGCAACCTATACATCCGCATCAATGACATCTGCGCGGACTATATGTCGCAGAAAGTCCCGGTGCTTAACCCCTCGTCCGCTCCGGGCGGGATGTTTCCGGTATCGTTCACCGTGCAGAAGTCATCCAACGGGTCTTCGTGGACAACGGTGGAGACGGTGGACTTCAACGATGACTGGAGTTATGACAACTCCTTCGACCCGTCCACGAACGGGATGTCCTTCCCCATCACGGGACGGATTGACCTCCGGCAGAAGATCGTGCAGACGAGGTACGCATCAACGGGCGTGACGGCCACCGCGAGGTACGGAAGCACCACCCGCTCCGTCTCGTTGAATGTCATCATAAGCACGGACTTCTCCGCGTTCTACAATGCCGTGGCCGCTGCCGGGAAGGGAAGGTTGGAATTCAGTTGCCCCACCTACGCGACCTACTCCGGGAAGACCCTCACGGGCGTGACCATCGGTGCGACCACATACACGGTGACGAAGGCTTGCCCCCGGTATTGTCTCTACTACAAGAATCCCTTCGGAGGGTATGACCATCTGCTCCTGGAGGGTGCGGTCAACCTCAAGAGGGCGAACTCCCGCGAGACCTTCAAGGCCGACTACAACAACGGACTGGGAATGCGGGAGGAATGGGACTTTATGAACGAGACCACGGCCTCCTATGAGATGAACACCGGATACCTGACGGAGGACGAGTCCTCCCGGATGCCGTACCTCCTTGACTCCCCGGATGTGTATCTCTGCGACCTTGAGAAACCCACGGTGTTCACCCCGGTGGTCATCGCCACGGACTCCTACTCCTACCAGTCGGTGAACCACCTCGGAATGAAGATGAGAAACCACACCTTCGAGGTGAAGGTGGCGCAGAATACCTACAAGCGATGAGGAACAAGATACAGCTTTACATCGGTGGGGAGCGGGCAGACCTTGACAACGGCTCGTTCCTCCTTCTCAACTACACCCAGGAGGAACTGTCCAACCCCACCATCGTGCGGAACTCGTTCTCCAAGCAAATCACCCTCAAGGGGACTCCGCAGAACAACAAGATTTTCGGTGACATCTTCCGCAATGACCGCATCACCCAGTACGGGGGAGGCTATACCGGGGTTGACTTCGATCCAACGAGGAAGACCCCGTTCCGCATCTACAACGAGGCGATGGAACTCCTTGAGGAAGGCTACCTGAAACTGGACAAGGTGAAGACAGTCCGGAAGAGGGTGGAGTATTCCGTGACCTTGTACGGGTCTCTCGGCTCGTTCCTATACGGCTTGTCATACAAGTCCAACGGAGACCAGATGACCCTCGCGGACTTGGACTTCGGGTTGGTGCTTGATTTCACGATTGACCGGGATGCCGTGGCCAATGCGTGGGCGAGACTGGGCGGTGACACAAGCCAACTCGCCAAGTGGACTGTCATCAACTTCATCCCCGGATATATGGGGCTGCCGTCCTCCCCGTTCGATGCGAACAAGGCAATCGCGAAGGCTTCGTTGGTAGGCTTGCCGGAGACCGATGGCGAGTACTCCACCCAGGACGGATGGTGTCTCGCGACCCTTGCCGACAAGGTGACGGGGAACGAGGCGAAGGACTTCCGATCCTACTTGCAGAAACCCGCCATTAAGGTGTCCGCGCTCATCAACGCCATCTGCGACCCTTCCAATAACGGAGGGTACACCGTGAACCTTGACGGTGACTTCTTCAATTCCTCCAACCCCTACTGGGACAAGGCTTGGCTCACCCTGCCGATGCTCAATGACCTGAACATTGATGTCACATCCACGGTTGGCGATGACAACTTCAACGGAGGGACGCACACCATCCCAGGGGGTGGAAACCTCTCCGTGTTGTACAACATCTGGGTGGACTTCGCAATGGTCGGCTCCGGTGGCGTGGA
>RHMF01000470.1_pt1 | contig 20135 bp, 19 predicted proteins | sample 5365151 | NCBI WGS metagenome assembly RHMF01 (sample SAMN10266501, study PRJNA497801) | feces metagenome | isolation source: feces | host: Bos taurus | place: China: Prairie of Fairy Mountain | collected 2017-08-14 | reverse complement strand
CCCTCGGCTTCGAGCTGCTCTACGGTGAGTGTCTTACCGATGATGCAGTCTTTCACGAAGTGTACGCCAAGGCGGCGCAGACCCTCAATCTCCACGTCTACGATGTGGTTGGGGAGACGGAACTCGGGGATACCATACTTCAATACACCGCCAATCTCGTGCAAAGCCTCGTATACGGTAACGTCGAAGCCCTTCTTGGCCATGTCGCCAGCAAAGCTGAGGCCTGCGGGGCCTGAGCCTACGACGGCAACCTTGGGTAATTTTGAATTATGAATTATGAATTCTGAATTAGCCTTTGATGTTCCATGCTCTCTCTCGTAGTCGGCAGCGAAACGCTCGAGGTAGCCGATGGCTACAGGCTTGTGACCCATCTTGAGGTGTATGCAGCGGCTCTCGCACTGCTTCTCCTGCGGACATACGCGGCCACATACAGCGGGTAGGGCAGAGGTGAGCTTGAGCACGCGGGCTGCTTCGAGAATCTCGCCACGCTCGATGTTCTTGATGAACGAGGGGATGTTGATACTCACGGGGCATCCCTCCATACAGGTGGGGTTGGCGCAGTCGAGACAGCGCTTGGCCTCGGTGAGCGCCTGCTCCATGGTGAGTCCTTGGTTTACCTCCTCGCGCAGCTTGTGGCGGCGGTAGGCGGGGTCAAGCTCGGGCATCACCTGGCGCTCTATGGCGGTGCGCTCCTTCGGCTTCATGCTCTTGCGCAGGGCCTCGCGCCATTCGCTGCTGCGGTCGATATCTACGTTTTGTGACGCTGCTGCTTCCGAGTTCTCAGAGCACTCTGAGTTCTCCGAGCACTCCGATGTTTCGGATGGTACAGGATGCACATGCTCGGGCTTCTCCATCTCGTTCACTTCGATGTCCTTGAAGGCGCCCATACGCTTGAGCATCTCGTCGAAGTCTACCTGATGGCCGTCAAACTCGGGGCCGTCGACACATACAAACTTGGTCTTGCCACCTACGGTGACACGGCAGGCACCGCACATACCCGTACCGTCTACCATGATGGTGTTGAGCGATACGTCGGTGGGGATCTCATATTTCTTGGTCAGCAAGCACACGAACTTCATCATGATGGCGGGGCCAATGGCAAAGCACTTGTCCACCTTCTCGCGCTGGATGATGCTCTCTATACCCTCGGTCACGAGGCCTTTGGTGCCGTATGAACCGTCATCGGTCATGATGACTACCTCGTCAGAGCTCTTGCGCACCTCTTCCTCTAATATAATAAGGTCTTTGGAACGGCCTGCCAGCACGGAGATGACACGGTTGCCCGCAGCCTTCAGCGCCTGTATGATGGGGAGCATGGGCGCTACACCTACGCCACCACCGGCACACACCACCGTGCCGAAGTTCTCAATGTGGGTAGCCTGTCCGAGCGGACCTACGATATCGGCAATCTGGTCGCCTACGTTGAGGTCGCAGATAGAGGTCGATGAGTGACCCACCTTCTGGATGACCAACGTGATGGTGCCCTTCTCTACATCGGCACCGGCAATGGTGAGGGGTACGCGCTCGCCCTTCTCGCCGAGGCGTACTATAACGAAGTGACCCGCCTTGCGTGAGCGTGCAATGAGCGGAGCGGTAATTTCCAATTTGAATACCTTCTCTGAAAACTGTTGTTTGCTTACTACGGTATACATGGTGTCTGTAGTTTTATGTTAAAATAATTCTTATTTCTCGTTTTTGATGACATTTTATCACTAATTGGGTACAAAGATAATGGAAATTCGTTTAATAGAGAAATTTAGGGCAAAACTTTGAGCATATCACAAAAAGAAGATAAAGGTTTTGTATTGTTAAAAAGAATAGCTAACTTTGCGTCGTAAGAATTTCAAAATACTAATACGAATATGAAAATCCTGTTAACTGGTGGTGCGGGCTTCATAGGAAGTCACACCTTGATTGAACTTACCGAAGCTGGCCACGAGGCTGTAGTTGTGGACAATCTGGACAACTCATCTCCCATCTCGCTGAAGCGTGTTGCTAAAATCATAGGTAAGGAGGTGCCTTTCTATAAGGTAGACATCCGTGACCGTGAAGGCCTGCAGAAGGTGTTCGATGAGCATAAGTTCGATGCCTGCATACACTTTGCCGGTCTGAAAGCTGTAGGTGAGAGCTGTGCCAAGCCCCTCGAATACTATGAGAACAACATGAACGGTACGTTCGTGCTTCTTGATGTGATGCGCAAGAATGGATGCAAGAATATCATCTTCTCTTCCAGTGCTACCGTTTATGGTGACCCCGCCATCATTCCTATAACGGAAGACTGCCCCAAAGGTCACTGCACAAATCCTTATGGACAAACCAAGTCGATGCTCGAAGAAGTGTTGATGGATGTTCAGAGAGCCGATAATGAATGGAACGTAGTGCTGCTGCGCTACTTTAATCCCATTGGTGCTCACAAGAGCGGTACCATCGGTGAGAACCCCAATGGCATACCTAACAATCTGATGCCTTACATCACTCAGACAGCTGTAGGTCGCCGTCCCGAGCTGGGTGTGTTCGGTAACGACTATGATACTCCCGACGGAACAGGAGTGCGCGACTATATCCATGTGGTAGACCTCGCCCGTGCCCACGTAGCAGCCTTGAAGGCTATCGTGGCCAAGAAGGGTATTGCTATCTATAATATTGGTACAGGCCATGGCTACTCTGTGCTCGATGTGGTTAAGGCTTTCGAAAAGGCCAACAACGTTCCCGTGCCTTATGCTATCAAGCCTCGCCGTCCGGGCGATATCGCTACATGCTATTGTGACCCCGCAAAGGCTGCCGCAGAACTTGGTTGGAAGGCCGAATTCGGTATTGAGGAGATGTGCCGCGACAGTTGGAACTGGCAGAAGAACAATCCTAACGGATTTGAAGAGTAAACGAAACAAGTTTGTTAATATAACTATAAAGGAGCGGCTCAGACCGCTCCTTTTCGCACCTGTCCGCAGATGATGCCGTGTTCGCGGAAGAGGGTGTAGTACTTGCCCATCAGTTTGGCCTGTCCGATAGCCGAGTAGAGCTGTCGCGAAGACACTTCGTCGAGCCTGTGGCTCGCCTTCATCTCGCTACGTCCCGAGGCTACGGCCCCCGATGATATCAATATCACCTGTATGCCTCGCTTGTGCAACTCGGCCACTTGGTCTGTGAGGGCCGACATGCGGGTGATGTCCAGCGTGCCGTCCTTGCGTGTCAGCACGTTGCTACCTATCTTTACTGCTATGCGCTTCATACCTTATCTGCTTGCTTTCAGTCCCTCGATGACGGCATTGCTAAATCCCTCGCGCTCCATGGCGTTGAGTCCCTTGATGGTGATGCCGCCCGCCGTGGTCACCTTGTCTATCTCTGCTTCGGGGTGCATGCCGCTCTCGATTAGCAACTTGGCTGCTCCCATTACGGTGTGCTCTACGATGCTTGCCGCCTCTTGGGGTCGGAATCCCAGTTCCACGCCACCCTCCATGGCTGCCCGTATGTAGCGCATGGCGAAGGCTATGCCACATGAGGCCAGCGAAGTGCCTGCGGGGATAAGTTTTTCCTCCACTACCATCGTGTAGCCTATGCTTGAGAACAATTGCCGTATGCTTTCGGTTTGCTCCCCGGTGGCTCCTCGCGAAGCGATGAAGGTGACGCTTTCCAGCACCTCGGCAGCCGTGTTGGGCACCACGCGGAAGAGTACGGGCTCGGCAAAGGTATCGGGGAACACTGGCTCCCGCTCCTCCGCCCTGGCAATGATGCGCTCCGTCTCATACTGCTCGTAGTCGGGGACGAGGAGGAGGGTGAGGTCTCTCATGCTGATGCCTGCCGCCACGGATACGATGAGCTGGTGCTTCAGGTCGATGACCGGACGTATCTCCTCGATGACATCGCCGATGAGCCAAGGCTTCACGGACAATATGACGATATCGGCCCCTTGTACGGCCTCCTTGTTGTCGTGGGTTACGTGAAGCGCAGGGTTGTATCCGCGTAACTTGTTCAGCGTATTCTCACTCTTTGCCGTGCAGCTTATCTCCTCGGGGCTACATGTGCCCGACTTTATCAATCCTTTGGCGATGGCACCGCCCATATTGCCGGTGCCGATGATAGCAATCTTCATATTCCTTTTCTCCTTAGTTTTATACCTATTGGTTGTTTATCGCAAAGGTACGAATAAACTTCGCTATTCATTGCAAATATGCGTATAATAATTTTAGAAAATTGCGATAATGCATGAGATGGTGTATTTCGGTATCGGAAAGCAGGCGTATGAACTGCATGGTTGATAAATATTTTTGTTCACTGAGTGGATTTGTCAGTTGACTTAGTTGGCTCTTATTAAAATAAACTTAAAACACCTTCATTATTGTGAATGTTGATTGTGAATTGGCGATAAATTGTTAACTTTGCAACTTGTAAACTCAAAAAAACATAAACTCAAATATCTATGGCTGGAACAATTGATATCCGCGAACTGAACGAGAAGATTGAAAGACAGAGTGCTTTCGTCACCAACCTGATGGCTGGTATGGACCAAGTAATCGTTGGTCAGAAACATTTGGTAGAGTCACTGCTCATCGGCTTGCTTTCCGATGGCCATGTATTGCTCGAAGGTGTACCTGGCTTGGCCAAGACATTGGCCATCAAGACACTGGCATCGCTCATCGACGCCAAGTATAGCCGCATACAGTTTACCCCCGACTTGCTGCCTGCCGACGTTATCGGTACGATGATCTATAGTCAGAAAGACGAGTCGTTCATAGCCAAGAAGGGTCCCATATTTGCCAACTTCGTGCTGGCCGACGAAATCAACCGTGCACCGGCCAAGGTACAGAGTGCGTTGCTCGAAGCTATGCAGGAGCGTCAGGTGACACTGAGTAAGGAGACCTTCCGTCTGCCCGAACCCTTCCTTGTATTGGCTACGCAGAACCCCATCGAGCAGGAGGGTACCTATCCGCTGCCCGAGGCGCAGGTAGACCGTTTCATGCTCAAGGTAGTCATCGACTATCCGAAGCTGGAGGAGGAGATGCGCATCATTCGCCAGAATATCAATGGTGAGAAATATGAAGTGCGCCCCATCATGAAGGCCGAGGAGATAATCAAGGCCCGTGAGGTGGTGAAGGAGGTATACATCGACGAGAAAATAGAACGTTACATCGCCGACATCGTGTTTGCTACCCGCTATCCCGATAAGTATGGCTTGAAGGAACTGAAGGAGATGATCTCGTTCGGCGGTTCGCCCCGTGCCTCTATCAGCCTGGCATTGGCAGCCCGCTCATATGCCTTCCTGAAGCGTCGTGGCTACGTCGTTCCCGAGGATGTGCGTGCTGTGGCTCACGATGTATTGCGCCACCGTATAGGCCTTTCTTACGAGGCCGAGGCCAGCAACCTCACTGCAGAGGAAATCATAAGCCAAATTCTCAATAAGGTGGAAGTACCCTAATGGATGCTAACGAACTGATAAAGAAGGTACGGAAGATTGAAATCAAGACGCGAGGGCTGTCGAGCAATATCTTTGCCGGACAGTATCACTCGGCCTTCAAGGGGCGTGGTATGGCCTTCTCCGAAGTGCGCGAGTATCAGTATGGCGATGATGTGCGCGACATTGACTGGAATGTGACGGCCCGCTTCAACAAGCCTTACGTGAAGGTATTCGAGGAAGAACGAGAGCTCACCGTGATGCTGCTCGTGGATATGTCGTCGAGCCTTGATTTCGGTACGTCGGGGATGTACAAGAAGGATATGGTGACCGAGATTGCCGCCACACTGGCCTTTGCCGCCATACAGAACAACGACAAGATTGGGGCCATCTTCTTTACCGACCGCATAGAGAAGTTTATCCCGCCACAGAAGGGCCGCAAGCACATCCTGTATCTCATACGCGAACTGCTCAGCTTTGAGCCCGAGAGTACGCAGACCGACATCACCGTCCCCCTGCAATACCTGACCAATGCCATCAAAAAGCGTTGCACCACCTTTGTGCTCAGCGACTTCATTGATGACAAGGACTTCAAGAGTCCGCTCACCATCGCCAACCGCAAGCACGACGTTGTAGCCATCCAGGTGTACGACAAGCGTGTAGAGGAGTTGCCCGATGTGGGCCTGATGAAGGTGGTCGATGCCGAGAGTGGCGACGATATGTATATCGACACTTCGTCGAGCAAGGTGCGTGCTTTTCATCATCAGTGGTGGGTGGGGCGCCAGCAGCTGCTTCACGACACATTCACCAAGTCGGGTGTCGATGCCATCTCTGTGCGCACCGATCAGGACTATGTGAAGTCGCTGATGAGTCTGTTTGCTAAAAGGAATTGATTATGAACGTGTTTTTCAAGAAATATATTATTCTGCTGGCCTTGTTCGCTGTGGGCGTTATGCATCATGTGTCCGCCCAGGTCACAGTCAATGCCAGTATTGACTCGCTGCAACTATACATCGGAGAGCAGGCACGTATAAAGTTGGAGGTCAGCTGTCCTTCAGAAAAGCAGCTCGATATGCCCCAATACGACCAGATGCTCATTGACGGTATCGAGATTGTGGGTGAGGTAAAGGCCGATACGCAGTATCTGAACAAGAAATCGCATGTTCTCGTCACACATGAGTATACGGTAACCTCATTTGATACAGCCTTCTATTACATACCGCCCTTTGAGGTGCTGGTCGACAGTCAGAGTTATGCGTCCAATCCGTTGGCGTTGAAGGTGTACCCGTTTGCTATCGACACCACCGAGGTGAATGCTATTTTCCCCATCAAGGCGGTGGCTGAGTGCCCTATCCGGCTGTCAGATGTATGGCCTATGCTATTGGCTATGATACTGATACTTGTGGTGGGAGCATTGGTGCCTTACCTTCTCCTGCGCTATAAGGACAATAAACCCATTCTTCGCCGTGTCACTATAGCGCCCAAGTTGCCGCCCCATCAGGTAGCTCTGCAAGAGATGACCCGCATCAAGGAAGAGAAGAGTTGGCACCGTGAGGACCCGAAGCAATACTACACGGAACTCACCGATGTGCTTCGTGCATATATGGAGGAACGTTTCGGGTTCAATGCCAAGGAGATGACCTCGGACGAAATCTTGGAACGGCTCAACGAACAGCCCGATAAAGAGTGGATTGATGAACTGAAGAGCCTTTTCAGTATGTCTGACCTCGTGAAATTTGCCAAGTATAAGCCCCTTATCAATGAGGGGGATATGCACCTTATCAATGCGGTGGATTTCATTAATAAAACCAAAGTGGAGACTGCTCCTACAGCTCCCGTGGTGCAGGAGATTGTTGTCAAGGAGGGCCGTTCGAAACAAGAGCGCATGCTTCTGCTGATTGGCATCATAGTGTTGAGTGTATGCGGACTTGCTGCTTTGTATGTGGCATTGAGCCGAATTGTTCATTTATTCTTTTAATGTACTGTTAGTATGAGTTTTGCTAATCCCGCATATTTTCTTCTGCTCCTGCTGCTTATACCTTATATAATCTGGTATATACTGCGGGGTAGGCGTAGCGAACCATCGATGCGTGTGTCTACTACCCGGATGTATGCCTCTATGCCCAAGAGCTATAAGGTGTATCTGCGCCATGTGCCGTTTGTGTTGCGTATGATAGCCCTAGCCCTATTGGTAGTGGTGCTTGCCCGTCCGCAATCGACAGACCATTGGCAGAGTAGCGAGGTGGAGGGTATTGACATAATGCTGGCTGTTGACGTATCGACCAGTATGCTGGCCGAGGACCTCAAACCCAATCGTATAGAGGCTGCCAAGCAGGTGGCTGCAGAGTTTATCAATGGACGCCCCAACGATAATATTGGCCTTACTGTATTTGCCGGACAGAGTTTCACTCAGTCGCCCCTTACCGTAGACCATGCCGTGCTGCTCAACCTCTTCAGCAGCGTCAACTGCGATATGGCGATGAACGGTATCATCGAAGATGGTACGGCCATCGGTCTTGGTATAGCCAATGCCGTGAGCCGCCTTAAGGAGAGCAAGGCTAAGTCAAAGGTCATCATCCTTCTCACCGACGGTTCCAATAACCGCGGCGATATATCCCCGCTTACTGCTGCCGAGATAGCCAAGACCTATGGCATACGTGTCTATACCATTGGTGTGGGTAGCAACGGCACAGCTCCTTATCCCTATCAGGGATTCGGTGGAAGGCAATACATGCAGGTGCCCGTAGAAATCGACGAGAACACCCTGCAGCAGATAGCCAAGACCGCCGACGGACAATATTACCGTGCTACCAGCAATTCGAAACTGAAAGAAGTGTACGAAGAAATTGACAAACTGGAGCGCACTAAGCTCAATGTCAAGGACTTCAGCCGAAAATCTGAAGAGTATATGCCTTTTGCCGTTTGGGCTTTGGTATGTGTTGTGCTCGAAGTGTTGTTACGACTCACTGTGCTGAGAAGAATACCGTAAAGCCTACTACCCCCTCCCTATGTGTAGACCTGCCGGCGTTGCTGAAGAAATAAATTGTAGATTGTAAATTTGTAAATAGTAAATTGAATTTATGTTCAAGTTCGCATATCCCAATGCCCTGTTCCTATATATCCCTCTGCTTCTGATAGTGGCCCTGTTTTTGTATGCCAACTACAAGCGCAGAAGTGACCTTCGCCAATACGGCTCGCCTGAACTGCTCGTTGCTATGATGCCCGAAGCATCTCGTCATCGTCCTCAGCTGAAGTTCTGGTTGACCTTTGCAGCCCTCTGTTTTATGGTGCTGCTGTTGGCCCGCCCCCAATTCGGCACCAAGATTGAAACCGTAAAGCGCCAAGGCATTGAGACCGTGATTGCTCTCGATATATCCAATTCAATGATGGCTCAAGACGTAGCCCCAAATCGTTTGGAAAGGTCCAAGAATGTCATCTCCCGTTTGGTGGACGGATTTGAAGACGATAAAGTAGGGCTCATCGTCTTTGCCGGCGATGCCTTCATACAGCTCCCCATTACAAACGATTTTATTTCGGCCAAACTCTTTCTGGAGTCTATATCTCCCTCACTCATCACTCGCCAAGGTACCAATATAAAGGCGGCCATCGATATGGCCACCCGCAGCTTTACCCCAAGGGAGGGGGTGGGGAAGGCCATCATCATCATTACCGATGGTGAGAATCACGAGGGCGGAGCTGTTGAAGCTGCCAAAGCCGCTGCCGAGAAGGGCATGATGGTATACGTAATGGGTGTAGGTACTCCCGAAGGAGCCCCCATACCGGAGGGGCGTGGCAATGACTTTCGTCGCGACAAGGAAGGTAACGTCATCGTCACCAAGCTCAATGAGCAGATGTGTCAGGAAATAGCTGCAGCAGGCAATGGCGTATATATCCGTATCGACAACACCGGAAATGCTCAGAAAATACTGCAGAAGGAGGTTGACAAGCTGGCCAAAGCCGACTTGGATACCGCAGTATATTCCGAACATGACGAGCAGTTCCAAGTAATGGCTTGGATAGCTTTCGTGTTGTTGCTGATCGAGATGTTGCTGATGGTGAAGAAGAACCCGCGATTGAAAGATATCCACCTGTTCTAATTACGCCACAGGCATCGGGTAAGCTCCTTCTACTTTCCTTCAACTTTCTTGCCGCGGTGTAAGTTCTTTTGTCGGAAGAAACATTTTTTATGGACATATTCTTGCTTGTTCACGCGCGTTTTCTTATCTTTGCTTGAAAATGCAAAATATGAATATTAGAATACGGTCAATATATCTTTTTCCCTTGCTTCTGGTATTGTTAGGATTGCCTATTGTAGCTACAGCCCAGAAGAAGACAGTGGTGGAGAAAGTACTGGTAACACAGAAATCAAAAACTTTACGCGACGGATCACAATATAAAGGTGATATGATGTTGATGCGCCCTCATGGCAGAGGCAAACTTACATATGCTGATGGCACAGTGTATCAAGGGTATTTTGCGTATGGAAAACGCCACGGACAGGGTACAATGACCTACAAGAACGGCGAGAAGTATGAGGGTGAATGGTATAAGGATGTGAGAAATGGTCGTGGCACACTGTACTACACTGACGGGCGTCGCTATGAAGGCAGCTTCCTGATGGACGAGATACACGGATTTGGTACCATGCACTATGCTAATGACGATACGTATACTGGACTATGGGAACATGGTGAGCGCCATGGTAATGGCGTGTATATATGGTGCTATGACGGCTCTAACTATAATGGTGAGTGGAACCACAACAAAAAGCAGGGCAAGGGGCGTATGTTTTGGCTCGATGGCTCATGTTATGATGGATATTGGAAGAATGATGTTCGCGAAGGGGATGGTACCTTCTCTTATGCCAATGGGGATGAGTATTCAGGTCAGTGGCGCGACAATGTGCAGCATGGCAAAGGAGAGTATCGCTTTGCCGATGGCGACGTATATGTAGGAGAGTATGTCAATGGCTTACGCTCAGGGTATGGTGAATACACACGGCCCAATGGCAGCAAGTATGTAGGCGAATATAAGAATGGTGATATTGACGGGCAGGGCCGTTTCGAGATGGCCAGCGGTGAAGTGTATGATGGCGACTGGCGTCAGAATATGCGGCACGGAGAAGGTATATGCAGCTGGCCCAATGGTGATGTGTATGAAGGGGAGTGGGAGAATGATCTGCCTGGTGGCAAGGGATGTATGACATTGGCCGACGGTACTGTATACGAAGGCGAGTACAAGAATGGAATAAAAGAAGGCGAGGGAAAGATAATCCGTGTGGATGGCACATGGATGGTAGGAACCTTTGCTGGTGGCTTGGCACATGGAGCCTTCAAGGAATACGATGCCGAAGGAAACCTTGTGAAAGAGGTAAACTATGTGAACGGGATGCCTCGATAGCGGGATTAATAATATAGATATACATTAAACTAATACATTAAATACACGAATTATGGTAATTGACAATCTGAAAAATTTACGCGACTATGCTTCGCTGAACCCTTTGTTTGCAAAGGCTATTGACTACATCGAGACCACTGACCTCAAAGCGCTTGAACCAGGTAAAATTGTTCTCGTAGAGAATGAGTTGATTGTCAACGTCAACGAGATTGGCCCCAAGACCAAGGAACAGGCCAAGCTGGAGACGCACAATGAATACATAGATATTCAGATACCGCTGACTGGTGTAGAGCAGATGGGATATACTCAGCGTGCCGACCTGCCCGAAGCTGAGTACGATGCCGTAAAGGACCTCACTCTGTATGAGGGCTTGGCTGATGACTATCTCACCGTGAAGCCCGGTATGTTTACCCTCTTCTTCCCCTCTGACGGACATGCTCCTGGCATCACCCCAACAGGACTGAAAAAGATAATTGTGAAGGTGAAGAGATAATTATGAATTTTGAATTATGAATTCTTTTCGTAAGACATAATAATTCTTAAATGGATAATTATGAGCAAGCTAAAACTTATAGAAAACGATCCGTGGCTCGAACCATACGAACCCGCGATTCAGGGACGCTACGACTACTACGTACGCCGCAAGAACGAACTCACCGACAATGGTGCTAAGAAACTGAAAGATGTGGCTTGTGGTCATACTTTCTATGGTCTGCATAAGACAAAAGCAGGGTGGACATTCCGCGAATGGGCACCCAACGCTACGGAAATATATCTCATAGGCGACTTCAATGGTTGGCAGGAGAAGCCCGAGTATAAGCTCACCCGACTCAACGGACATGGCGATTGGGAGGTAAATCTGCCCGGCGATGCCATCCACCACGAAGACTACTATAAGATGAAGGTATACTGGCAAGGTGGTTCAGGAGAGCGCATCCCGGCTTATGTCCGTCGTGTGGTGCAAGACAAGAATACTTATATATTCAATGCACAGGTATGGGAGCCCGAACCCTATGAGTTCAAGGTAAAGAAGTTCAAACCCAACGCCTCCCCCCTGCTTATCTACGAATGCCACGTGGGCATGTCAGGCGAAGATGAGAAAGTATCTACCTATAATGAGTTCCGTGAGAAGGTGTTGCCGCGTGTGATTGCTGCGGGATACAACTGCATACAGATTATGGCCATTCAGGAGCACCCCTACTATGGCTCGTTTGGTTACCACGTGTCAAACTTCTTCGCTGCATCGTCGCGTCAGGGTACTCCCGAGGAGCTCAAGCAACTCATTGATGAGGCTCATGCCAATGGAATTGCCGTTATCATGGATATGGTGCAGTCTCATGCCGTGAAGAACGAACTGGAGGGTCTTGGTAACTTGGCTGGCGATCCCAACCAGTATTTCTATCCTGGCGATCGTCATGAACATCCGGCTTGGGACTCGCTCTGCTTCGATTACTCCAAGAACGATGTGGTATGCTTCCTGCTCTCTAATTGTCGCTTCTGGATGGAAGAGTATAAGTTCGACGGCTTCCGCTTCGACGGTGTCACCTCGATGCTCTACCGCAGTCACGGCTTGGGCGAGGCCTTCTGTGGCTATGGCGACTACTACAACCTGAATCAGGACGGCGATGCCATCTGTTACCTTACCTTGGCTAATGCTCTCATTCACGAGCTCAACAAGAATGCCATCACCATTGCCGAGGAGGTATCGGGCATGCCCGGCTTGGCGGCACCCATCAAGAACGGCGGCTACGGCTTCGACTACCGTATGGCCATGAATGTGCCCGACTACTGGATCAAGCTTATTAAGGAGCAAACCGATGAGAACTGGAAACCTACCAGTATGTTCTGGGAGGTGACCAATCGCCGTCAGGATGAGAAGACCATCTCGTATGCCGAGAGTCACGACCAGGCACTCGTGGGCGACAAGACCATCATCTTCCGCCTCGTGGATGCCGATATGTACTGGCACTTCCAAAAGGGCGACGAGAACTACATGGCTCACCGCGGTATCGCACTGCACAAGATGATACGTTTGCTCACGGCGTCGACCATCAACGGTGGCTACCTCAACTTTATGGGCAACGAGTTTGGCCATCCCGAGTGGATTGATTTCCCGCGTGAAGGCAACGGATGGAGCTATAAGTATGCCCGCCGTCAGTGGAGCCTCGTGGACAACGATAAGCTCTGCTACGAGTATTTGGGCAAGTTTGACCAAGCCATGATTAAGCTCATAGGCAGTCAGCCCAAGTATGAGAAGAGCAAGGTGGTAGAGGTCAACTGTAACGATGGCGATCAGATTATGGCATACCGTCGCGACGACCTGCTGTTTGTCTTCAACTTCAGCCCTACCAACTCATACAGCGACTACGGCCTGTTGGTTCCTCGCGGCTCATACAAGGAGGTGCTCAATACCGACACACCCGAGTTTGGTGGCAACGGTCTCACCGATCCGAGCCTCACGCATTTCACCAGCTTCGATCCTGTGCACAAGCGCTATCGCAAGGAGTGGCTTAGATTGTACATCCCGGCACGCTCGGCCATTGTGCTGAAAAAACTTGATTAAAGAATGAGCAGAAGAACCCAATATGACAATAGCATCAGCGTGCTGTGTGCCGTGCTGTTTGCCATCTTCTCTTTCATATATATATATGTATTCCAAGGAGAGTTGTTGGCGTTGATGCAGGACCATCTTTCTGGTGGTGTCACTCAGAGCAATACTTTCCTGACCGCCTTCCTGCTAACCCCCCTATTGGGAGGGTTGCAGTGGCTGATTAACCGCTACTCCAAGTTACATGGCCGTTGGGAGGCATTGTCATATATCCCTTCATGCATATTGCTCGCTTTGGTGACTGATGTCAATGACGGTACTATGCTCTATTCGGCCTCCAAATGGCTTTGGAGTATTCCTGTCTGCATCCTATTGTATATAGGTGTAGTATGGCTTAATAGGATGATGACTGGAGTTCGCAAGCGCGACTTCTTTGGTTTGTTGTGGCCTAATCTGCTTGCATTTACCCTACTTTTTGTATTTACTGCTCAGGTGAGCAATCATGCTCCAGCTCCTCACATGGAGTTGGCTGCTTGGCACTATATACACGATGGCAAGTATGATAAGGTGTTGGAGGTGGGTAGCAAGTCCGATGATTATAATGCCGAACTTACAGCACTGCGCAATCTCGCTTTAGCCAAGACTGGGCAACTGGGTGAACGCCTATTCCACTATCCGCAGCCTTATGGTGCCGATGGCTTGGTGTATAACCGGCACAATAAGCAGAGCAATGCCTATGGTGCTGCGGAATTTTACCGTCATCTGAGTGGTAATATCCCTTATGGTGGAGAGAATGGCCGTGCATATACCTATCGGATGGCAATGAAGAATGATTCTGCTGTCTATCGAGACCTTTACCTTGCCGCTTTGCTTCTCGATAAGGATTTGGAAGCCTTTGTAAAGGAGACAGGAGAGCTTACTAAGGCCGACACGTTGTGTCCTACCCACTATCAAGAAGCATGGATACTCTACAATGAGCAACACCCCGACTCCCCTGTAGCGTTTATTGCCGATAGTGCAATGGTAAGTCGCTTTGCGGCTTATCGGGAACTACAGTCGGAGTATGATGACAATGCCGTCGTGGCTGAGAATTTGTGTCGACGTAAGTTTGGAAAAACTTTCTGGTGCTATTATGACTATTGATAGATAGATTCTTTAATGCAGATTTGAGGACGTGCTAGCACGTCCTCATTTTGTATCTATCTGCTCGGATGCTACCATTGCGGTGTACCTTGGAATATGCTGGCTTGACTATAGGGAACGAGGTAGCCGTCGAAAGTCATGGAGCGGCCAGAGAAGTTGGGGTTTACTGTGGCACTGGCTTGATTGGTGCCCCCTGTCAAGGTGAGGTATACGGTAGCCGATATGGCGCTGCCCTGTATGTTGAAGCTGTAGTATACGTTGCCGTCCTTGTCTGATGACATTCGTTCGCCCGAGATGTCACCCTGTACCGTTACACCGCCTAGTCCGTTGGGGCTATAGCTGAAGTTGTTGAATGCTGTCTGTACGGTGCCTTCGCCATCGTCGCAACATATATAGTTGGTGTTGGATGATACGAAACGGGTGATGCCGTTGAAGAAATTGACATTGTTAGCTTCCAATGCCCAACTGCCATCTTTGAGGGCTGCTACGGCTTCGTGGTAGGCTATGGAGTCTTGCTGCATTTCTATGGCTCTTGCTTCGGCACGACGGAGTTCACGCTCGGCTCTCCACTCCTTCTCGCGTTCGCTCCTGCCTGACTGGGCAAATGACAGTGTAGTGGAGAGCAGACAAATGGCACTTGCCAGAAAAAGTACTTTTTTCATAATGATTTAGGTTAAGGTTTGTATGGCAATTAAAACAATGGGTTCGCTAAAATGTTTGCCGTTAATCTTGTTCACTTGCATTAAAAGTAGTACTTTTGTTTTTAAAAACAAACAGAGAATGCTTGCGGCAGATGACATATCCATACAGTTTGGGCATGAGTGTGTGCTCAATCATTTCTCGTGCCATATAAGAAAGGGCGATTTTGCCTGTATTACTGGCGTGTCTGGGTGCGGCAAAACATCGCTGTTGCGAGCTTTTATCGGATTGACCCCATTGGTTGGTGGAACAGTTAGGGTGGGAGAGTGTGTGCTGAACGAAAAGACATGTGCTTCTGTTCGTAGACGGACCATGTATCTGCCTCAGGAACTTTCGTTTCCGAGCGAAACTGTGAATGAACTTGTTACACAGACCTTGCGCATAGGAAGAGTGAAGAATGTGCAGATATCTACACCGCTACTACGTGACAATTTTGCAAAGTTGGGGCTTGATGAGGAGCTGCTTCTCAAACGTCTGTCTGAGATTTCGGGTGGCCAAAGGCAACGGGTAATGTTGGCTACGTTGGCTTTGCTTGACAAGGATATTTGGTTGCTCGATGAGCCTACTGCAGCACTTGATGAACTCTCCCGCAATTATGTAATCGATTTTCTTTTGGAACAACAGCAGCGTGGAAAGACCATTGTAGCTGTGTCGCACGATATGCACTTTGCTTCGCATTGTTCCACCATTATTCCACTCGACTGATATGGGCACTATAGACATCACTTACCTTAGTTTGGGCATAGGGCTTCTGCTGCTACTGATACCTATATATTATATATGGCGCTATGAGACAAAGCTGCTCAAGAGTATTTGTGTGGGGGCAGTGCGTATGGTGGTGCAGATGCTTTTCATTGGGGTATATCTGCGTTATCTTTTCGAGTGGGACAACCCGATTATCAACTGCCTCTGGGTGTTTGTGATGGTCTACATTGCAGCCGAGACGGCAATTACACGTACCAAAGTGCGACGTAGCATTCTAATGATGCCGCTTGTTGTGGGCTTTGTGGTGGCTAGCGTGCTCATTGGCTTGTATTTTCTGGGCATCGTATTGCAACTCAACAATGTGTTCAGTGCGCAGTATTTCATCCCTATTATGGGTATATTGTTGGGGAACATGCTTTCGGTCAATGTGATAGCTGTAGGTACCTTTTACTCTACACTTCAGCGTGAACAGAATCTTTACTACTACCTTTTGGGAAATGGAGCTTCGCGTGGCGAGGCGTTGCAACCGTTTGTGCGGCAGGCTATCGTTAAGGCATTCAGCCCTGCTATTGCCAATATGGCGGTGATGGGGCTAGTCTCGCTACCCGGCACCATGATAGGTCAGATTCTTGGTGGTAGTAGTCCAAATGTTGCCATCAAGTACCAGATAATGATTGTAGTGGTCACAATGTCGGCCTCTATGTTGTCGTTGATGATTGCCATCCACCTATCTACCAAGCAGGCCTTCGACGGCTATGGCCGTATGAGAAAGATATTTGCCAAATAATTGGTCTTTCGTTACCCGTAATTGAAAATTATTTCATACCTTTGCATTGATTTTCAGAAATAATGAAGGCAATACAAGTTTTGGACGCCCTTGAACAGTATGCGCCACTGCCTTTGCAAGACGGTTTTGACAATGCAGGCTTGCAAATTGGATTGACAGCGGAGCAGGAAGTTACAGGGGCATTATTGTGTTTAGACGTGACTGAGGCCATCATTGACGAGGCCGAGCGTGAGGGGTGCAACCTGATTGTTGCGCACCATCCTCTCTTGTTTCACGGTCTGAAGTCTGTCACGGGCAAAAGCTATGTAGAGCGTTGTGTGATAAAGGCTATACAAAAGGGTATAGGCATTTATGCCGCTCATACCAATTTGGACAATGCACAGGGTGGGGTGAACTACCGTATTGCCGAGAAAATTGGACTGACAAACCTCTCCTTTCTGGAAACAAAGCCTACGGCCGTTCCTGCAGGTTCGGGTGTAATAGGTGAATTGCCTGCAGAGGAGGATGAACGCAACTTCCTTATGCGCTTGAAGTCGCTTTTTGGCATACAATGTATACGCCACAATACGCTTGGTGGTCGCAAGATACGCCGTGTGGCACTTTGCGGTGGGGCTGGTGGCTTCCTGCTGCCTAATGCCATAGATCAAGGAGCCGATGCTTTCTTGACTGGTGAGATGCGTTATCACGATTATTTCGGCCACGAAGACGAACTGCTCATTGCCGAAATGGGGCATTATGAAAGCGAGCAGTATACGATAGATCTCTTCGAGGAGATACTCCGTGCCCGTTTGCCCGAACTGAGAACTATAAAGACATCATTGAATACAAACCCAATAAATTACTTATAATTATGGCAAGAGAAACAAAGAAAGATCCGCAAGACTACACTGTAGAAGAGAAGTTGAAGTCGCTGTATCAGTTGCAGCTCATCTTCTCGGAGATTGACCGTATCAAGACATTGCGTGGCGAACTTCCTCTCGAAGTTCAGGACTTGGAGGATGAGGTAGCTGGCTTGCGCACTCGTATTGCAAAGTTCTCAGACGAAATCGAAAATGTTAGAGCCGAAGAAAGCAAGCGCCGTGTTAAGATTGAAGAGGCCAAGGCTATGATTGCGAAGTATACTGAGGATCAGAATAATGTACGTAACAACCGTGAGTATGACCTGCTGGCCAAGGAAATTGAATTCCAAACCTTGGAGGTAGAATTCTGTGAGAAGAAAATTCGTCAGTACACAGCTGAGCAGAAAAACAAGGAAGAGGAGATTGCTCGTACCGAAGCATTGCTCGAAGAGCGTCTCAAGGATCTTGAGGAGAAGCGTTCTGAACTGGACGAAATCGTGGCTGAGACAAAGGAAGAAGAGGAGAAGTTGCGCGACCGTGCCAAGGCACTCGAAGCTACTATCGAGCCTCGTCTGCTTCAGTCGTTCAAGCGCATTCGCAAGAACACACGCAATGGTCTCGGCGTAGTATACGTACAGCGCGACGCTTGTGGCGGTTGCTTCAATAAGATTCCACCTCAGCGCCAGCTCGACATCAAGATGCGCAAAAAGATTATCGTGTGCGAGTATTGCGGCCGTATTATGATTGACCCCGAATTGGCAGGTGTAAAGGAAACCACAACTCAAGCTCCTGAGAAGAAGACACGTAAGCGTGCCATTCGCAAGAGCACTGATAAGAAAGAGGAGTCGGCTGAGTAAGTTCTATAATATATATATGTATATAGGATGCGTCCCAAATCGGGGGCGCATCTTTATTATAGGTTATCGTATGCAGGGATGTCTTGCAGGAAAGAGTAGGAGCGGGTGGGGTAGTCTACTTTGCAGCAGTAATGAGCCAGACCATTGCTCACGATGAGGTAGTCTACCTGCAACACCATGTTGTAACGGCATATCTGATCAAACACCTTTTGGGTGATATTGACCGTGGGGGCCTTGTATTCGATGATGACGCGCGGATTCAACGAACGGTCGTAGACTACCGTGTCGCACCGGCGGCTCATTCCGTTAAGTTTGAGCTGTACCTCGTTGCCCATGAGCGATTGTGGGTAGCTCTTGTGCTCGATAAGAAAGTGCACGAAATGTTGGCGCACCCACTCTTCGGGCGTCAATGCCACGTATTGGCGGCGGATAACATCGAGAATGAACGGTTTGTCGTCCTTCTTTGTTATTTTTTTCTCGAAAGGAGGTAGGTTTAACTCTAACATTTCGTATATTTGCAGTTAATGTCAACCAAGACGATTGTCATTGTTAATTTTGCATTTGCAAAAATAGAAAAAATATGAAGACAAAGCAAGAAATCGTGGAGAATTGGCTCCCGCGTTATACGAAACGCCGCCTTGAGGAATTTGACGAGTATATCCTGCTCACCAACTTCAACAAGTATGTGGAACTCTTTGCCGAAAAGTTCGGTGTGGAGGTCGTGGGGCGCGATGCCAACATGACTTCGGCTTCGGCAAATGGCATCACCATCATCAACTTTGGTATGGGAAGCCCCAATGCAGCCATTATCATGGATTTGCTCACTGCCATCAATCCTAAGGCCTGCCTCTTCCTCGGCAAGTGCGGTGGTATAGGCAAGCGCCAGAAGATAGGCGACCTAATACTGCCCATTGCTGCTATTCGTGGCGAGGGAACATCCAATGACTACCTCCCGGCCGAGGTTCCTGCATTACCAGCCTTTATGCTTCAGCGTGCGGTGTCGTCGTCTATCCGCGATAGGGGGCACGACTACTGGACGGGTACCGTATATACCACCAACCGTCGCATCTGGGAACACGACGATGAATTCAAAGCCTACTTGCGCTCTACTCGTGCCATGGCCGTAGATATGGAGACGGCTACGCTCTTTGTCACCAGTTTTGCCAATCATATCCCGATGGGGGCGTTGTTGCTCGTATCAGACCAGCCTATGATTCCCGAAGGAGTAAAAACAGAACAGAGCGACAACCTGGTGACGCAGAATTACGTGGACGACCACTTGAGCATAGGTATAGCTTCGCTGCGTATGATCATCGATGAAAAGAAAACTGTGAAGCACCTGAAGTTTGATTGGTGAGGTCGGGTGGGGGATTGTTCTCCTTATAGTAAACAAAACATCCATAGCTGCTGTTAAAGAGAAGGAAATAACCTTAACTTTAACAGCATATTTTATGTCACTCAAAACATTCCTCTTTCCCTCTTACGAAGACGAAGGTCCCGTCTACTCCACCGTGCTGCTCGTTGCCCGCATCTTCTTTGGCCTGCTCTTCCTCACCCATGGCTACGACAAGCTCATGGCCCATGCCTCTTTGGCCGACCTCTATGCCGACCCTCTTGGGATAGGCAGCCTCCTCTCGTTCTGGCTCACCGTCTTTGCCGAGGTAGTATGCTCCTTTGCCCTCATCTTCGGACTGCTGCAGCGCATTGTCCTCATCCCCATGATTATCACCATGTGTGTAGCCTTCTTCGTCGTCCACGGAGGCGATGC
>RHMF01000318.1_pt1 | contig 20171 bp, 17 predicted proteins | sample 5365151 | NCBI WGS metagenome assembly RHMF01 (sample SAMN10266501, study PRJNA497801) | feces metagenome | isolation source: feces | host: Bos taurus | place: China: Prairie of Fairy Mountain | collected 2017-08-14 | reverse complement strand
TGGCCGCAAGGCAGATAGACAAACTGCACTCGGAGATGCTTGTATGGACTGGTTTTCGGACGCGGGTTCAATTCCCGCCGCCTCCACCATCACTATGCGCGTCCATTGTTATATAGGACGCAGGCCCGTATGATCAAACATTGCTTTGGTCATACGGGATTTTTTTATTTCTTGAGGTATTGGATGGAGTGCATACATAGAGAGAAAATTGGGATGTAGTAGCACACAGAATCCGTCATCCATTCATTCTTATTCTAAAATTTCCGGCTTTTCCGGACTTTCCGGACAAATGGCTTAATTATGCGGAATTTTAGGGCGTAGAACCGGTTTTTGTCCGGTTTTGTCCGGATTTTTGAATGGTATAAGATATGGTGGCTTTCTTTTCTCTTTATTTATGATGCCGTGGTGACGATGTAGACCCGTTCACAGGCAGTAAGAATAATCAGGCATAAAAAAGGCCGCTTTAGCGGCGGCCTGTAAATGATCTGTGGTATTTTTCGCGAACAGAAAGGTGTTTTACTGCAACATCTTCTGCAGCAGTAAGAATTGGATGAGATACATTCATTTCTCGGCAATGCGCTTCAAAGGCCACTTTACCGTCCGAGCAGTAAAGTGCTGCAAGTTTTTCAATGCTGCGGTATTCCTCGTTGTTCCAGATGGAATACTGACGACCAATATCAATCATCAGCTGTACATTTTCTTTTGGAGCCATGCCGGGAACCTGACATCCGGTTGCAAGTACGAAGTTTTTGTAGTTGCGAGTCTGTTCCAGAAGCAGTTCGGTCTGTTTGCGGATTTCGTCCTGTGTACCTCTCCAAAGAAGCATTGGACTGACATTACCCATGATAACAACATCGTTTGGTACCAGTGCAAGACATTCCGGCAAATTGGTGCACCAGTCGATACTTAAAGCTTGTGCACCGGTTTCCAGCAGTTCCAGAGTAAGATGGTCGGTGTTTCCGCAAACATGAAGAACACCCGGAATCTCAACAGAAGAATAAATTTCTTTAATATAGGAAGAACAAAACTCAAGACAGTTCTTTGGAGAGAGCAGGGAAGCCACCGGTTCTGCGATCCAGAAAGAGTCGGCACCCATTCGTTCTTCTTCTTTGGCAAGAAGAATCATGAAGTCTGTGACACGGCGCATGATGGCATGAAGCACTTCCGGTTTTTTACGAACCATACGGGTACATTCTTCCACACCGACAATGCAGGCTGCCACAGTCAGAGGGCCGAAACAGCCTCCGCCCTGATGGATGGTTTTGTGTTTCAACCAATTTTTCATGTTTTTCAGTTCCGCCTGCGCACATTTGCCATCCAGAGAAATATTCCATGGAAACTGTTCCACTTCCTCGATGGAACCGAAATGATGAGGAACCACATTGGTTACCACACCGCTTTGTTCTGCGGTAAAGCCCAAGTCAAGAGCGATGGCAACCTTATCCATGCAGCCGAAGCCAAAATCATTCTCAATTCCAAAAATCGCATAGGTAGGACGACGGTCAAATTTATAAATTTCGTCAATCAGTTTCTTCATAATGCACCCTCTTTGCAGTACTTGATATTAAGATAACCATACAATAGCATCTTTGCAGCTGTCAACAAATATAAATATTCATTTAGGTTGTTTGACAAAGAATTTTTACCGTAATATAGTTATCATAGATAATTGGCTCGTTTACCCGATAAACAAGATTTTGAAATGCGCAGGAGAGATTACAATGGAATTGAGCAGGAAAGAAGAACTTCTCAAAGAGCTTAACCGCTGTGTTCTGGAAATGGAAGATGAGGAAGTTGCTGAAGTAGCTAAACTCTACATAGAAGAAGGCGGCGATGCCTACGAAGGTATCATGGATGGTCTGTGTAAAGGTATGGAGGAGGCAGGACGCCTGTACGAAGAAGGCGAATATTTCATTCCGGAAATCGTTGGTTGTTCTGATGCTATGTATGCCGGTATGGATGTTCTTCGTCCTCATATTGTTGTTGACAAAGATCAGAAAAAAGCATCTGTGGTCATCGGTGTTGTAGAAGGTGATACCCATGACATCGGTAAAAATCTGGTGAAAACGATGCTGGAAGCAACCGGTTATGATGTTTATGATTTTGGACGCGATGTAAAACCACAGGCCTTCGTTGATAAAGCACAGGAAGTCAATGCGAAAATTATTGGTCTGTCCACTTTGATGGCAACCACAATGGATCGTATGCAGGTTGTCATTGAATTATTGAAAGAAGCGGGTATCCGTGAACAGGTAAAAGTTATGATTGGCGGCGGTCCTGTATCCCAGAAATATGCGGAAGAAATCGGCGCCGACTTCTATACTACAAACGCAGCAGAAGCAGCGGAGTGTGCAAAGAAAATCCTTGCACATCTGGATTAGGAGGAACTATGGCAAATATTCAGTTTTCCCATATCAGCAAAATCTACTCCTCCGGCAGTGAAGCAGTAAAAAACTTCAACCTTGAAATCCAGGATGGAGAGTTTCTTGTAATCGTTGGCTCTTCCGGCTGCGGTAAATCCACCATCTTGCGCATGGTTGCCGGCTTGGAGGAAATTACCGTCGGTGAACTGCGAATCGACGGCAAAGTAATCAATGAGCTGGACTGTAAAAAACGCAATGTTGCAATGGTATTCCAGAACTATGCCCTCTTCCCGAATCTGACTGTCGAGGAAAACATGGAATTTGCTCTGAAAATGCAGAAGGTTCCGAAAAAAGAACGCAGAGAAAAAGTAGCAGCAATGGCAAAGACGTTGGGAATCGAAGAATTGCTGAAACGAAAAGCGAAAGGTCTTTCCGGTGGTCAGTGTCAGCGTATTGCAATTGGCAGGGCGCTGGTTTGTGAACCGAGTGTTTTTTTGATGGACGAACCGCTGTCCAATTTGGACACCGCCATGCGTACCGAACTTCGCAGCGAAATTGCAGAATTGCAGAAAAAACTGGGTGTAACTACTCTGTATGTTACCCATGACCAGGTTGAGGCAATGACTTTAGGTTCTCGTGTTGTCGTGATGGATCAGGGTGAAATTCAGCAGGTAGATACTCCACAGAATATCTACCTGAAACCGCAGAATACCTTTGTCGCACGGTTTGTTGGTTCTTCTCCGATGAATTTGTTTGAGGCACAGTGCATCCGTCATCAGGGAGCAGCTGCATTGCAGATTGGTGAGGCGATTCTTCCGCTTCCGGAGTGGAAGGGCAAAGCATTGCTGGACAAAGAATATGAGGGAAAAACGGTTATTGTCGGTATTCGTACCGAGGATGTTTATCCTGAATGTGAAGGTACTGCCTTCCCGGATGTGAAAATGGAAACCCTGGAAGCAAGCGTTCAGTCCATTGATGTGCTGGGTGCAGAAAAGAAACTGCACATGACGATCGGTGATGTGGAGCTGGCTGCTTTGGCAAGAACCTATGCGCCGGTAGAACTTGGCGATACTGTACACATCCGTATTGCGGTAAATCAGATTCATATCTTTGATAAGGAAACCCAAATGGCAATTACACATTGATAAAAAGCCACCGCATGTCAAAAGCGGTGGCTTTTCTGATGTTATAATATCAAAATAGCTATCAAAGTCATAGAAAGAATGAATGAATATATCAATTTACATAGAAATAGCAAATATAAATAAGCGTTTATACTATATTTACAAGGAGCTGTTTTTTCATTATGCTAATGGCGAAACTTAAAATGCGCCTAATTTCGAGCAATCTCGATTGGCATTCCAAAAAGGAGAAAAGATCATGAAAAGAGCAGTAGCATTCCTGCTGGCAGCTATGATGATGATGAGCGCAACCGCTTGCAGCACCAGCACTCCAGCAGAAGAAACCAAACCTGCAGAAAAACCTGCAGAAACCACTCCAGCAACTCCATCTGAAACCCCAGCAGAACCAAGCACTGAAGAATACACCGGCCCTACCGGCGAAATCACCTTCGTAGCTTGGGGTTCCGACCAGGAAATTGCTTGTGACCAGAAAGCTTGCGAAGCATTCATGGCTACCCATCCAGGTACTACTGTAAACTTCGAAGCGCTGAACGATAGCTACGGTACTGCTGTTGAAACCCGTTTCATCGGCGGTCAGTCTCCTGACGTTATCTACGGTCACCCACAGACCCTGCTGAAATGGATGCAGGAAGGTATGCTGGAACCAATCTCTGACGTTTACGAAAACCACGAAGAACTCTGGGACGAAGAAATCTTCCAGACCAACCTGTACGACGCTTACTACTATGATGGTGAATACTATGCTACTCCAGTAGGTGCAGATACCTTCGTTCTGTACTACAACAAAGATATGCTGGATGCAGCTGGCGTAGCTTACCCAACCAAAGACACCACTTGGGAAGAATTCGCTGAAATGTGCGAAAAAGTTACCAAACGTAACGAAGATGGCACTCCAGTTAATCTGGGTATCAGCTCCGTAACCGGTAACTGGATGAACATCCTCTACTCCATGGGCGGTAAAGTTCTGGACGACATGAACAACCCAACTGAAGTTGTATTTGAATCTGAAGAAGCTCTGAGAATGCTGAACTGGATCAACGACAACTACACCAAAGAAGGCGGCTTCACCGCAAGCGATGATGACTGGACCTACCTGGTAGGCGGCTTCTCCGCAGGCGAAATCGCGTTCAGCATTGGCGGCGTTTACGATATCGTATGGCTGAAAGACGTTGAAGGTCTGAACTGGGATATGGCTCCAATTCCTGAAACTATGGTTGAAGAAGGCGATACCCCAATTCTGTACGCTGGTTACGCTGTAAGCTCCCAGTCCAAAAACAAAGAACTGGCAAAAGAATTCGCTTACTTCATGACTTCTTACGAAGCACAGATGATCATGTCTGAAACCGGTCTGATCACCCCACTCCGTAAAGACGTTGCTCTCCATGACAGCGTTATCAACATCGAAAATGCTCCTGAACATCATGCTCTCCGTGTAGAAAACGTTCCATACGGTCAGAACACTCAGGGTCAGTGCCTGTGCTGGTGGGAAATTACTACCGCTATCGACAACTACATCTATCAGATGGTTGAAGGTCAGATCACCCCAGAAGAAGCAATGAAAGGCATTCAGGCTGATTGCTCTGCACTGCTGGAAGCTGAACTGGCAGCTTAATCAATAGAGGCTGATCCCTCGATATACTATGACACCACCTTGGGAAAGCGCCTCCAACAGAGGCGCTTTCTCTTTTGGTACAGGAGAAATCCATGAAAGAAAAAGTGATTTTACCAAATAATCAGGTAAAAAGACAGAGTAAAAAACGAAAAGAGACCCTGCGCTTCCTGCTTTGGATCAGTCCGTGGATCTTTGGTTTTGTGGTTCTTACCTTGCTTCCGCTGCTGGGTTCCTTCTACATCAGCTTTACTGAGTGGAAGATTGTCAGTGACCCGGTGTGGGTAGGTCTGGAAAACTATAAAACCCTGTTTTCCGAGGAACTGTTCCTAAAATCCCTGCGCATTACCTTCGTTTACTGTGGCTTGACCATTCCAATCAACATGATACTTTCTTTGGGAACTGCCATGTTGCTGAATGGTGATCTGCCATACTCCGGTATCCTGAGGACAATTTACTATATGCCCTGTGTTGTTTCCGGTGTTGCTACTGCACTGTTGTGGGGTTACATCTTTAACTACCGTTTCGGTATGCTGAATCAGATTTTAGCTAAAATCGGTGTAGAGGGTCCGAACTGGCTGGGTGATGAACGCTGGTCGCTGATTGCGCTGGCGATTATGAGCCTTTGGGGAGTCGGCGGCGGAATTGTTATCTACCTTGCAGGTTTGCAGACAGTACCGCAGCATCTTCATGAAGCAGCAAAGCTTGCAGGTGCAGGCTGGTGGAGAAGATTGTTTACCATTACCTTGCCGGCCATGAGCCCGATTCTGCTGTTCCAGTTCCTGACCAATATTATCGGCGGTCTGCAGACTTTTACTTCCGGTTATCTGATGACAGCCGGCGGTCCGAATGACTCCACAATGTTCTATGCTCTTTATCTTTACAATAATGCATTCAAATATCACAAAATGGGCAAAGCCTGTGCAATGGCATGGATCCTCTTTGCGATTATTATGATTCTATCTTTCCTGATTATGAAGGTTTCCGCACCGATGGTGTACTATGAAAACGATGGCGGTGATGATGACTAATGAAAAAACGAAATATTCAGCTTTTCTTCCGTTATGCTGTTGTTCTTGCTTTTGCAGTTGTCATGATTGTACCGTTTTTCTGGATGATCATCAGCTCGTTCAAAGAACCGGCGAAAGTGTTTACCCGTCCGATTAACTGGTGGGTCGATTCCTTCGATTTCAAAAACTATACAATCTTCTTCACAAAATATGATGGCTGGCATTACATCTGGAATACAGTACGTCTTTGTGCCATCAACATTTTGGGCGTGGTTGTTTCCAATGCCATTGTTGCCTATGCTGTGGCCTTTATGAAATTCAAGTACAAAAAAGTTGTTATGGCGCTGCTGCTGATCACCATGATGATGCCGGGCACCGTTACATTCTTTCCACAGTTTATTGTATATGTAAAAATGGGTTGGTATGGCACGATGCTGCCGCTGTGGGTTCCTGCCTTTTTGGGCAATGCCTACTACATTTTCCTACTGCGTCAGTATTACCTGACCATTCCGCAGCCGATTCTGGATGCAGCCCGCGTAGCAGGTGCAAGCCATTTCCGTATTCTGTGGCAGATTATTGTACCGATGGCAAAGCCGGTATTCATTATTATGATTCTGAGTACTTTTATCGGTGTATGGTCTGATCTGTTCAGTCCGCTGATTTATATTCTGAACGAAAAGGATCGCACCTTGCCGGTACTGCTGTCTTACATGAACTCATCCTACGGTAACTCGGGCACGATGCCGACCATTATGGCAGGCGGTATTCTTTCTGCAATCCCGACTTTGATCGTGTATTTCCTGGGTCAAAAAGCAATGGTCAAAGCGTATGTCTTTAAATCTGGAGATAAATAAAGAGGAAGTTGTCTTATGAACAATGAAAAATTGATTAAAATTCGCGAAAACATTCAAAAAGTTATCATTGGTAAAGGGGAAAATATTGACCTGATTCTGACTGCCCTGCTGGCAGGCGGTCATGTGCTGCTGGATGACGTTCCGGGTACCGGTAAAACTGTACTCTCCAAATCCTTGGCAAAATCTGTGGATGCGCAGTTTAACCGCATTCAGTTTACTCCGGATCTTCTGCCATCCGATGTAACCGGTATGAACTACTACAACCAGAAAGAAAGTGCTTTTGTTCTTCGCAAAGGTCCTGCATTCTGCAACATTCTGCTGGCTGACGAAATCAACCGTGCTACTCCACGAACCCAGTCCAGTTTGCTGGAATGTATGGAAGAACGTCAGATTACCATTGATGGTGAAACTCTGCCATTGGAACAGCCATTCTTTGTTATTGCAACCCAGAACCCGGTTGAAACGGCAGGTACTTATCCTCTGCCGGAAGCCCAGCTGGACCGTTTCCTGATGCAGCTGTCCATGGGTACTCCTACTCCGGAAGAAGAACTGCAGATTATGAAACGCTTCCTGACCGATGCTCCGTTGGAAACTCTGGATCCTGTTTGCTCCATTGAAGAACTGATTGCAATGCAGAACGAATATAAAAATGTATTTATCCATGCAGAACTGATGAACTACATGGTAGCAATTATGCAGGCAACCAGAAACTCTGCGGAGATTGTGTCCGGTGTCAGCCCTCGTGGTACTCTGGCTATGCTGCGAGCAGTTCGTGCTTACGCATATGTACAGGGCAGAGACTATGTTGTACCTGAGGACATCAAAACTCTGTGCGGCCCGGTTCTTGCTCATCGTCTGGTATTCCCAAGAGGCAGCCAGGGCAGAGCAGCAGGTCTGCGTATGATGGAAAAAATCTTGAATCAGATTCCTGTTCCAACTGAAAATTGGGGACGATAGTATGAATATCTTGTTATTCATTTTAGGAGCAGCCGTGGTCTATTGGCTGCAGATGCTCTTTTGTAAGTTTACATGGAATTACCGCTTGAGCGCCAATGCGTGCTTTTCAGAGAATCAGGCAACAGAAGGCGATATTGTTCAGCTGACAGCGACGGTGGATAACCGTAAAATGCTGCCAGTCACCACAGTGAAGGTGAATGTAGAGCTTGACCGTGGTTTGGAGTTTCAGGATCAGAGCAATCTGGCGATTTCTGACAAGAACTACCGCAGCGAAATTTTCTCACTCCGCGGCAATGAGCGTGTGGTAAGAGATATTCCTCTGTTTTGCGGAAAACGCGGTTACTATCACATTGATGGAATCAATCTGGTGGGTAATGACCTGTTCTATACCCGACGTTTTCTGGATTCTCAGAAGGTGAACAGTAGTCTTTGTGTTTATCCTGGGAAAGCAGAGGCTCGAAAACTGATGGTCGCCACCCAAAAGATGACCGGTGAAACTGTGGTGCGCAGTTCTGATTGTGATGACCCATTTACATTCCGTGGCATCCGTCAGTATCAGAGCTTCGATTCCATCCGAGATATTAACTGGAAAGCTTCGGCGAAAACCGGTGATCTTCGTGTCAATATCCATGATTTTACCGCAGAACAGGAAATTGGCATCATTCTTGATACCGAATGGGATTCTTTGCTGAAACCAGAATCCCTTCTGGAGGAAAGCATTCGAATTGCGTCGTCTCTTGCTGATGAATTTGTAGGACAGGGCATTATGACTTCCATGATTACAAATGGCCGCGATTGCCTGACAGGGGAAATGTTCTCTATCAGCGGCGGTGCAAATGCACAGCACAGCGGTGCCATTCAATACGGACTTGCCCGCGTGCAGCTGTTGAAGCAGAAAGAGGAAGAAAGCCTGACGGGTCTTCTGAAAAATCAGATTGAGTACATGGATGCACAGCCAAACCGCCGTATTTCCTGGGTACTGATTTCTACCGAAACCAATCAGCGTGTTGCAAAACTTTGGGAGGAACTGAGTGAGCGTGCTGTCAAGGCATATTGGATTGTTCCAGCTCACAGCAGCAATGAAATTCCCGATGAAATCATGAGAAAACCGGATGTTATGTATTGGGAGGTAGCTTATGGAAAATAATCTGTTTGTTCGCTTCTGGATCCATAGTTCCATGAGAAACTTCCATGTATCTTTGGCAGTGATTGCTGTTGCTTCCTATGTTATCGGCGGAATCTCTCACAATCCATCGTTGACTGTAGTCAGTGATGTGGTGACTTTGTTTGGAATTATCCATTATTTCATTCATGGCTACTTCCACCGTCAGCATATCTTCCTGACAAATAATATGAAGGTTTATTCTCTTCCGAAGAAGAAAATTGCCCGTACAGGCAGTTTCTTCCTAGCCTTCTTTATGCTGATGGTCTGCATTGGCATGACGATTGTCCGCGAACTCTATCAGGGAACATTGATTGCGAAGCTGAAAATGCTGGTTCTTTTTGTGATCAGCAAGGTTCTGACTGCACTGTTCGGTACTGATGGGCTTGGACGCGAGGAGCATATTGTTCAGAATAATTTCGATCTTATCGGTTCCATGAACAACATTGCGGCGAAAAGTGAATCTCCCTGGGAGAATGTAATCAATGCTGTTCAGACGATGTTGATCATCATCGGTGTTATTCTGATGATTGTGCTGATTATCATGGCAATTGTGAACTATGTTCGCCGTCTGATCGGAAAAGCTGGTCTGAATGTAAAGAAAACTGTAGGAAAAGAAACTGCAGATCGTGAAGAATCCCTTTGGGCAAGCACAGCGAAACGGGAAAAACTTCTGGATTTTTCTCCGACAGCAAAAATTCGTCGTATCTACCGCCGCAGTATCAACCGTCAGCGTAAGAAAGGACAGATTGTGCCGGATTGGATGACACCTGCTGAAATTGAAAACCATGTTTCCATGCCGGCAGAGGAACAGTACAGACAGCTTCATGAAATCTATGAAAAAGCCCGTTACTCAGAATCCGGCGCAAACGATGATGATGCCCGTCGTATCAAAAAACTTGATGTATAAGGAGGCAGCATGGAAGGTTTACGATTAAACAATATCAGCAAACAATTCAAAGACAGCGGTCATGCTGCCCTGCATAACATCAATCTGGAAGTGGGAAATGACGAATTTTTGATTTTGCTGGGCCCATCCGGTTGCGGCAAAACCACATTGCTGCGCATTATTTCCGGACTTCTGAAACCAACAGAAGGTCAGGTCATCCTGAATGATGAAGATGTTACGGAGCTGGAGCCTCAGGAGAGAGGGATTGGTATGGTGTTCCAGAACTATGCCCTCTATCCGCACATGAACAACCGGAAAAATCTGACCTTTGCGCTTGATGTGGCGAAAATCAAAAAAGAGGAGCAGAATGAGCGCGTGGAGCGTGTTTCAGAATTGCTTGGTATCGGCAAGCATCTGAAAAAGAAACCGCATATGCTCTCCGGCGGTGAACGTCAGAGAGTGGCTATGGGACGTGCAATGGCTGGTGACAGTAAAATCTATCTTTTTGATGAACCGCTGTCCAATCTGGATGAAAATCTGAGAACAAGACTTCGTCCGGAGATTCTTTCTCTGTTCCATAAGCTGAAAGTGCCTTTTGTTTATGTAACCCACGATCAGGTGGATGCAATGACCATGGGCACCAAAATTGCTGTTATGAATCATGGTGAAATTCAGCAGCTGGGTACTCCAACGGAAGTTTACGACCATCCGGAAACCCTGTTTGTTGCAAGCTTTGTCGGTTCTCCGGCTATCAACACCATTGATATGACCGTGGTGAAAAAAGAGGGCAAGCTCCTGCTGAAAAACAAGGATTTTGAACTGGAGCTTCAGCAGTATGAAACTGCATTGGCAAATTATCCGGGCAAGGAAGTAATTCTTGCCATCCGTCCAGAGGATATTCTGACAAACAGACAGGATGAGGATTGCTGTCCGATAGAATGTCTGCTGCAGCGCTATGAACATCTCGGCAATAAAGTTCTCCTTTATCTGGATTTCAATGGCAGTGAGATTTGCATCTCTGCACCGGTGAGCATCCGCGCAAAGGTAGGACAGAATCTGACACTTTATTTGAACAGGAACAAAGTTCATCTTTTTGATAAAGAAACAGAAAAAAGACTTTAATATGTGTTATAATTAGCTCACGGACTTTCTGTGAGCTAATTGTTTATGGAGAGAGTATGAAGAAAAATAAGCAACATCGGGAACCGGAAATGAAGCTGTTTCAGCTGGCGTGGCCAATTTTTATCAGTAACATTCTTGGTACTATGCTTGGTCTGATTGATGTGTATGTACTGAGCAAAGTCAGCGACCTTGCTACGAGTGCCATCGGTACAGCCTGTCAGGTTACCGGTACTCTTGGTCTTATCTTCAGTGTGATTTGCGGTGCAAACAGTATCCTCGTAGCTCAGTATCTGGGTAAAGGAGACCGGGAAAAAGCATCACAGACTGGGTTGCTTTGTATTTTACTGAACGTTACATTCGGTTTTGTAATTTCGATTGCGGTTCTTTTGTTCTATAAGGATTTCCTTCTTTGGTTGGGAGCAGAAGGACAGCTATATGAAATGGCCTGTGCTTATCTTGGAATTATCGCATGGGGAATTGTGCTGGACGCTTATCAGGGCGGTATCAGCAGCATCATGTACAGCCATGGCGAAACAGAAATATCCATGTATCTCTATGCCTTTACCGGTATTTTGAATTTGCTGCTGGATATGATTATGGTTCTTGGTCTCTTTGGCTGTCCGGCAATGGGCGTTGCAGGTGCGGCTTACGCAACCATGATTGTAAAAATACTGTGTTCTGTTCTTCTGACCATTATTTTCTTTACAAGATTGGAATCTCCCCAGGCGCTGAAAACAATTTTCACGACCCGCTGGAGTGATATCAGACGAATCTTTTCCCTGGGCATTCCGAGTGTATTTGACTCTGCCAATTACAGCATTACACAGATGGTTATTACAGGCATTGTGCTGCATCGCCTGGCAGATACAGATTTGATTGCAAGAACATATCTGCTGAACATTGCGTCCTTCTTCCAGTTATTTACCGGGGCATTTTCTTCTGCGGCGCAGTTGATTGTCGGCCACAAAATCGGTGCGCAGGACTATGAAGCAGCAGATCAGGAATGTATGCGTGGTCTGAAATTATCGGTACTATCTACCGGAGCCATTTGCATTGGAGCCTGCCTGCTTTCCAATCAGCTGTTTGGTATTTTCACACAGAATCCGGAGATTATCCGCATTGGTATGTATTTGATGTGGGCCAATGTATTCGTGGAAATTGGTCGTGCGGTCAATGTTGTACTGGTTGGCGGACTTCGCGGAGCAGGTGATGTCAGCGTACCGGTGCTGGTTGCAGTATGCTGTATGTGGGTGATTGCTGTCGGTGGATCCTGGTTGTCGGTAAACCTGACAAGCATGGGTATTGTCGGAATCTGGATTGTCAATGGTATTGATGAGTCTGTCCGAGGTGCCATCATGTTCGGCCGTTGGAAAAGCAAAAAATGGATGAATAAAGGAATTCATAAAATGTCATAAGGAGGCGCCATGGCAAAACTTTTGGATTATCCCTGCAGCTACGACAATGCTTCGGGGCTGGGGCAGTGGGGCGAAAAAAACAATAAGCTGCAGTTTCCGCAGGTTTATACCGAGCGGCAGCAGATTGCTGAACTGGCGCAGACTATTCGCTGTCATGAGGGCGGGGAGTGGTGCCTGCTGCCATTCTGTCATACTCTTGAAGCGGAAGCCATGGGCGCAAACATCATTTATGGAGATGGTCTGACCGGGCCGCGGGTGCGGGGGCATACCTGCAATTCCCTGGATGAAGCCATGGAACGGACTGTGGATTGGCAGAATTCTCGTTTGCAGGAAACTTTGTTTGCCTGTGCGCTGTTGAAAGAGAGATGCGAGAACGTGCTGTTTCAGCTTTCCGGTCCGCTGACTGTTCTGAACAGCCTTCTCCCGGCAGAGTTATTGTTCCGCAGTCTGAGAAAAGAGCCGGAAAAGGTACTTGTATTGCTTCACAAATTCGGTGAGGACAGTCTGCACTTTGCGAAACTGGCGGAAAAAGCCGGTGCCCACATCATCAGCTATGCCGACCCTATGGCTGGAGTGGGTATCATCGGCCCGAAATTTGCGGAGCTGCTCACGAAAACATTTACAGCGGATTATCTGCAGAAATTGGATGCTGTGCTTGAGAAAGAAACAATGATTCTTCTCTGTCCGAAAACAAGCTTCGCCCTTCTTGGTACGGAGTTGGCGGAGTGGAGAGAACATCCTCTGCCGGAGAAGATGAACTACGGAAAAGCAGCTCTGGCTCTGCGGGGAAAAATCCGCTTCGGCGGTCAGAGCTGCGTGAAAAAAACAGCCTATGAAACGGAAATTTTCAGGGAAGTGGTACTGAAGGAGGCGGCAGAATGACAACAAAAGAACGCCTTTTGGCGGTTTTGAATCAGAAAGAAATTGACCGTCCGGCCTGCATTTGTCCGGGCGGCATGATGAATATGGTGACGGCTCCTCTGATGGAAGCCTGCGGCGTATCGCTGCCGGGGGCTCACAGTAATGCCGCACAGATGGCAAGTCTTGCAAAAGCGGTCTATGAAACAGGCTGCTTTGAAAATGTGGGTGTGCCATTCTGCATGACTGTTGAGGCGGAGGCAATGGGTGCCGCTGTTGATATGGGCAGCGAAATTTACGAGCCTCGTGTGGTGAATTATATCATCAACTCCGTCAGCGAAATGGATAAGCTATCCGCCATGGATTTGAACAGAGGCAGAGCGAAGGTTACTCTCGATGCCATTTCTCTGCTGAAAGAGCAATGTCCGGATGTACCGGTGGTGGGCAATCTGACCGGCCCAATCAGCACCGCCGCTTCTTTGATGGAGCCGATGGTGTTTTACCGTGAGCTGCGAAAGAAAAACGCAGAAGCCCATGCTTACATGGACTTTGTCACCGAGCAGCTGCTGAATTTTGGTGTGGCGCAAATCAAAGCCGGCGCCGATGTGATTGCCATTTCTGACCCGAGTGGTACCGGCGAAATCCTTGGCCCAAAATACTTTGCAGAATTTGCGGTGCCATGTATCAATCGTCTTGTGGAGCGCTTCCGTCAGGAAGGCGCAGGAACCATCGTCCACATCTGCGGACAGATGAGTCCAGTTTACCCTCAGGTTGCGGAAATTTGCAGCGATGCCCTCAGCTTCGATGCCATTGTGTCCATGAAAGAAGCCAGAGAAAATCTGCCAGACCGTATTCTCATGGGCAACGTCAGCACCTACGGTCTGGAATTCGGTGACTCGGAAAAAATCGGGGCAATGGTGAGAGTTTGTCTGAAAAACGGCGTGGACATTCTTTCTCCGGCCTGTGGTTTGGGCATGAAAACCCCTCTGGAAAATGAACAGGCTATGCTGAAAGCCTTGAAAGAGGTGTACGATGCCTAAAATTTCAATCAAAAACGGCGTGGAACTTTCCTGTGAAAAGGGAAAGAATCTGCTGGAAGCTCTTGTTGAGGGGAAGGTTTTCATCAACAACCCCTGCAACGGCAAAGGTACCTGCGGCAAGTGCCGTGTGAAAGCTCTGAAGGATGGATTTTCTCCGATCAATGCAACAGAAATGCGCCTGCTGAAAGAGGAAGAAATTTCTGGGGGAATCCGTCTTGCCTGTATGGTGACGGTGGAGGATGACTGCTGCATTGAACAGCCCGAGCAGGAGCAGAAACACGCTGTTCTTACCGGAGGCTACCGCCCGGACTTTGACATCGACGGCAGAGATGGTTACGGAATCGCTGTTGACATCGGTACAACAACCGTTGCTCTTACTTTGGTGGATTTGCGGAATGGAAAGGAGCTTTCCCATGCTGCTGCCATCAATGCGCAGAAAATCTATGGCCTTGATGTGCTGACCCGAATCAGTTACGAATATGAAAAAGGCGAAAGCGCCATTGAACAGCTTCAAAGCGTTCTTGTGGAATCGCTCAATGATTTGCTGAAGGAATTGTGCGTGAAAGCCAATATCAAAGCGGAAGAAATCCTTGAAATTGTGGTGGCGGCAAACTGCTGTATGACCCATATGCTTTTGGGCGTTGACGCAAGAAGCATGGGACGCGCTCCATATCAGCCGGAATTTCTGGAGGCACAGCGCTGCAAGGCGGCCGACATTGGTCTAAAAGCAGGAGAAGATACCCTGCTTTACTGCCTGCCGCAGGTTTCTGCCTACATTGGCGGTGACATTGTGGCCGGTGTGGAGGTTTGTCAGCTTCATAAAGAGCAGGAAAATGTCCTGTTTATCGACATCGGTACCAACGGCGAAATCGTTCTTGCCAGCCAAGGAAAATTGCTCAGCTGCTCCTGCGCAGCGGGACCGGCACTTGAAGGAATGAACATCAGCTGCGGTATGCGTGCCGCAGAAGGAGCCATTGAAGATGTTGTCATCGGAAAAGACGGTGTTCAGTTAAAAACCATCGGAAATCAGCCGCCGAAAGGTCTTTGCGGCAGCGGAATTCTTGCGGTTGTGCGTGAACTGCTGCAAGGCGGCTACCTGAAGAAAAGCGGCGTTTTTATTGCTGCTGATAAACAGCCGGAGCCTGCGATCCTGCGCTTGAATGGTACAAAGCGGGAGGCTATCCTCTGCGATGAGCCGGAAATCATTGTGACACAGGACGACGTGCGGCAGGTACAGCTGGCGAAAGGTGCCATCCTTTCCGGATTCCAGGTGCTGTTGCAGGAAGCAGGCATCACCATGGAACAGCTGGATTCTGTGATTATTGCAGGACAGTTTGGGGCACATCTGCCGGTAGATTCGCTCTGCGGTATTGATCTTTTACCGGAAGCAGTCCGCGAGAAGCTTTGTTATGTAGGCAATGCTTCAAAAACCGGTGCGGCGATGGCTCTGCTCTCTGCAGAAAAGCGCAGAGAAATGGAGCAAATCGCGAAACATATCGACTATATCGAACTGGCGCAGACCAAAGACTATGACAGAGTCTTTGCCGGTGCCATGACATTTCTGAAAAGATAAAAAACACAGGCAGATTTAATCTGCCTGTGTTTTTTTATAGCATTTCTATGAAAGCAGCGCATCGGGTGTTCAGTTGACCGATATCAGAGGTGGAGTAGTCGGTTTCAATGGCCATGTAAGGGTAACCTTTGTCTGTTACAAATTGTTTGATTTGATGGGATTCTACATTGTAAGTGTGGCAGGCTTGCAAAATGACTTCCACAACAGCATCGATTTTGTATTCTTCCAGTAAACATTCAAGAAGGTCAAAGCGATTTTTATCCGGTGTCATGATGGAACAACCGATGTTCAGGTAACGGTCTGCGATGGCTTGATAAATATCCTCACTCTGTTCGTTGACTAACTGATCGAAGGATTTTGCTCCGCCGCAGTTTTCAAAGCAAACCACATTGCCACCGTTCTTTTCAATGGCTTCCACAACTTTCATGGAACTTCCGCCCAAAGGGCAACCGGTAACGAGAATACGCGGAGCTTTTTTGATGTCACATTTGCCGTCGGCATGTTCCTGACGGATGCGTTCAGTAAGCTTTTTCATTTCCTCTACGGTATCTTCCCGGTCGAATCTGAAGTTGGACCCGTAAAGAACATCATAAAGATTGGAACCAGCCATTGGCGGTGGATCCAGTTTCATTAAGTCGTTGAACATTCGCATGGCAATACGGTTGCGGTTCAGGATTTTTACCTGTTCACGCACCTTTTCTTCGGTGATTTCAACATGGAATTTCTGCTCCAGCTTTTCTTTCAGAGCGATGATTTCTTCTCTCCACAACTTTCTGCCCATAATGGACTGGCGATTTGGTAGTTCCATAACGTGCATATCTTTGAATTCTGCCAGCATTTCATACATTTTCTTTTTGCCGTCACAGGTGGTTTCACCGACAATTAAATCAGCGAAATAGAAGTAAGGGCATTTCTGGGTTTTGGCAAAACCATAGCTGGCTTTTACAAGGGGGCAAAGATTGCGTGGAAGATCTTGTTCTGCCTCAGGAATGGTTTCGTCGGAAAAGGAACAAAGGCTGACCGGCACAGCCCCGGCAGCAAGAATGATTTCATTCGGTGTATAGGTACAGAAAGTACCAACAAAAGGAGTGCCTTCTTCTTTTCGTTCAAAAACTTCCATAAAGGAATTGCGGCGCTGCTCACTGAATTCTTCAAAAACCTTTGGGAGTGTTTTCTGTTGCTCCATGACAATGTTCCTTTCTTTTGTTTCAATAATAAATAAATGGTATCAATATTCCACAATAAAATCAATAAAAGAACATTTAGAATCCCAATAAAACACCCCGGTACAAACTGTACCGGGGCATAAACAATTATACGATAAAACGATAGCCGAGACCGCGAATATTTTTCAGATGTTTTGGCTCTTTCGGGTCATCTTCAATTTTCAGACGGAGACGGTTGATATAAACCATAACAGCGGCTTCGTCAATGATAGGATTTTCCCAAATCTGTTCATAGAGCATATCCTTAGTGAAAACACGGCCGATATTGTCCATAAACAGCTTCATCATTGCGTTTTCCTTGGAGGAAAGAGGAATCTCGACATTGTTCTTGTAAAAATGCAGGGTGCTGGTATTATAGGAAAATGGACCTGCCGTAATGAGACTATCTATATTCGGAAGCTGGATGCGGGAACGACGGATGAGCGCCTTCATCTTTGCGGCAAGCAGTGTTGGATTGAACGGTTTTGTGATATAATCATCCGCGCCGATGTTGAAGCCGTGAAGAGTATCCGTATTTTCCTGGCGGCCGCTGACGATGATAACAGGAGTCAGAATTCCCTTGGCGCGAATGTCACAGATAGTATCAAAGCCATTCATTCCGACCATATTGATATCCATCAGAATCAGGTCGTAAGTCTGCTTTTCCAAGCGTTTCAGAGCTTTTTCACCGCTGGAGGCAATATCGGCCATGGCATCGATGTTTTCAGAAATTTCTTTCAACATGGCGGAAACGAGCGGATCATCGTCCACAACAAGAATACGGTCAGCCATAGAAAACAAACCCTCCTTTACTTTCAATCAATTTCCCGATATAATTATCTTATCATTAAACAACAGATCTTTCAAGGAGTGAATCAACTTGAAACACTATATATCAGAAAAAGATATGATTAAACTCAAAATTATAGTTCCTATCGTACTGATTTTACTGGCCCTCTTTTTCATTGTTTACAACTATAAGAGCCTTGTAAAGAATTTTGAGGAAGGGTTTGATAAAATACATCTGGAGTTAGCCCATTCCATCGACCGAAATATTGCAGCACACCTGGATCACTGCAAGGATAGCATGGAATATGTTACAAACCGCAGAGGCTTTGTTGAAGCGGAAAAAGACTGGATAGAAAACGGAAATGCAGAAGATTTGCTCTTCCGTCTGAAAGAGAATTTGACTGCGAAGGATGAAATGATTCAGGTTATTTTGGCAGAAAAAGATGGTGCAATCTTTTTATCCACCGATGAAAGGCTGGATTACAGCTTGCTATATCATTCAGACAACGAGGATATTGCCTATTATGAAACATCGGATGGGCAGGTTTTCATCGGTTTGATTGTTGAAAAGAGCAATGATCTGCGGTATATTGCTTTGCTGAATCCGAAAATACTTTATGCAGCTGCCAATGTTAACGATGATCATGATAATGGTCATTTAATCCTCGCAGATGAACAGAGCAGAATCATCATTGTTTCAAATGGTAATACGGTTGATTTGATGAGGAGAGAAGATATTATCAATGAGTATAGTCAGGGTCTTGGTTTTCTGAAAGACAGTCAGAAATCGGGAGAAATCAGTATAATGCCGCTGAAACACAGTCATCTGAAAGAGGATATCTCCTTTGATGCGCGTGTGTTTGTACTGCCGACTGCTCAAAGTGAAAATGGGGTTCTTGTTATTGTATGGATTGGCAACTTTGATGGAATTGTTCTTCCATTGATTCAAATCAGCGCCAAAATGTCCATATGCTGCATCAGCATCGTATGTTCTATGGTTTATTTGCTTTACGTTTTGGATCTTGCCCGACTGCGTCAAAAAAAGGAATTGGAACTTCTCTGGGAGAAAAACAGAGTGATGAAAGAGCTGAATCAGCAGAGAGAAGAATTGGCTCATCATCAGCGTCTGGAGTTGATTGGTACTATGACGGCAGGGGTCGCTCATGAGTTCAACAACCTGCTGACTCCGATTATGGGGTACAGCCTTATGGCACTTGAACATATTCCGGAAGATAATGCGAAAGCGACAGATCAATTGCTGAAGATTTATGAATCTTCCCGTAAGGCAAAGGACATCACTCGACGTTTGTCGGATATTTCCCGCAAAAACAATCGAGAGTTCATGACAGCTGTGAACATCAATCATTTGCTGCAAACAACGCTGGAAATAGTTCAACCGGTACGTCCTTCTTTTGTGGATGTAAATTATAAAATGCCGGAAGAAAAAATTCATGTTTTAGGTGATACAACACGGTTGACACAGCTGTTTCTGAATCTTTTTGTCAATGCCTTCCATGCGATGGCACCGTCAGGCGGCGTCCTGTCGATTGGAGTGGAGCTCATTGACAGTAAAGTGAAGATCAAGGTTGAAGATACCGGCTGTGGTATTCCGCCGGAAATTCTTCCGAATATTTTCGGACCATTTGTCACGACAAAAGAAAATCAACATGGTACGGGACTGGGTCTTGCTATTGTTCAGCAGGTCGTTTCCGAACATGACGGTCGTATCGACGTGAAATCCGAAGTGGGTAAGGGTACTGTTTTCACAGTGTATTTGCCGATGATGGAAACCGGTGAAACAATTCCGTTGTCCCCATAGCCAATCCTCGCCATCCTGCCCCCACAACCCCACCTGCCGACCCAATCCATATACCCCACGACTCACAAGAGCAGATGGAGGAGCCGCCTCCACCATTGATACGCGCGTCCATTGTTATATAGGACGCAGGCCCGTATGATCAAACTTAGTTTTGGTCATACGGGCTTTTTTCGTTGTGTTATGAGTGGGAGAGGGGATTACATGGGTAGGAATTCGGGATGTAGCAGTGCGAAGAAACCAGCATACATTCATACTTATTCTGAAATCTCCGGTTTTTCCGGACCTTCCGGAAAAATGGCTTGATTATAAGGGATTTTGAGTGGAGAGAACCGGTTTAGGGCCGGATTTTCCGGTTGAGAAAAGG
>RHMF01000317.1_pt1 | contig 20243 bp, 11 predicted proteins | sample 5365151 | NCBI WGS metagenome assembly RHMF01 (sample SAMN10266501, study PRJNA497801) | feces metagenome | isolation source: feces | host: Bos taurus | place: China: Prairie of Fairy Mountain | collected 2017-08-14 | reverse complement strand
CGGATATGGCTTTGGAAATGGTTTATACATTGGAGGAGGTTCTGGATTTGGCGTTGAATATGTGCCAGACTACTATGCAAAGGCAGATTGCTTGCTTCCTCTTTTTGCAGACTTGAAATATAGTTTCTTAAACAAAGCTGCAAGTCCTTTTCTTAGCCTTAAAGCAGGAGGATATGCCAATGTAAATAGCCAAGAAGTGAAAGGAATACGTGTTTTTGTTAATCCTGCAATAGGAATTGAGATAAAAAGATTTTCAATCCGTGCAGGATATGAATATCAACACAAAGCATGGGGCATAGACAAAGGAGCAAATAAGCATAACTTTAAATGCTCAGTTGCTTTCACTTTCTAAGAAATACTAATCTAATAAGCTAAGAGGAACCAAATGGTTTCTCTTTTTTTTGTATTCAAAATTAAGGTTTAGCGAAACGGCGTTTTAGAAAAATAAAACGAAGAATTGGAAAATTAAAACCAAGAGTTAGAAAGCTAAAACGAAGAGTTAAATTTATCGAATCTTCGTTTTAGGATTTGCGTATGTTGAGAACGGGTGATACATTGCCTATGGAACGAGCCGGAATCAATAAAGCTGCCATTGAAACGATGATTAAACCAATATTAACCGCCAAAACACCCCACACATTCAACTGCATAGGAACGCTATCTAAGTAATAGCTATCTTGGTCTAACCGAATGATGCGATACTTTGTTTGAATAAAGCATAGTAAAATCGCAAATATATTACCATAAATCACTGCTTTGCCAATTATATACATTGCTTTGTAAAGGAATATCTTTGTTATGCTTCGAGTCTTTGCCCCTAAGCTTTTAAGCAATCCGATATATGAGGTTTGTTCAAACACCATTATCAATAGCGTAGAGCAAGTTGCGGTGATTGTAACCAAAGTCATAACAATCAGAATCATCACTACATTGGAGTCAAGTAGCTTTAACCATGCGAACAATCCTGGTTCTATTTCTTCTATCGTTGAAACGGTTGTATCGTGTGGCAATGTTGCATATATTTCTTCGGCAGTTTGATTGAGCTTTGCAAAGTCTTTCAATCTTACTTCGTAGCCGCTGTATTGGTCAGAGCCCCATTTATTGAGCTTTTGGAAAATCTTGGCAGAGCCTAATAGGAATTTTTGATCATAATCGCCCAATCCGGTTTCATATATTCCCACAACGGTGAATGGACGTACCCTGTAGTTTTGTTCCATATAAAAATAGACTCTGATTTTATCCCCTAAGCCTATCTTCATTTTGTCGGCTATAGTCTTCGAAACCAAGACTTCTGTGCTTGTTGCTTTGGAAAAATCTGGCAAACGGCCTTCTTTAAGGTTTGACTTAAAGAATGTGCTGTCGTAACCCTTCTCAACGCCTTTTATAACAACGCCTTGGAAACTCTCTTTCGTCTTTATAGCTCCTGCTTGCAGTATATAAGGCTCTATATTCAGTGTATTGGGGTGAGAAAGCACGCTTTGCTTTTCGTTTTCTCCCAAAGAGAATGCCTCGCTGCTTTCATTTACATCTAAGGAATAGGGAAGTATATGTATGTGAGAAGTAAATCCAGTGATTTTTTGCTTGATTTCGTTCTTGAAACCGCCCAATACGGCTATCGAAATAATCATTACCGCAATGGATAAGGCAATACTGATTGTCGCAATCTTGACAATCGGTTTAGAGAATGAGTTTCCCTTTTGCTTTACCAAGCGTTTGGCTACGAAGAATTCAAAATTCATATTTGCAAAGGTAAGGCTTTTTTAGTTTTTTGAGGCTTTTAGAGATATGAAAAAGCTATTAAACACACAGAAAAGCAGGATTCCTTGTTGGTTGTCCAAAGTATCTTCGCTCAACATAGAGATTAGCATCACTGCCATAAAGCAAAGATAATAGGAGTTCTTGTATAGGTTTGTTGCAAAGGCGGGATAGAATAGCATTGCAAAGAATACAATCAAGCCAATCAAGCCAAAGGTAATCCAAATCGTTAGAAATTGATTGTGAGGACGCAATCCGCAATCGGTCATTTGAGAATTGCTTTCTTTTAGTTTAAGATTCAATTCATCAATCAAGTCTCCTGTGCCAACGCCACAAAACCATACCAACTCATCTTTTGATAAGGATATTGCTTTATCCCAAAGTTCAAGTTTTTGAATTATGGAAGAGCCTTTTACTTTGCCATAAACGCGAAATGCTTCAAAGCCATAGAATGTTTGATAGAGCCTTGCTTTCAATGGATTGCCACTTGCATAAACGTAATTAGGGATTCCTTTGCGTATGTTTTCTTTATCTTCTTGCGTAAGTAGGTTCCAATTTTCACTCTTGCGGTCAAGACCTTTGGAATTGAAATATCTGCAAGCTATATCCAAATAAGGATATTGATATTCTCCATCTTGGAAAATGCTATCCTTGCTTATGTTCAAATGTTCTTGCATTCCCTTTGCCATTTCTTCCTCTTGCAGTTGTCTTTTTGCTGCATCATCGGTGTAACAATAGTATCCGTTTTCTATTAAGCAGTTTTCAATTCTCTCTTGCTTTGGTGTGAAGTAGTCTTTTGCCGAGTTGTATATATAGAATCCCAAAAGGCTTGCCGAGCTGCAAACTAAAACGAGATAGATGTAGAAAATAGTTTTTGAAATTCTCTTTCTGACATATATCAAACTTGCAGGCAAAAGCAGTAGAAAGAGTATGACTATAGCAGTAAGGGAACTTGACAATATTATATAGGCAAGCAAATAAACAATCACAGCGATCAATGCAAGCGAATGAGAAGTCTTTATTTCCTTTCGGTGTTTGAGCCAATATATTCCGGCAAAACCGATTGTCAAACAAACGAATAAAGAAAATCTTATGTGAGAACCAACCGGTAAGGCTTGACGTATGTCGTTGTAATCAAAGAAATACAATCTTGTTAGTGCGATTAAACTCGATACAACAAGAAAAGAAACAAAGCCAAGTGAGAGTGGTATTATCTTTTTCTTATCCAAAGGATTTATTGTGAAGAAATACAAAGGCACTATGAGGAACGGTAGATTTTTATTCAGTTGTTTCACCGCTTCGTTGAGGTTTTCGCTCCATAGACTTGCAATAAGCATAAGTGCAAAGTATGAAAGCAATGTGAGTAACAAGTCTTTGCGAGTTTCTTTCAGCCTTTGCTTAGGGGCGAATAAAAATCTTGCTGCCATAAATGCCAAAGAAAAAGACATCAAAGCATGAGAGAACACCATACCTGCAAGTGCAAGCATGATGATAAAAACATCTATATATTCGTTTACAAGTTTCCTCGGCATATTTTTCAAACTCAAAAAAATGGGTTTTATTGTGAATTAAGGCAGTTTTGAATACGGTCTTATTAAAACGAAGTTTCAGTAAAATGAAATCAAGTTTCAGAAAATTCTTTCTTCGTTTTAATTTTCTAAAACTTCGTTTCATTAAAGCAAAATAAAGGCTTAGATGTTTTGATTCTTGTCTTATGGAGAATAAATGGAGCATAAATCAAAAAATATTCATATCTTTGCGGTTTAATTTTAGGATTGATAAATAACAAAACGTAATATGAAGAAATTAGCAGTTGTTGCCTTTGGCGGTAATGCTTTGTTGAGAAGCGGTCAAAAGGGAACATATCAAGAGCAAATAAAGAACGTAACTGAGACATGCGACTCTTTGGTTAGCCTTTTGAAACAAGACTATAACCTTGTGATAGGTCACGGAAACGGTCCGCAAGTTGGAAACGTTATGTTGCAACATGAAGCTGGTAAAAAGAAATTTGACATCGAGGCAATGCCAATGGATTTCTGCGTTGCGGAGACTCAAGGTTCTATAGGTTACCTTATCGAACAAGGATTCAGAAATGTATTCGCTAGAGAGAACTTAGACAGAAACGTTTTGACGCTTTTGACTCAGGTTGTAGTGGATAAGAATGACGAAGCTTTCAAAAAACCTGTTAAACCGGTAGGTCCATACTATACAAAGGAGGAAGCAGAAGCCTTTGCTAAGGAAAACGGTTGTACTTACGCGAAAGACTCAAAGAGCGACAAGTATCGTAAAGTTGTTGCTTCACCAAAGCCTTTGAAAGTTACCAATATAGATATCGTAAAGCAATTAGCCTTAGATGGAAACATTGTTGTAACAGTTGGAGGTGGCGGAATACCAGTTGTTGAAGAAAATGGCGTAAAAGGGGTTGAGGCTGTAATCGACAAGGATTTAGCATCTGCTTTGACAGCTGTTGAAATTGGAGCAGACGAATTTTATATCCTTACAGACGTTCCAAAAGTCTATATCAATTTCCGCCAACCTGGTGAAATGGCTCTTGATGTAATCACTGTAAAACAAGCAGAGGAGTACTTGGAGCAAGGACAATTCGGTGAGGGATCAATGGCTCCGAAAGTTAGAGCGGCTCTTCACTTTGTTAAAAACGGCGGAAAGGAATGTATAATCACAGAAGCAGGACAATTAGGTAATGCAAACTGTGGCACACGTATCGTTTGGTAAAAAAGGAATTCAAGATATTTTCTAACAAAAAAAATAAACAGATTATGGGATTTAATTTAAGAAACAGAAACTTTTTGAAGTTGTTGGATTTCACTCCAAAAGAAATCCAATATATGTTGGACTTGGCTCGCGATTTGAAAAGAGCAAAGTATGCAGGTACTGAACAACCAAGATTGAAAGGTAAAAACATTGCCTTGATATTTGAAAAGACATCTACAAGAACAAGATGTGCGTTTGAGGTTGCTGCTCACGATCAAGGAGCTCACGTAACCTACTTGGGACCTTCAGGATCTCAAATCGGCGTTAAAGAATCTATGGCAGACACTGCAAGAGTTCTTGGAAGAATGTTTGATGGTATCGAATACAGAGGCTTCAAACAAGACACTGTAGAGGAGTTAGCAAAATACGCAGGCGTGCCTGTATGGAATGGATTGACTAACGAATACCACCCAACTCAAATATTGGCAGACTTCTTGACTATGAGCGAACACGTAGATAAGCCATTGAATCAAGTAAGTTACGCTTACATTGGAGACGCTCGTTATAATATGGGTAACTCTCTAATGGTTGGAGGTGTAAAGATGGGAATGGACGTAAGAATCGTTGCTCCTAAGGCTTTGCAACCAGATGCTGAATTGATAAAGACTTGTCAAGAAATAGCAAAAGAAACAGGCGCTACATTAACTGTTACAGACAATGTTGCAGAAGGCGTTAAGGGTTGTGATTTCTTATACACTGACGTATGGGTATCAATGGGTGAGCCAGCTGAAGTTTGGGCTGAAAGAATTGCATTGTTGAAACCTTACCAAGTAAACAGAGAAATGATGGAAATGACAGGCAATCCAAAATGTAAATTTATGCACTGCTTGCCTGCATATCACAACTTGGAAACACAAGTTGGAAGAGACGTTCACGCACAATTCGGTTTGGACGGCGTAGAAGTTACTGAGGAAGTATTCGAATCAGAAAACTCTATCGTATTTGACGAAGCTGAAAACCGTATGCACACTATCAAGGCTGTGATGGTTGCAACATTGGGTGACTAATCAATAAATAAAAAGGGACTTATCGACAATTCGGTAAGTCCTTTTTTGTTTTCTCTTTTTTCTTTCCTTTTTTAGAAATCAGCCAAACGAAGATTTGGAAAATTCTTTCTTGATTTCAGTAAATTGTTTTCAAGTTTCAGAAAATTAAAATGAAGATTCATTCACACTAATTCTTCACTTTGTCAAAAGGCAATAGTGTTGTTTCTTCATAGGGTTTTGAGTCAGGAATATGACTTTGCATAAGAAGAAATCGGCTGTTACTTTGAATCTCTCATCTTCTTGAAAACGAGTCCATATTTCTTTGAATTGATTGTTTGTGGCAGTGTTTCCAAATACTAAAATGGCGTTTGGATTGCAATAGGGTATGAGTTCGTCTATGCGAGCCTTTGTTTGCTCAGAATTTTCTTCAATATCCAAATAGATAAAATCAAAGTTCGATACATTTTCCACAGAATCCATTGTTGCCATTCTCCCAAGTTGAACAATATCACTTTGAGGCAAAACTGTGGAAAGGTAAAGCGATGTGTTATTTTCCCAATCCGAAATAATCAATATTCGTTTCGGTTTGAAGTAAGCAGATATGCGTGCAACAAATACATTATTCTTATGCCTTAGACGAGATTGCAGACAAGACAAATCACCTCTTGTTGCTTTTGAACTGCGTTTCAATTCCTTGAAGGCTTTGTTTGACATCTTTGCTTTCAAGCCCTTGGTAAAGAAATCGAACATATAAGGCGAATGAATAGAGTATTCGTCCTTTGCTTTCAGTCTGTATTGCAAGTAATCTCTAAAAAAAGAAAAATAATTCATGCTTTTGGTTTTACAAAAAAACGGCAGAGCGATTCACTCTGCCATTTCTTCAAATTCTTTCTATGATTTACTTATTTCTATCTAAACAACATAATTGTTCCTTTGGTATCATAAACCTTTGTATTGCCTGCTCTACGATAAGTTAATCTGTAAACGTATGTGCCTTGTGGGCAGTCCTCATCGTTATATCTACCGTCCCAACCAAGCAATTCTGTTAAGTCAGGAATAACTCCGCAAGTCAAGAACTTCTCATGAGCTTGGAACAATCTCAATCCTTGACGATTGTAAATCTCAAAGCTAACATCTTCTAAGTTATTCAAAGATGAGAAGAATATCTTGTCGTTTACGCCATCACCATTTGGTGTAAAGGCATTTGGCATCCAAACTCCAAACAATTCGATTGGCACACTGACTGATGTAGAGTCTGAACAACCAAGGCGATTGTAGCTTACAAGGTTTATAGTTACCGAATCACCACTCAAATCGTTGAATGAATATGCAATGGTACGGCCTGTTGCAGTTCCTCCATCGGAGAATTGCCATGATGAAGTGTAGGCATTAGGCGATACATCGGAGATTGAAAGCACTGGATTATCAACATCGACATATTCAGGGGTGAATGAAATTGTTGCATCAGGGTATGGATAAACTGTAACGGTAACTTGTCTGTCTGTATGGCAACCTGATTCACCGTAACCGCTCATTGTGTAAGTTGTAGTTACCACTGGGCTTACTGTAACAGGGTCAAGCACTCTGTCAGTTGTAAGAGTTGGGTCAGGCGGATTTGCAGTCCAAGAGTATTCAACCGCATTTGTACCTGTCAAAACTACGCTTTCACCTGGGCAAATCTCATTATCTGATACCGATGCTTGCGGATTGATAACTGTTATTCTTATACTGTCGTAAGAAATACAACCAACAGAAGTTTCAGCAATAAGATATACAGTTGTATCTCTTGTTGGCAAGAAGTCCAATACAGCATTCGCAGAAGGATTTGTCATAACTGGTGGATTAGAAGGACGTATGAAAGTCCATTCAAAAGCAATTGCATTTCCTGTTGCGTCAGATGCAGTTATCACAGCTCTGTCTCCCATACACAACTTAGTGTCTCCGGTCAATGTAACCTCAGGGAATGCTTGTACATTTATGGTTATAGTCTTTATATTGTAGTATCCAGTTTCTTCATCTGTAACTTTGACAACGTAGGTTGTGTTTTCGACAATTTGTTCTTGTACAACAGTTCCTTGATGTGCAGGTTGCTCTGTTCCAACTGCCTCTTCAGAATACCACCATTGGTAAACAAGATTAGGATTGTCAGTATCATCAGGAGAAGAAGCCGTTACGACAGCTGTCTCTCCAACACATATTTCTTGCACTGCCTCAAGCACCAATGAAGGAACCTTAGGTATTGTAACGAGTTTTTGATCTGCTTTTTCACAATAAACAATCTCTTCTGCGGATTGGTCTTCTGTCGATCTAACCTTTCGAATATAGGTGTATTGTCCGTCGTCTGCGTACGTGTGAATGATTCTTTCTACTGATTGATTGGCGTCATATTCGTACGTTGTGGCAGGATTGTCCGCTTCATTCAAGACTACCCACTTGTTTATTTGATATTCGATTTGTATTGGCGTGGTTCCGTCTCCGAAATCATACTCTTGCCAATACAAAGACGCACCTGAAGCATCTACGTCGCTGACATAGAAAATTGTTTTTCCAGGAGGATCTGCTGCAGTTGGCTCTGTAACTTGCAAATTGAAGATTGGACGAATGTCATTCACCTGTGTAGTGATGTAAGCCGCACATTGAGGGCGAGGAGTTCCCCAAGTAGGATACATAGCTGCCGCTTTAATTCTACAAGCGTAGTATTTAACAGGGTCATTTCCCATCATGTCATTGGTAACTACAAGATCTCTTTGAGTAGATAGAGCAGGCGCTGTAGCGTCTAGGGCAACCAAGTCGCTCTGTGACATATATGTGTTCTCGATTTCAAACCATTTGTAATCTGCAAAGCCGTCTGGAGCTTGTGCAACGGTAACTGTGTCTCCATTTCCGGCACAACCAGGCACGTTAATCTTAGCTGGCTCAGCTCTACCTGCGATATAACCATATCCAGCGTGAGCACCATAATCACAATCGCTAACTCTGATTCTCAAAGTTACTCTATCGCCTTCGAATTTTTTAAGATTGATTTTTACCTCTTGCCAATCCAAATAAGCCCAACCTGATTGTCCATTATGCCAACCTGCAGGTAAGGTTCCTGAAGGCAAGTCTCCACATTGTTCAAAGAAAGCACACTCCTCTACAAGATTGTTTGTCATCTGCATAGAGTTAGGATCGTGAGTCATAACGTCAATTTGGAATGTCGGATTGACGTAATGTTGATTTGGATGCGGCGTTTCAAGCACCATAGCATAGTAAATGGTCAAAAGACAATTCTCAGAAGAAACTTGCAAAGTGTACTGTAACTGAGAGCAACCTGCACCTCCCTCAACATTATTTATACGACAAGAATACTGACAGCCTAAATTAGTTGGCACAATGCTCAAATTGTTATTACTCTTAGGGTCTCTCGCAGTGGCATCTGAAAAGATTTGGAACAATTTTCCGCCGTTATCTTGAGGCACAGATGGGTCATTGTGAGTCTGTGTCCAACTAAAATTATTAGTACTCGTTGAACCAGAATAATTACCCGTCCTTGCGATCCAGCCCATAAAGCCATGTGAGAAATCCAAACCGTCTCCTGCCAAAGCGTCAAACTGAGCGAACAGTGGTGAAGACAAAAATCCCATTATGCAAAGCACAACAAGACCTTTCAAATTCAAATGCTTAAATCGTATATTCATAATCTTATAATTTTCTCCTTTTATTAAGACACTATAAAGTGTTATTTCGTTTTCTATTTTAGCTTAATTTTAGTAATTCCTTCCCCTCCGAACTCAACTCTCTCTGCCTTATAACTCTCTACATCAGGACACTGCTTCAAATAATCCCTCAACACAGTTTTCAAAATTCCATCTCCCTTACCATGAAGTACAGATAGCTCACTTTCGCCTAAAAGTCTTGCAGTGTCTATATACTTAGATAAAGCCGACAAAGCCTCGTCTGCACGTTTGCCTCTCAAATCAAGGCGATACGAAAAACTTTGTCTTAAGTTGTTGATGTCTTCCATTAGAGAAGTGCAACTTTGTTTATTTACGTTTTTTTGTTGTTTTTGTTGCCTTAAATAGCTGTCTTTATTTACTTTTTTCAAACGTGAAATTGGCAAAGACATATTTAACAATCCGCAAACGACATCTGCCTTACCTTTTTTCAACTTCAAAACCTCTCCATAGCTGTCTTGACCATCGATAAGCACAATATCTCCTTCTTGCAAAGCCGAAGGGTCCAAAGGAATATGAGTTTTAGTAGGCACTTCCTTGATTGGAGAGTTTTTGATTTCTTTTTCCAAAGTCTTTATTTCAACTTCTTGAGCAACGATTTTCTCTTTCAAATCCTCCCTTAGCTTTTTCGTTGCCTTGGGTTCTGCTTTGGTGGTTTTTATATTTCGTATAGTTTCCTCAATCTTTCGATTTGCACCTTTCAGAATCTCGTTTGCCTCTTTCTTTGCACGAGCTATGATTTCTCTTTCCCTTTTTGCAATCTCCTCATTCTTCGCCTTATACTGTTCAACCAAAGAGTTAAGCAAATCATCTGCCAACTGCAATTCTGTTTGCTTGGTATTGATTTCAATTTTCTCCAAAGCAATAGTCTGAAGAGCTTGGTCATAATCAACAAAGCCCGTTCCGAGTTTTTCTTCTGCCGATGCTACAATATCAGAAGGCAATCCTATAGTTCTGGCTATTTCCAACGCAAAACTGCTTCCTGCATTACCAATCTCTAAACGATACAATGGTTTCAAGGCTTTTGTATCGAACAACATAGCTGCGTTTTTTATAGACTTGCAACGCTCAGACAATAGTTTCAAATTTGAATAGTGAGTTGTTACTATGCCGTATGCACCTTTTTTCTCCAAGTTTTCCAAAATTGCTTCGGCAATAGCACCACCTGCATTTGGCTCTGTACCTGTTCCGCATTCGTCTATCAGAAACAGACAAGCAGGAGAAGCTGCCTTGCAAAGAGCTTTCATCGACATCAAATGAGAACTATAAGTACTCAAATCATTCTCTATGCTCTGCTCATCGCCAATATCGAAAAACAAATCTTCAAATAAACAACACTCACTCGTTTCTTTCATCGGTACAAGCAAGCCACACTGCAACATATATTGAAGTAAGCCTACCGTTTTCAAACATACAGACTTTCCACCTGCGTTTGGTCCTGATATTATCAAAATTCTTGCATCGTCAAGTCCTATTTTCAAAGGTACGATTTCCTTACCCTGACGTTGCAGACTTGCTTGCAATATTGGGTGTCTTGCATCGTACCATGTAAAACCTCGCTTTTGCTTCAATATAGGCTTACCTGCACGAATTGAAAGTGCATATTTTGCTTTTGCTCTCAAGAAATCTATTCTCGCAAGAAAGGCATAACACTCCAAAAGCATAGGAATATTCGGACGTAAAAAGACTGTAAACTCCGTTAATATCTTTACAATCTCACGCATCTGCTCAAACTCCAATTCTCTCAAACGATTGTTCAATTCAACAACCTCAGCAGGTTCGATAAACGAAGTTAAACCACTTGCAGATTCATCTATTACAAATCCTTGAAGTCGTCTTTTGTTTGCAGAACTTACAGGTATCACACCCTTGCCCTCTCTTAGAGTTGCTTCTGCCTCTTGTGGAGTCCAGCCTTGTTGCTTTGAATGTTCCAAAACTTTTCTTAAACGCCTTTCAGCCTCCATTTTCGTACGTCTTATCCCTGTTCTGATTTCGAATAAACGCTCCGAAGCATTGTCAGCCATATCTCCGTCAGGAGCTAACAAGCGTTGGCAACATGCTAATATGTTTTTATCAACTTCCAATCCAACACATAGCGTTCTCAACAAAGGGAATGCTTCTTCTTCTGCTCTATCGAAAAACTCCAAACAATCACCTATCACTCTCAAACTAAGATATAAGGCATTCAAGTCGGCAAGTGAGATAAATGTTCCTATGGTATTAAGTCTTCTAAGTTCGGAAGACATGTCGTAGAAGTCGTTTGAAGGAAAGGATTTGCCGGAAAGAAGTATTGAAAGAAACTCATCGGTCAAGCCTAACTCTCTTTCAACATCTTCATAACAAGTCATAAAGGACATTTCTTCCGCAAGAGCGACACCTGCAGGCGAAAGACAACAATCTTTTACAGATTGCAGCACTTTATCAAAAGCAGACTTACGTTCGAAACTTTCCTTAAACATATTAGAATCAAATTAAAACAATCCGAAAACGGAAAAGCAAAGATACAAAAAAAAGAGATAGCATTTCGAAATAATGCACAAAAAAGACAAAACTTTATTTCGTAAAAATAAAACGAAGTTTTAGCAAATTAAAACTTGAATTCAGTTTTCTAAAATCAAGTTTCAGAAAATTAAAACGAAGAAATATTTGCTGCGAAACTTTAATGCTGTTTTAATTTTTCAATGATTGGCATTTGTAAGTTTGACAAACGAAAGAAAAATGCTAAATTTGCAGAATCTAAAAATACTAATTGGAGAATGGAAAGCATTAGAGAAATATTCAGAATAGGCTATGGACCATCGAGTTCTCATACTATGGCTCCACGAAAGGCTTCGGAATTATTCCTAAAGGAGCATGCAAGTGCGGCAAGATTTGAGATAACTCTGTTCGGTGCTTTGGCGGCAACAGGGAAAGGCCACTTGACAGATAAGGCTATCTTAGATGTGTTGGGTAAAGAAAGAACAAAGATAATTTGGAAGGCGGATACGTTTTTGGATTTGCACCCTAATGCCATGCAATTTGAGGCTTTCGATAGCGAGGATAAACTTTTGGACTCTCGAAAATATTATAGCATAGGCGGAGGTAAGATTATAAGAGATGATTCCAACGAAGGATTGGAGCTATATGAGGTTTATCCACATCATAGTTTGTCAGAGATTTTGCAATACTTAGATGAGAACGGCTTAACCTTTTGGGAATATGTGCAAGAGTTCGAACAATCGGATATATGGGACTATTTGAGAGAGGTATTGGTTGTTATGAAAAATTCAGTCGAAGCAGGATTGAACGAAGAGGGGGTTTTGCCTGGTGGATTGCGACTAAGACGTAAGGCGATGTCTTATTATACTAAGGCAAGAAGCTACAAGCCTTCATTGAAAGGAAGATGCTTGGTTCAATCTTATGCTCTTGCTGTGTCGGAACAGAATGCTGCGGGTGGATTGATTGTAACCGCTCCGACATGTGGCTCTTGTGGTGTGGTGCCTGCTGTATTGTATCATTTGAGTAAGGAACATGAGTTTACGGATAAGCAAATCATTCGCTCATTGGCAACAGCTGGTTTGTTTGGAAGCATAATCAAACATAACGCTTCAATTTCTGGAGCCGAGGTTGGCTGTCAGGGCGAAGTAGGTTCTGCTTGCTCTATGGCAGCTGCAGCAGCTAATCAGTTGTTTGGAGGAACGCCTCAACAGATTGAGTATGCTGCTGAAATAGGTCTTGAACACCACTTGGGATTAACTTGTGATCCTGTCTGCGGTCTTGTTCAGGTGCCTTGTATAGAAAGAAATGCTTTTGCGGCATTAAGAGCCTTAGATGCGAATCTTTATGCTATGATGTCAGATGGAAAACATATCATATCTTTTGATAAAGTTGTTGAGACAATGAAGCAAACGGGTAAGGATTTACCTTCTTTGTATAAGGAGACTGCTGCAGGTGGTTTGGCTGTTGTTGGAATGGGCTTTTGCAGTCTTTGATTAGGGAGACGATATTATTAAGATAAAGCCGATTGTGTTTTGTTTTGAGCAAACGCAATCGGCTTTTTGTTTTGCTAATTTGTATTCAGATGAGATACCAATAGAAAAAACGTCGTAGCAAAATATGAATCTGCTACGACGTGTCAAAAAGGGCTTTGCCCTATGTCAAATTAAATAAAACAATTTCTTTGTTTTGGTCTATTCTATCTTTTACTCATTCGTCCGAAGAATCGTCCCAATTCTCCAACAATAAGAACAAGTGAAGTCAAAAGAATGATTCCTATCCAATCTTCAACTTTCAGTGGTGTTACGCTAAACATCTTTCCACCAAAGCTTACTATGATGATTTGTCCAACGAGGATTAGCAGTGCTATAAGCAAGAAACTGTTGCAGCCTTTGAAGTGGAAAATGCTTCTTCCGCTCATATAGGCTTTTGCATTGAACATATTCCAGAATTGAAGCATTACAAAAATTGTAAAGAACATGCTTGTCTCATATCGACTTATGGTTTTAGCAGCCTCAGGGCTTGAAAGCAAGAATATGTCTTTTACACTTTGAATGTCGTAGTTTTGGAATATGTAAAGCAATCCCATCAAGAATACAAAGAAAAGAGAACCTGTAAGAAGGATTCCGTTTTTCATCGATTTATTTATAATGAAATCTTTTCTGTTTCTTGGTTTTGATTGCATAACTTTTTCGTTTGGTGGCAAAGATGCTAATGCCATTGCAGCGAAAGTGTCCATTATCAGATTAACCCAAAGCATTTGTGTAACAGTCAAAGGAGGTGTGTCGCCCATAAAGGCTCCGAATAAAACGATTAGGCAAGCCACTACATTGACTATCATTTGGAATAGAATGAATCTTTGAATGTTTTGGTAGAGACTACGTCCCCACATAACAGCTCTTCCTATTGATGTGAAGGAATTGTCTGTTATTGTAATATCACTTGCTTGCTTTGCTACGTTTGTTCCATCGCCCATAGACAAACCGACGTGTGCGGCTTTCAAAGCAGGAGCATCGTTTGTTCCATCGCCAGTTACGGCTACTACTTGGTTGAGTTCTTGTAGCGTTTCGACCAATAGTTTTTTGTCCATAGGTCTTGCTCGTGATATTACTTTGAGTCGAAGGATTCTTTCTTTCAATTCTTCGTGGCTTAGGGCGGATAGTTCTGTTCCTGTGATGATGCAGTCTTCTGAATCTCCATCTTTCCACAATCCTACTTGCTCTGCGATTGCTCTTGCAGTTACTGAGGTGTCTCCTGTAACCATTTTGATGTCTATTCCTGCGTTTAGACACTCACCAACGGCAGTAGGAACGTCTGCTCTCACCGGATCGACAATTCCTGTCATACCCATAAAGCAGAGTTTTATGTCTTTAAGTTTTCTATCTGCGATTACGCTTTCGTCATTTTCCAATACCTTGTATGCAAATGCCAATGTACGCATGGCTTTCTTTTGGAAGTTGGCAAGAGTTTGCTTTACGCTCTCTTGATTGAAGCATTGCTCGAATTGGTCGCACATTTGAAGAATGATTTCAGGGGCTCCCTTTACAAGCAATACTCGTTTGCCAAGTGCTTTAGATGCAATCACAGTTGCCATGTATTTATTCTCTGTTGTGAATGGTAGTTTCTCGAATACCTCTGTTGCACATCTATAAGCAATATAGTCTATTCCTTTTTCTTTTAACCAAAGTAATAATGCTCCTTCTGTTGGATTGCCGATTATTTTAGGCTTTGACTCCTCAGAAGTGTCAAGGTTGGCAGATGAGTTTAAGGATATACATTCTGAAACGAAGTTGTTGTTAAGGTGTTCTTCCAAAAAGAATGCTTCGGTTACTCTCATTTGGTTTTGTGTCAAGGTTCCTGTCTTGTCTGTACAGATAACGCTAACTGCTCCCATGGTTTCGCAAGCGTGCATCTTTCTTACCAAGCTGTTACTCTTCAACAATCTACCCATACTATAAGCAAGGCTCAATGTAACTGCCATAGGTAGTCCCTCAGGAACTGAAACTACTACCAATGTAACTGCAACCATGAGGCTTTGAAGCATGTATGCCAAAAATTCCATCAACTCAAATGGTGTTCCATTGGTGAAATAGAGTATGCACTTGCCGATTACGATTGATATAGCTATGCCATAGCTGATTTTTGAGATAAGTCCACCAAGTCTATCTAACTGTTCGTTCAGCGGAGTGCGAATTGAGCTGTCTATTCTGCTGGCTTCAAATACTTTTCCGGCCTCTGTGTGATCTCCAACGGCAAATACTTCACATACAGCTTCGCCTTCCAATACGTTTGTCCCTTTATAGACTCTGTTTGATGGGAATGTGGCTTCTTTGTCGAACTCTTCTTCGTTTATTGTCTTTTTGCAGGTGCTTTCTCCTGTGAGTGAGCTCTCATCAACTCTCAATTCTACAGCTTCGCATAAGGTTGCGTCAGCACAAATCTCATCTCCAGAACACAAAACCAAGATGTCGCCAACTACGACTTTGCTTTTGTCTAATTCTGTCAAGCAACCATTTCTGTAAACCTTTACTTTCTCGTGGTCGTTTACTTTGTTTAGTAGCTCAAATTCGCCTTCTGCTCTATTTTCGAAGTAAAATGCCAATCCGGTTGAAAGGAGTATGGCAACAAATATTCCAATTGGTTCAAAGAAAACTGTTGCATCTTCGCCCAAACCAAAGTATTCATAGAAGGATATACCGATGCTTAAAGCTCCTGCTATGAGTAATATGATTATAAGCGGATCGGTGAATTTCTCCAATAGCTTTAACCATATTGATTTCTTTTTTGGCGGAGTCATTACGTTTTCTCCATGTTCTAAGCGGCTTTTTTCTGCCTGCTCATCGGTTAATCCAGTGTAGTTCTTTTTCATTATTTACTTCTGATTAAAATACATTGGATAACGCTTTTGTGTTGTGGATTATTATATCGAAGAAACAAATATTTCTTTTCAAGATTTATTTTATTGAATTTTGGTTTCAATTTGTTGAAACGAAGAAAAAAATAAGGGGATTCCATTGCTGAAATCCCCTTTATGTATTATGGAAAAAGTTTAATCTAAATTTGCTTTCTTCTTAATAGAAGATTGCAAAGTTGTTTGTAATGTTTGCTTTTCTTTGTAGTACTTGTAGCAACATTTGTGTCTTTTGTAATGCTTTTGTTTTGTATTGTTGTTGAATTAGTTTCACATCTTCTTTTGCTGGACGAGTGTAAACTCTATCAACATTCACAACATAAACACCATTGAATCCTCTTACTGGCTTTTGCAATCCTGCTTGTTTTACTGTAGAAAGCTGACCGATTACTCTCATTTCAGGACCTGCTCCTGCAAAATATGGACTTGCAAAATCTACTGCCATAGCTGAATCGATTTGAACAGAAGCTGCTGCTGCGAAAGCTTCTAAAGTTTTGTTGCTTGCTTGAAGCTTTTCAGCCTTTTCCATCAAGATTTGAGCTTTCTTCTCGTTCTTAACTTGTGATTCTATGTAAGGTTTTGCTTGCTCGAAAGAAAGGAATCCTTTTTCTTTAACATCTTTCAATCCTACAACCAAAAACATATCTTGAAGTTGATATACTTCTGGTGCAACATCGCCTACCTTTGTTTCTTCGTTGAATGCCCAACGTATAATTTCTCTACAATATGGTGTTCCGTTTAGTTGGTATGTCATATTGTCGATTTGAGAAGTCAAGATGTTGATATTGTCTTTTTGAGCTTGAGCTTTCATGTCTGTAAGCGTTTTTGAAGCTCCCAAAAATACATCTGCTTTGTCTTTTGTTTCGTTTATGGTTTTATCACTAGCTCTTACACCCATAACAATCATAGCAATTTGCATTTTTGTTTTAGCTTCTGTCTTGTTTGTTACTTTGATTAGGTAGTGTCCCATTTCGTTTGGTAAGTTGTAAACAAAAACATCTTTTACGTTTGTGGCTTTTACCAATTCGTAAAGTTCAGAAGGTAGTTGTCCGTCCAAAATCCAGTCAGAGTCTCCGAAGTTATTTTTTGCTTCAGGGTCGTCTGAGTATTTTGCTACGTTTTGTTCAAAAACTTCAGAGTTCTTTTTGAAAACGTTGAACAAACTATCAGTTATATTCTTTGCTTGTTCTGGTGTACGCTTGATTTCTTTTGATGCATTGCTGTTAAGAATCAATATTTGAGAAAAACGAACAGAGTCTGGTCTAGCTTGCATGTCTGTTATCTTAGCCATTATCCAATTGTTTCCTTGTTGGAATGGTGCTATGAAATCGCCAGCTTTCTTGTTTGCTAACAAAGAATCTGCAAATACAGATTTCAAATCCTCTACTTTATGATAAGTACTATCATAGATTCTATCAGAAGATATTGAAACGAAGCTAGGAACTTCTTCTTTAGTTATTGCTTGGAAGTCTGCAAATGTTTTAACTACTGAATCGTTTATTGCTTTTACGTCTGCAGCTGAAGGTAATACTGAGAATTTAACGAATTCCAATTCTCTTATTTCATCGTATAATTTGAATTCGTTCTTGTGTTCTTCATAATATTTCTTGTAATCTTCCTCTGTAACCTTGATTGTGTTGTCTGCAACTGACTGATAGCTCAATACAGCATATCTAGAATCGGTTACATTGTTTGAAACATCGCTCATGTGTGCAGCGATTGCTTTAGGCATATAAAAACTGCTTGCTACAAGACTATTGTATTTTTCTTGCAATCTGCTTTCCTTTACATATCTTTCGAACTCTGTCCAGCTTGCTTTTTGATCTTCTGGCAATTTATCGAACTGTGCAATGTATTGTTTTATTGCTTGAGCGTTGTATTGTCCTGTTTGAGGATCAGAAAAGTTCTGTCTAACCATCATAGGTATGAAATCACCAAAGAACATATCGTTCATCTCCTCTTCAGATACTGAAATGCCCAACTTAGAACACTCTTGGTGCAAAAGCTTTTGAGAAAGCAAACTTTGGTATGCTTGTTGCTTTGCAGCGAAACTTTGTTCCTGTGAAATGTTTGCAGTTCCGTATTGTTGCTTTAGGTTATTCTCTGTGTTAACTACTGCTTTCTCATACTCAGCAAAAGAAATGTCTGTGCCGTTTATTGTAGCTAATACCGATGGAACGTTACCTTGGCGTCCTCCTAACAAATCACTGAGAATAAATGCGACGATTGCCAATGCTATTAACCCAACTGCAATCCCTGCTCTCTTTCTAATCTTTCCAATTATAGCCATTTTTACTATTTGTTTATTGTTTTTAATACTATTTTTCCTTGAAATTACAACTTGCAAAAGTAACAAGAAATTTCTGAAAACGAAAATATTTAAGAAAAAAACTTGATGTAAAGGGTGTTTTTCTTAACTCTTTAGTATCTTTGCGGAGAAATTAAAGCGTATTTTTATGAGAAAAATCAGTATATTTTCGATTGCATTTTTTGCAACAATATTATGTACAACCGAAATAAAATCTCAAGGTAATTACGACGAAGATTACTTTGAGATGAGTAAAGCGATAGAGATTTTTGGTTCAGTATTCAAAAATCTACATTCAAACTATGTCGATGGTCTAAACTCAGGAGATTTAGTTAAAACGGCGATTGATGCCATGCTTGCGGACTTAGATCCTTATACAGTTTACTATCCCGAATCTGAATTGGAGAATGTGAAGATGCAAGTTTTGGGACAATATGGTGGAATAGGCTCTTTGATTCTCCAACAGAACAATTATGTAATGATTTCCGAGCCTTACGAAAATCTTCCCGCACATAAAGCTGGCCTAAAGGCTGGAGATATAATCCTAAAGATAGATGGAGAAAGTTGTGAGGGGAAAACAACATCTCAAGTCAGCGAAAGGCTAAGAGGACAGGCTGGAACAAGCATCAAACTCACCATAGAACGAAACGGAAAGCAATTCGAGAAAACACTAAAAAGGGAAGAAATTCAACTACCTAACGTTTCATACTCTGGAATGCTTGATCAAGAAGTCGGATATATCAAATTGGACGAATTTACCAAAGATGCAGGACGCAATGTCTTAGAAGCATACAAACAACTCGAACAAAAAGGAGCTAAATATCTTGTATTGGATTTGCGAGGAAACGGAGGCGGCTTGCTACAAGAAGCAGTTAAAATCGTCAATATCTTTGTAGAAAAAGGTAATATGGTCGTTAGTAAAAAGGCAAAGAACATTGAGAATAGCAATGTCTTCAAAACAACACAAAAAGCCTACGCTCCAAATCTTCCATTAGTCGTTATGATAGACGCATATTCAGCATCTGCATCGGAAATCGTAGCAGGCAGCTTGCAAGATTTAGATAGAGCAGTTGTAATTGGCCAACGTTCATACGGCAAAGGCTTGGTTCAAACAATCATACCATTAGTTTATAATGCACAAATGAAAGTTACCGAATCCAAATACTACATACCAAGCGGCAGATGTATACAAGCAATCGACTATTCTTCAAAAGATGAACACGGCAGAGCCGAAAAAATCCCTGATTCATTAAAAACCGCATTCAAAACCAAGAATGGCAGAACAGTATATGCAGGTTCAGGAATTGAGCCCGATATTTTATTAGACGCAGACTACGCTTCAAACATCTCAATCTCATTAGTAGGAAACTTTTTGTTCTTTAACTATGCACAAAAGTTCGTTGAAGAACACCCAAGCGTAGCATCACCATCTGAATTTGAGATAACAGACGAAATTTACGAAGACTTTGTCGCATACCTTAAAGATAAAGACTACCATTACGTAACATCAAGCGAAAAGACTCTTGAACTCCTTATGGAAAACGCAGAAAAGGAACAAATGAATCCTGAAACCATCAAAGCTATGGAGGATTTGAAGCAAACTATTATCGAAGATAAGAAAAATGACATCTACAAATTCAAAGACGAAATCAAACATTTGCTTATGGGAGAGATAGTTTCAAAATACTATTACCAAAAAGGAAGAGTTGAAGCCTCACTAAAGCACGACAAAGAATTGAAAAAGGCAATCGAAATATTGAAAGACCAAAAAGAATACAAGAAAATATTAGGTAAATAATAAACAATATAATAAAGGAATGAAA
>RHMF01000334.1_pt1 | contig 20245 bp, 13 predicted proteins | sample 5365151 | NCBI WGS metagenome assembly RHMF01 (sample SAMN10266501, study PRJNA497801) | feces metagenome | isolation source: feces | host: Bos taurus | place: China: Prairie of Fairy Mountain | collected 2017-08-14 | reverse complement strand
ATAATTTACTCCATCCATTTGGTCGCTTACTTCAATGCTTCCACAATTTCTCCATATTGCACTTTCAAATTCAAAGCCTCTGTTTGCTGAACCTCTACTATCTACTGTCCAAACTATGTAACCTTGTTGTGCAAGGAAAAGAAAGAAATTGTTTGCTCCCGATAACCAACTTTCTGTAATGAGTTGTGCGTGTGGTCCACCATATACGTAAACTATTACAGGGTATTTCTTTGTTGCATCAAAGTTTATTGGTTTTATCATACGCGCATATAAATCTGTACCGTCTTTTGCTTTGATTGTAAACACGTCTATTTCTGGTTTATCTAAGTCTGCCCAAGGGTTTTCTGATTTATAGATTTCTTTTACTTGTTTTGCTTTATTGTCATACAAAACAACTCTTCTTGGTTCTACTGAACTTGTGTAGGTATCTAAGAAAAGTGTTCCTTCTGCGTTGAATTGTGCGTGGTGAGTTCCTTTTTCTGGTGTGCAACGGCGTATTTTCTTTGTTTTAAAGTTATAAGCATATAGATTTTGTTCCAATGGAGAGTCTTGTGTTGAATAAAAATACACTTCTGTCGCTTTTTTATTAAATCCTTCTATTGAGTTAATCATCCAATTGCCTGAGGTAAGTTGAGAAATTAAAGTTCCGTCTGTATTATATAAGTAAGCGTGATTAAATCCGTCTCTTTCGCTTAGGAAAATGAATTGTTTGCTGTTGTTAGGTAAAAAGAAAATTGGTGATTCTGGTTCAACATATTTTTCGTTTGTTTCTCTTAACAACTCTTTTACTTGGTTTCCATTTACTACATCGTATGATACAAGCGATAAATCGTTTTGTTTACGATTTAATTTTTGAATATAAAGCATTGTTCCTTCTGGATTCCAAGTTAAATTTGTAAGATAAGCTTCTCTTTCTTCAAGGCTATTGTCTTTTCTTGTGTTTAATTCTATGGTTTTATCGGTTTTAGAGTCATAAACCAAAACTTTTACCTCGTGAGACTTCATTCCTGCCATTGGATAGCGTATAGGAGTTTCTTTTGCCTCACGTAAAGCTGTGTTTACCAAAGGATATTCTTCTACCATGCTTTCGTCCATTCTGTAAAATGCTAATTTGCTTGCATCGTTTGAAAGATAGAATCCTTTTTCTATTCCAAATTCATTTCTATGTACTGCAACTCCGTATGTTATTCCATTTCCTCCGTCAGTAGTTAGTTGTTTTGGTTCTTTGCCTTTTGTTGAAAACCAAACATTTCCGTCAATTGTATAGGCTGCACTACCATTTTTCAAATCTAATTCAAGATTTTCTGCTCCTTCTTTTATTTTGCATATAGGAGTTGATTGTTTTGTTTCTATATTGTAGTGAAAAACTGTTTTGCTATCGGCACTTAGGAATGCAAATTCTTTTTCTGAAATAAATTCTATGGCTGCAAAATGTTTTAAATCTGCTGTTAAATCTTCTTTTGTCAAGATTGTTTTTTCGGATTTCTTATCTCCTAAGATTAATTCTTGACCTGTTTTTGTGTAGGCATAGTTTCCTTTTTCTCCAACAAATTGTAGGTTATATATTCCTGTTGGATAGTATTGTCTGTCTTGAACTTTTTTTATGTCTATAAGACCTTTTTGTGCAAATGCTCCAATGTTTGAAAACACTATCAAAAGAGCAAAAAATAATCCTAAATTTCGTCTCATTTTTTTCTTTGTTTTTTTATTTTTTTTCTTTACTTTTTTTAAATTTTTCTTTGCTTTTTTTTATTTTTTCTTTGATTTTTTTTCTTAGTATTTTGACCAGTTTCTAAACCTCAAAGAAAAGACTCCAAAAAAGGCTTCTTTAAAGATTTTCATACTCATTTTACTTGTGCCTAATACTCTGTCTGTGAATATAATTGGCACTTCTTTTAGAGTAAATCCTAATTTGTAAGCTGTGTATTTCATCTCTATTTGAAATGCGTAGCCAACAAATTTTACTTTATCAAAATTTATGCGTTCTAAAAGTGAACGTTTGTAACAAGCAAAGCCTGCTGTTGTATCGCCAATCTTCATTCCTGTGATTAGTTGCACATACTTAGAGGCGTAATATGACATCATAACTCGTCCCATTGGCCAATTTACAACTGAAATTTTTCCATCTACATAGCGAGAACCTATTGCCATATCTGCTCCTTCAACACAGGCTTTGTAAAGATTAAGCAAATCTTTTGGTGGGTGAGAAAAATCTGCGTCCATTTCATAGATATAATCATATTTTCTTGCAATAGCCCATTTAAAGCCATGAAGATAAGCTGTTCCTAAGCCTAATTTACCTTTTCTTTCTTCAATAAATAATCTATCAGGAAACTCTTGCATTAGTTTTTTTACAATATCGGCAGTTCCGTCAGGGGAATTGTCTTCTACTATCAAAATATGAAATACCTTTTCCAACGAAAATACATATCTTATTATGTTTTCTATATTTTCTTTTTCGTTGTAAGTTGGTATTATTACTATGCTATCACTTTGATTCATAAGTTTTATTATTATTTTTCTATAAGAAATCCTATTTCTATTCTATCTTTTCCCTCCCAACCTATAAGTGGAGAAGTATTTGCGTATGATGCTACAATTAAATTATCTTTATTTACACCGTTTTTAAGCAATATATCCATTATTATTTTGACTTGCTTTTCGGCTATTTCTTCTGCTTTTTCTGTTTTATTAACTGAGTGAATGTGTACTGAGATTGTTGTTACGTATTCTACATCTTTTAGTGATTGTGCTAAATATATCAATTCTTTTTCTCCTTTTGGGGTTAATTCTGTTAGTTTCTTTTCATTGAATGGTGAGTCTAAAAGATAGAATTGTTTTGTTTCAAACAAATCATCTATGTTGTGTAGAATTATTTGAGAATTATCTTGTGAGAAAAAGCCTATATGACCATATTTTTGAGAATATAGATAGTATGGTTTATAGGGTTTTAAGAATGATAGGTAACCTTTTTTATTACTTTTTGCAATAAACATTGTATCGAGCTTAGAAGAATCTAATACAACGACTTCTTGACTTAAAAAATTACCTTTTTGATTTAATACATACGCATTTGTAAATTCTAAATCCTCATCAATAAAAAAAGAACGAGGGTTTGTGTTGTTGTCATTAGCAACAACTATCTTGTAATTATCAAGCGAAATTACATAATCATTTTTATTTGTATTTATATTCTTACCAAGTAATATTGGTTCGCTCCAATTATCCACCACAGATGTGTCTTCTCTGTGAGAAACATATATATCTAATCCTCCATGATTGAGTCCTGCATTTGAACTAAAAAATAACATTTTTCCATCTTTTGATAACACAGGTGAAGTTTCATTGAAACGTGTATTTATTGAGGAAGGTAACAACACTGTGTCTTGTTCTCCGGCATCAGTTGTTGTTATCATATATATATCTTCATCTTTTAAAGGAGATTCTGGTAGGTATCCGTCTTGTGTGTGGGCGGAAAATATTTTTTGCGAAAGTGGTTTTATATCTGTTTGTTCAAATTCTTTATCTATTACATGAAATGGTATTTTATCTGCTTGCAATAGATTATGTGTTAATTCACTTTCGACTCTACTGTCTTTTTTATTTGCTTTTTTTTCTTGTGCAAGATATTTGCTTAATAGGGTAATTGTTAAGGAATTATTCTTTTTTAGAAACAATCCTCTATGATTTTTCAAATCATTATTGTTGATATTGGACTTTCTTAGTAAGAAATTGTAATCTTCATTTAAAATTTTTGCAGTTTGCACTATTTTAGAGGTTTTGTAGTCAGGAAAGGTTTTTTCTATAAAAGAAATATTTTCTTTTGTTGGGTCAGAAAGGTAGTCTTTTATGAATTGTTGTATAAGCAAACTATCGTATTCTATTTCTAAAACGGTATTTAGACCTGCTACTGATAAGTGTTCTAAGGAGATTGTTTTTAATTTTTCTAATATCTGTTTGCGTTTCGGGTGATTTGGATTGCTTTTCACAAAATCTATCATTGAACTAAGTGAAGATTTTGCTATTACTTTATTGTATAATACATCGTTTAATTTTTCTTTTGCTAATTTCACATATATACCGTTTGGAAATCTTGTGATATAGTCATTGTATTTTTCGGCAGTATTTTCTTCTAATGTGGTTTGAAAAACGATTTTTTCTATTTCTTGATTAGCTTGTTGTCTATATTTTTCATTTGCAGTTTCTTTTACAAATTTTTCTAATTTTTCTAAGTCTCCACTTTCAAGTATTTGCAAAGATATGATTTCGTCTATGGCTTGTTTGGCTAAGTTTGCTTGAATGGCATTAGGATGTCTTTCTATGTATCTTTCGTAATCTTCAATTGTATTTAACATTTGAGTCCTCTCAAAAGATATTTGTTCTAATAGTCTTTCTGCTTCTTTTGTGTACTTTTTTTCTTCATAAAAGCATTCTACAAAATTTTCTAATGATTCTATATCTCTGGTTTTATAGACAATAGATAATTCTTGTTTGCATATTTCTTCTAAGGAATAGATTTCTTTCCCTTGGATTTGATTGTATTTGTTTGCATAGTAGTAGGCTAAACAGGCATTCCTATCGGGATTATTTAATGCTTTATAGTATAAAGATAATAATTCTATTCTATCAACATTGTTAGTATCTTCATAAGATGTTTGCAATTTTTCATAAACTTGTTGATATTCGCCTTTGTTCAACAAATTTATGATAGATTTTTTTTGAGCAAAAATAAAGTTAGGTACAATTAATACTATTATTATTAATAAAATTAGCTTTTTTATATTCATTTTTATATTTGTTATTTCACTTCTATCGGATAATGTTCTATCCATTGATCTTCTACTTGCAGGTCTATAGTATATCGTCCAGAAGTAATTTTGTCTTCAAATACAATTATTTCAGAATTATATTCTTGTTCGTCTACATACAAGTGATCTTTATCCCATATTTTCACTTTTTGCAATTTATGTATTCCATCTCCATAAATTAATATGCGTTCATCGTCTTCCCAAATATAAATCCCTGAATAATCTGGATGTAAATCATATATTGCTTTTGCTTTTATTAGATGTATTCTATATCTACTATTTGTTGTGCCACTTGCTATTTGTGTTTTTACAGAGGCTGAATCACATAGGTTATAGAATACTTGATTGTCTTTATCCTCTAATAAAACTAATACATTCTTTGGTAAAACTGATATATTATTTAGTTGTAGCTCTATTTCGTTTCCTTGTGCAATAAAAAGACCTACGTCAAATGAAGCTGGATAGTCGGGGAATATATTGACTGATAATTCTTCTCCATCTGCTATAAAATATATCTCTGCCATAGTTTCACTTGTTCCAAATATCTTGTGTGCATCATATTTGTCAAATTCATATTTGGAATTATCCATCATTCCTAATAATGCATATTGACTTACTCCATCTACAACTACTGAAAGTGTCAAATAGTTGTTATTTATAAATGATTGCTTTCCTGATTTTGGTATGTATTGATGTTGTCTTTTGAAAATTATTTCACTTTTATCTGAAATAGTTTCCACAAAAAATGCTTCTAATGAAGGTATCAAAACATTCTCATTTGGATCTACTATTATAGGATTATAAACTTTGTTTTCTTTGTCCATTAAGAATATTGCGTTACCTTGTATCTTCCCATCTATTGCTTCAAATATTTTTTTTGAACTCAATGGGGCTGTAAAAGGATTTCCAACAAGATTTTTTTTGTCATAGTTGTTCTCTATAAGTGTAAATATCGTACTACTATTACATAGGATTCCTTCATATTTTATATCTAAGGGTGATTGTGTGTAAACTGCGTAACCTTTGCCTGGTAATAAAATAAAATTAGGGTCTGTTAAATATTCACTCCAATAATCTCCATGCTTACTTTTTTTACCTGTATTGTATTGCATTAGCCAAGTGTCATTATTATTTCTTTCCATTGAAAAAACTGCAGCCTGAGTTTTATTCATTGGACTTGTTAAATAATTCCACTTTTCTCCATCTAAGTTTTGATGTACCGTAAAATATGACATATTACCATACATTATGTCTCCTGATACATAAAACATTCTATCGGTTTCTATTTCTACATTAACACTATCACCCAAAAACAACATAGAACACATAGCATCGCAATCAACTATAACATTACAACCACTATTTATATAAACAAAGTCTTCCATTGTTGGTTCTCCTTGTGGTTCCCATATTTCTGGATTACTCCAATAGCCAGAAGATATAAGTCGTTTTATCTTAGGATAACCAAAATATAAATCCTTTATTTCAAGTCTTTCTATATTGTGTATGTTTATTTCAAGTTTGTCGGCTGTTAATGGAGATTGCAGAGGAACACAATAATTTAAATTTGTAACCTCATCATCCATTTCACAAATCAGTTTGTCTTTTCTATACCATTTATATGTAATACGAATCCCTGTATATTTTTTTTCATTGCTTTCTTCTAATGATAGCTCTTCTTCTGTTAGTTTCAAAGTAAATTGATAATCTCTATTTGAAAAGACTGGAAAACTAAATGATATTTCTCTATCTATTGTAGGAAGTGATATTTCTTGTATTTTGTTTTCAATAAATTCGCTCTCACTTATACTTGAACAAGATGCTGTTAGTGGTATTACTATCGGATTTGCTAATTTATTTGTACTTAAAACTAACTCAGCAGAATGTTCTCCTATTTTTTTTGGAATATAAGATATAGAAAATGTTTGGGAGGATTCTTTTATATCTAAGGTTTTAGATGACAACTTAAAATAATCTTTATCTTTTCCTCTTATTTCAAGTTTCACATCATTCCTTATATATTTTCCTGAAAGTTCCATTCGCATTGTTTCTGGATAAACGTATGGCATTGGTATGTGATTAAAAAATATTTTGTCAATTAATACTTTTTTATTCCCTTTTATTAATTCTATTGACAGATTAGCTTCTACTCCATTGTAGGGATCGTTCTCCGATTCTACTAAAATATCTTTTATTTGAATTGAAGGGTTAGCTCCACTTCCTCTTATTTTTGATAGTTTCCAAGATAGTTGAATATGTTCCTTGTTTTCACATTCTTGTGGCAATAATACATATTCAAATGTTTTTGTTTTAGGACGTTTTGTTGTATTAAAGGTGATTGGTTTTTTATTTTCATCTAAAACGTTTTTCCAATCATCATTTTCAGAAAGTCTGTATTGTAAAGTCGCTGCCCAACGTGCATTTGAGGATTTTAATGTATAACTTTTCCAAGATAATCTTATATTTTCTTGACTTAAAGTTGATAAGTTTAATATTATTCTTCCCGATTGAAGTTTTTTATTCTCTACTTCAAAATATATCGGTGATTCATTTTTAATGTGTTTGTTTTTATCAAAATTAGGAAATATAAATGACGACTCTTTCAAAGAGTGTATTTGAGAGTAAAGTGTAATGTTTACAACAAATAAAAAGAAACTTAATGATATTATTTTTTTTATATTCATACCGAACTATTCTATTACTGCTCTTATTTTATAATCTTCCATTTTGTAGATTGTTGTCTTTTTATTTTGGTAACCTGAATTTTCATCTCTTCTTTCAAAATAAAAATTACTAATAATCTTATCTACTTTACCAATATTTGGATTTTCAATAAACGCTTCCCCATTTGATATTATACTGTTAACAAAAAACATTGTTATATCATAGCCTAATGCTGCATAAATCCTATCAGGCTCTGTTTTAAAGTTTGTTCTATATTCTTTTACAAAATCAACAAAATTACTGTTTGTATAATCATTATAGTGATTTAATGTAAAATGGTAATGAAGCTTTTCTAATAAAGAATAATCTAAGTGAGGAAATTCTATCCAAGAGTAATCTGCAAACAAAACTATATCAATATCACTTTTAAAACTAAGATTTGACAATAATCGTTTTGAATAATTTTCATTATCTCTACTATTGCCTTTATCAACAAGATTGATTACAACGTTTTTTTTGCCCTCTTTTATCTTAGAAGATAACTTTGAGCCTTGTTTATTATAATCTAAGATTGTCCAAGTATTTTTCCCTTTTGAAAGTAATTGTTGATAATAATCTATTACTGCTTTCAATTCTGGTTTATTATCATGTACAACTACAATATTCGCATCTGCAAAATCTCTTCTTATATATCTAATTATAGTTTCAACCTCTGCTGCAGGAGATGGTTGTATTTTAAATACATAATTATTATCTAAAATAGACAAGTCATTGCTCATTGGATTAACAACAGGAATTTGTTTACCTCTTGCATAATCTGCTATCAATGAAAATGGTTGTTTAAAAACCAATGGAACAATAATATCCATTTTATTCATATCCTCGGAATTTAATGCTTCTTGCACCTTTGTAATGTCGTTATCTCCGACATCATAAACATAACAATCTACATTAAATCCCGATTTTTCAAGATTATTGAGAGCTATTCTTATACCCTCGTAAAAGTAAATATAGTCAAAACATTTATACCTTTGTCTTTTCTTTTCATCTATATTAAATTTTGTAAATGTTAATTGATCTACATAGTCATAATTCAACGGCATAAATACCGCCATATTTACTTTTCTTGATTTATCTAATTTCTTTTTAGATTTCGATTTAGGATATAAAGCATTTGTAGATGATTTTACTACCGGTTCTTTTTCTTCTTCAAACACGTGTTTATTTCTAACGGTTATAGGAATCTTTATAACCTGATCGGCTTTCAAATTATTGGCCGTTAATCCAGGATTTACCTCTATTATATCGCTTTCATTCAAGAAATAATTTCTCGAAATTCTATATAAAGTTTCGCCCTTCTTAACTTTATGCAACCCAAGCATATCTTCATTTTCAGAAACATTTGTTTGAGCAAATGCCACTTGAAGACCTAAAACAAAAAATAAACCACAAATTATTTGAAGAAAACGTTTCATATCTATATCTTTTCATTAAAAAAAATTATTCCCATTCAATAGTTGCAGGAGGTTTTGAACTAATATCATAACATACCCTATTTACCCCACGAACTTTATTTATAATTTCATTAGACACCTTTGCTAAAAACTCGTATGGTAAATAAGACCAATCAGCCGTCATTCCGTCAACAGATTCCACTGCTCTGAGAGCTACAACTCTTTCATAAGTTCTTTCATCTCCCATTACACCAACAGATTGTATAGGAAGTAAAACAGCTCCTGCTTGCCAAACTTTATTATACAAGCCATCTTTTCTTAAATTATCAATAAAGATAGCATCAACCTCTTGAAGAATTGCTACTTTTTCAGCAGTAACATCACCTAATATTCTTATAGCTAATCCAGGTCCAGGAAAAGGATGGCGTCCTAAAAGTTCTTCTTTTAATCCCAAAGCCTTACCAACTCTTCTTACTTCATCTTTAAATAAAGATCTTAACGGTTCAACTATTTTCAATTTCATATAATCTGGAAGTCCTCCAACATTATGATGAGACTTAATTGTAACACTTGGCCCCTTTACACTACAACTCTCAATAACATCAGGATATATTGTACCTTGAGCTAGCCATTTCACATCTTTAATTTTTGCAGCCTCTGCATCAAAAACATCTATAAAGGTTTTACCTATTGCTTTTCTTTTCTTTTCAGGATCGGTTAAACCTTCAAGAGCAGAATAAAATTCTTTTTTCGCATCAACTCCTACAACATTCAACCCCATTCCTTTATAAGAAGCCAAAACATCTTCAAACTCATTTTTACGCAAAAGACCATTATCCACAAATATACAATTAAGATTTTTGCCTATTGCCTTATGTAATAAAAGAGCTGCAACAGAAGAATCTACTCCTCCACTTAATCCCAAAACGACTTTATCGTCTTGCAATTTTTCTTTCAATGCTTGAATTGTTGTGTCTATAAAAGAATCCTCTGTCCAACTTTGCTCACAACCACAAACATCAACAACAAAGTTTTTAAGAATAGTTAAACCATCTATTGAATGATAAACTTCTGGGTGAAATTGAATTGCATAAGTTTCTTCGCCTTCTATTTTATATCCAGCATTCTTTACACTTTCTGTTGAACAGATTACTTTATAATTTTCTGGCATTGACTCAATCGTATCACCATGAGACATCCATACTTGAGAATTTTCTTCTACACCCTTTAACAATGCTGATTCTTTATCTATATAATTAAGGTGTGCTCTACCATATTCTCTAATTTTACTTGCAACAACATTTCCGCCAAAAGCTTGCACCATATATTGAGCGCCATAACAAACACCTAAAACAGGCATTTTGCCTTTAAACCACAAATCAGGTTTTGGAGCATCTTCATCTCTTACACTGCAAGGGCTTCCACTAAGAATTACACCTTTAACATCATCACTAAATTTAGGAGGATTATTAAACGGATGTATCTCACAATAAACATTCAATTCTCTTACCTTTCTTGCTATAAGCTGTGTATATTGAGAACCATGATCTAATATTATTATAGTTTGCATTCTTAAAAATTGTTTTAATTCATAAAATTATACCCATTGTACTAATCAATTTTCAAAATTACAAAAAAAAAATTAATTCTAAGATAAAAAGCAATAATTCTAAGAAAAAATATTTTTTTTAAAAGAAAAATACTAACTTTGCCGAATAATTTAAATTTAATAAGTTATGATTTGGATTACTTGTTTTGTTGCAGCCTTTATTTTGGTATACCTTTTAATGCCAATCTTTATCAGATTAATGGAAAAGTATAAAATTTTAGACTCTTCTGGCGGAAGAAAGATACATAAAGGCTATACAGCCCACATGGGTGGAGTTGTAATTTTTATTGCCTTTGTAATTGCATTATTTTCCTGTGTTTTACAATTGATGACAGAAATAAATATGTTGCAATTCATATCATTTATTGTTCTTTTATTTCTTGTTGTAATATTAGGCATTAGAGATGATATGAATTCCCTATCACCAAAAGTAAAACTTTTTTGTGAAATCACAATAGGATTTTTATTTTGTTGCCTAGATATAAGACTATATAGTTTTTATGGCTTATTTGGCGTAGAAGAATTACCGATTTGGTTATCCTATGTTTTAACAATAGCATTCATGATAGTTGTTTGCAATGCCTATAACCTAATAGATGGAATAGATGGTCAAGCAGGCACACAAGGACTTGCGGTATTTATTTTCCTTGTAATATTTATAGCCAACATACTACAAGAAGATGGAACATTAAACAATGATACATTTTTTGCAAGCTCTACTTTTTGGCTTACAGTCTACATAGCAATAATCGGAAGCATAATTGGATTTTTAATATTCAATTGGCAACCAGCAAAAATATTCATGGGAGACACAGGAAGCTTGTTTATAGGAACATTAATTGCCTTTTCAATAATAATGTCAATGAATTATAATGGAGAAAATCCAATACAAATATGCGATTTTCAAACAAAAGCAAAAATTTTAGTTTTTCCTATGTTCTTTTTCCTACCATTAGCTGATACATTTAGAGTGTTTGCTTCAAGAGTAAAAAAAGGAAAATCACCTTTTTCAGCAGACAAAACTCACATACATCACTTCTTATTACGCACAGGCTATTCTCATCAAAAAACCACACTTACAACCTTTACCATACAAATAATAATAGCCACAATTTCTTCAATTGTAGCATTTTTAATAAGCGATTTATATTACATTCTTTACATCATAGCAATGCTCTTCTTGTACATAATAATACTTCGTTTCATAGTGCAGAAAAGAGTATTAAAACTAAAACAAAATTAAAACTATGGAAAACAACGAATCAGTAATAAGATACAGCAGTGTAGATATTGATTTTGAAAAAAATATACTCTCTAACGTAAACCTTGACATAAAGAAAGGAGAATTTGTATATCTTATTGGAAAGACAGGCTCTGGAAAAAGTTCTCTTTTAAAATCAATTTACGCTGACATTCGCATTGACGTAGGCTCTGCATACGTTTGTGGATTCACCCTAAACGGATTAAAAAAATCAAAAATTCCTTTATTAAGACGTAAATTAGGAATAATATTTCAAGACTTCCAATTGTTAAAAGATAGATCTGTTTATGACAATCTTGCATTTGTGTTAAAAGCAACAGGTTGGAAAGACAAAAAAGCAATGAACGAACGCATTCTTCAAGCCTTAGACGATGTAGGTCTATTAATGAAAGCAAACGAACAAGCATGTGATTTAAGCGAAGGAGAAATGCAAAGAGTTTCTATTGCAAGAGCGATTGTCAATCAACCAGAATTAATTTTGGCAGATGAGCCTACGGGAAATCTTGACCCGATTACAAGCGAGGAAATCGTGCAATTATTAATGAAAATCAATGCTAAACACGGCACAACAGTACTTATGGCAACTCATGATTACATTGTGCTTGATAAATTCAGAGCAAGAGTCATTGCTTGCGAAGATGGAAAAATTGTTTCATAAACTCTGATTTATGAAACGAATATGCATAAGCGTAAGTAATGATTTAATTTGCGATAATAGGGTAAATAAAACCTGCAAAAGCCTTGTCGATTATGGTTTAAGCGTAAAACTAATCGGCAGGGCTTTTAAATCTTCACCCCTTCTGCCCTCTCGCACCTACAAATGCAAAAGACTATCAATTATTTTCAAGAAAAATGCCATTTACTACGCAGAATTAAACCTTAAACTATTCTTTTATTTACTTTTTTCAAAGCAAGATTTTCTTTGGGCAAACGATTTAGACACACTGCTACCAAACTACTTAGTTGCAAAACTTAAAAAAAAGCACTTAATCTTCGACTCTCACGAACATTTTACGCAAGTTCCTGAATTAAAAGACAATCCATTCGCAAAAAAAGTATGGAAAGCCATAGAAAAACACTGCATAAAAGGTTGCGATGCTATTTTTACGGTTTGCAATCCAATAAAAAATTACTTCAAAGAAGAATACAACAAAGAAAGCCTTGTAGTTAGGAATATTCCTCCAAGAATATTTTTCAAACAAGAAACAATACCCTCTTCAAAAAAAGAGAATATAATTGTATGGCAAGGAGCAGTAAACATAGAAAGAGGATTAGAAGAATTATGCGAAGCAATGCAGTGGATTGATGCAAAACTTCTCATCATGGGAGTAGGTGATATAAAATCCGATTTAGAAAAAAAAGTAAAAACACTACAACTTGAAGACAAAATACACTTCCTTGGACGATTGCCTTTTGAAGAAATGATGAACAAAACAAAGAGTGCAAAATTAGCAATTTCAATAGATAAGGCAACAAACGGTAATTACGCAATCAGTTTACCAAATAAAATATTTGAATACATTGCTTGCTCAGTCCCTGTCTTAGTTTCACCCCTGCAAGAAATCAAACTAATAGTAGAAAAATACGAAACAGGAGAATTTCTCTCTTCTTACAATCCACAAGAGTTAGCAAAACAAATCACAAATCTTTTAAACGATGAGCGAAAGCTTGACTTAATTGCAGAAAATTGCAAAAAAGCGGCAGAAGAATTATGTTGGGAAAACGAAGAAATTCAAATTTTTAAAACAATAAAACAATTAGAGAAGTAATGCTTTCAATCCTTATTCCTATCTATCAAGAAAATTGTGTAAACTTAGTAAACGACTTAGTATTTCAAGCAAAGGAATTAAGTTGTCAATGGGAAATATTGGTTTTTGATGATTGTTCTCCAATAAAGTGTGAAGAAAACAAAGCAATTGCTCAACTTCCTAACATAAAATACAGAGAATTAAGTGAAAATCTTGGACGCTCTCGCATAAGAAACCTTTTAGCAGACACAGCAAAAGGAGATATTTTAATATTCTTAGACGGAGATAGCGGTATAGTTAGAAAAGATTTTCTAAAATGCTATTTACAAGCAATCGAAACAAAGGACGTAGTGCGTGGAGGTACTGTTTATTGCAGTAAAGACAAATGTCCAAAAGGATATGAATTGCATTGGAAATATGGAACAAAGGTTGAAGCAAATAGAGCCTTACAAGGCGAAGATATGTTTACAACAAACAACTTTTGTATTCGCAAAAAAATATTTTCATCTGTTCGTTTTCGCCAAGACATCAAAGGTTACGGACACGAAGACACCTTATTTAAACTTGATTTAGAAGAATTTAATTTTTCTTTTCAAAACATTGACAACCCCGTTGAACACTTAGGATTAAAAACATTCAAAGACTTTATTTCCTCTAATGAAAACGCTATAAAAACTCTAAGAAATATTTCAAAAAATCAAAGAAATATTTTAAAAAATCAAAGAAATAAAAAAATAATTCAAAGAATTAAAATCGTAAATGCGTACAATAAATTAGAGAAGTATCACCTCGTAGGATTATACATACTTTTCTATAAAACAACAAGAAGACTTATGTTAAGCCTTCTTGCTAAAAAAAATCCAAGTCTTTTTATTTTCAATCTATATAAATTAGGCGTTTACTGCAAAGGTTAAATTCCCAATCTTTGCCTTACAACTTCAAAAAGCAATATTGAAGCTGCTGCTGAAACATTAAGACTTTCTATTTCGCCTTTCATAGGTATTTTCACCAATTCATCAGACATTTTCAACATTGTAGGACTCACTCCACTTTCTTCGCTACCCATTACAAGCATTAAAGGCTCACTTGCATTGATTTGAGTATATAATGCATTAGCTTTTTCACTTGCAGAATAAATCTTTATATCGTGTGCTTTTATTGTATTAACAAATGTTTTAAGATTATTTATTCTGCAAACAGGTAAGCGTAAAAGTGCACCAGCTGATGTTTTTATTGCATCTTGATTAATAGGTGCTGAGCCTTGTTGAGGAATTATCAATCCATTTGCTCCTGCACATTCAGCACTTCTTGCAATAGCTCCAAGATTTCTAACATCTGTTACATTATCTAAGTATATCAAAAAAGCCTTTTCTCCTGTTGCATCTATGTGTTCAAACAATTCTTCCAACTCCCAATACTCTATATTTGAAAGTTGAGCAACTACACCTTGGTGATTTTGTTTTCGTGAAAGATAATCAAGCTTTTCAAGCGGAACATATTGTTGTTGAATATTTTTTCCACTTTGTTTGATAAGAGCTTTAAGTTCGGTGAACAATTTTCCTTGCAAATTACTTTGAAAATAAATTTTGTCAATTTGTTTTCCTGCTTTTATTGCCTCCATCACAGGACGCAAACCATATACCATTTGATTTTTTTCCATATCTCTTTATATTATTTTACCATCTTGCATAATTAGTCTTCTATCTGACATCTCTGCAAGTTCATTGTTATGTGTTACTATTAAAAATGTTTGTTTATACGTTTCTCTTAATTGAAAAAACAATTCGTGAAGTTGCTTTGCGTTATTTGTATCAAGATTTCCCGATGGCTCATCAGCTAAAATAATTGAAGGACGATTAATCAACGCTCTTGCAATAGCAACCCTTTGTTGTTCTCCGCCTGATAATTCCGAGGGTTTATGTTCTGCCCTATCGTAAATATTTAAAATATTTAACAATTCCTTTGCTTTTTCTATCGCAATAGAGCGTTTTTCTTTTGCAATCAAAGCAGGCATTATAATATTCTCTAAGGCAGTAAACTCATTCAATAAATAATGGAATTGATAAACAAATCCAATCTCCTTATTACGAAAAGCAGACAATTGTTTTTCATTGAAATCTATTATATTTTTTCCATTTATTTCCACTCTTCCACTATCTGCCTTATCCAATGTACCAATAATATTCAAAAGAGTAGTTTTACCAGCTCCCGAAGCACCAAGCAAACTTACTATTTCTTGCGAAGAAATAGTAAGCTCCACATCTTTCAACACGTGTAAGCTACCATAATACTTATTTACTTGACTTATATTTATCATTTTACCTATCTATATTTCTATTATTAAATATTACAAAACCAAATCCGAAAGACACTGACCAAGGATTTTGTTTTCCATCTCTTTGATGATAAGAAAAAGTAAGATTGAACGGACCTATCGGCGTTCTTGCAACAAAAGATGTATTTGCTATAAAATATAATTTTTTAAAAGGCTCACCATAAAACGGATTATCATTACCTCGTGTTTCTATTTGTCTAAATGGCAAAAACAAATACGTCCCCACTCTCGCAGAAAGATTCAATCCAAACATATTATCTATAAAAAATATATTTTCCACCCCCATTGCCGCATATTGATTCGCTCTATATTCAGGCATATAATTAGTTAAAGTTTCTATTGTCGGAGTATAACTTCCTGCATTCAAAAGACTGGATTTATAAGTTAAAAACAAATCTTGAAAAGAATAAAACACATCTCCTCTTAAACCCAAAGTATAATAAGAGTTAAAAGGAATGTGCATTCTACTTCTTGCACTCATTTGCACCCAATTATGTCTTTGAAAATCATCTCTATGTTCGGAAGTATTTCCTGAATAAAACCGTTCTTTACCATTAACATATTGAATACTTATTCTTTGATAATATCCCTTAGTAGGGTATTGCCAAGCATCTAAACTATTATGTTCATGAGTAAGACTTAAAGCTAAATTTTGAAACCTTGTTCTATCGTTTGTATCTAATGAAGTTATATATTCTTTATTAAAATATTTGTCTTCAACTTTACCTAATCCAAATTTTAGGAACAAAATATCTTTTGTATCCATTGGCATTCCAAAAGATATTTGTGCATTTTGCTCCGATTGTTCAATATAATTAATAGGAGAATAGACCATTATTCCCTTTTTTAATCTATAATAATTCCAATGATTTTGAGTCGCCTCCACTTCTACATAAAATGGATTTTTTTCTGCAAAGTCTATTCTTCCCATAAAAGAGTAAGAATTATAATATCTACCAAGATATGTATTAAATTGTAAATAATAAGCATGACGATTCAAAAAATTATAATTCACTCCTGCGTAAATAAAGCTTGTAGGTGAAGTAGAAAGATGGCCTCCTAAGTCAAAATTAAGATAATTAGTAGTCTTAACATTAAGATTTAACACATAGGCTTTAAAAAAATTATTATAATACAGTTTAGGTTGTATATCTTTTATATTTCTATCGGCATATAGGGCAATATAATTTCTTTTCAAGTTTCTTGTTGTTAAGAAACTTTGATCAAGTCCTTGTAAAATAGAATAAGACACATAGTTCTTTTTATTTTTTTCTACCCCTTGAACACTAATTGCCTTGATTTCCAAATTTGGTTTCTTGTCGTTAAATGCTTTTCGCTTATTTGTTAATTCATCTTTATCAATACTGTCAAGCAAAAACTTTCTTATTTCTTTTATTTTTGCTTCTCCTGCTTCATAACCAAGCCTTTCGCATTCTTTCATCTTATCAAAAGCCATTATACTTATGCCTGTAAGATTTGGTTCTATTAAAACAGCACTTTGACAATCTATTTTATAATCGGAATCTTGCGTCAGCATATTTTCTAAATAAGAACGCATATTTCCTTCCTTTGGAGGTGCAAAATTTCCTGCGACTTTTACTCCAATAACTATGTCAGGATTGAAATTTTCTAACATCTCATTGGCAGGAAAGTTATTATACATTCCTCCATCAAACATAATTTTGCCATCAATCTTGATTGGCTCAAACATAAAGGGGAAACTCATCGATGCCCTTATTGCTTGTCCTAAATCTCCCTCGCGTCTAATGCTTGCCTTTGAGGATTCTATATCGGCTGTAACGCAAAAAAACGGAATCATCAAACTATCAAAATTACCTTCCGAGACTTTTGTAGCACCTGAAAAGATTTCCATAAAAGCATAATCCATTTGCACAGGATCTACTACACTTGTTGGAATTTGAAGTTTGAAATCATCTTCCACATCTAATGAAAAACCAAATATTTTTGCACTCGGTTTTTTCTTCTTGTAATAATAAGTGTATTCTTCTTCAACTTTCCCACTCACCCAATATTGAAATTCATCAGAATAGAAAAGTTTTGATATTTCATCTAAGCTATAACCAGAAGCATACAAGCCTCCAACTATAGCACCCATTGAAGTTCCACATATATAATCAATAGGTATGTTCGCTTCTTCAAGAGCTCTTAACACACCTAAATGTGCTAATCCTCTTGCTCCTCCTCCGCCAAGAACAACTCCAACGGTTTGACGTCTATTCTCTTGCCCTGAAACAAAATTACAGAGCAAGAGAAAAAACATCAATAAAAAGCATAGCCTTTTTTGCATAAAATCAAATTATTTGATTTTAGCCATAGCTTGTTTTAAGTCGTTAATAATATCTTCAACGTTTTCTATACCAACTGAAAATCTAACTAAACCGTCAGTAATTCCTGCTTGTTCTCTTGATTCTTTTGGAACCTTTGAGTGTGTCATTGAAGCAGGGTGTTGAATTAAGGTTTCAACTCCTCCAAGGCTCACTGCCAAAATCGCCATCTTTACATTATCCATTAAAGTACGACCTGCTTCTAATCCTCCTTTTAAAGAAAAACTAATCATCGTACCTGGACCTTTCATTTGCTTTTTAGCAAGGTCATATTGTGGGTGATTGCTCAATCCAGGATACTTAACCCATTCTACTTGTTCACATGTAGAAAGATATTCTGCAACTTTTTGTGCATTTTCTTGTGCTCTATCAACTCTAATACCTAAGGTTTTTAATCCTCTTATTACTAAATATGCTTGATGTGGGTCCATATTGCCACCAAAGTTTACCATAGCATTTCTTAATTTAGCATAAACCTCAGGTTCTTTTGCTGCAACAATACCTCCTACAATATCGGCATGTCCGTTTATAAATTTAGTGATAGAATGTAAAACAACATCTGCTCCTAAATCAATTGGATTAGAAAGATATGGCGAACAAAATGTATTATCTACAACAAGTAAAGCTCCATTTTTATGAGCAATTTCTGCACAAGCTGCAATATCACTTATTTCCATTGTTGGATTTGCAGGAGTTTCTACATAAAGCATCTTTGTATTTGGACGCATTGCTGCTTTTACTGCTTCAATATCAGCAGTATTTACGTATGTAGATTCAACTCCAAAACGCGACATGTGTTGTTCCATTAAAACTCTTGAAGCTCCATAAACCGCAGATGAAGATACAACATGATCTCCTGCATTTAAAAGAGCTAAATAAACTGTACTAACAGCTGCCATACCAGATGCAACAGCCACAGAATCATAGGCATGTTCCAATAAAGCAACTTGACGTTCCAAGGCTTTAACTGTTGGATTTCCTATTCTTGTGTACATATATCCCGGTTTTACTCCCGCAAAACAATCTGCTCCGTCTTGAGCTGATTCAAAAGAAAATGTAGAAGTTTGATAAATTGGCACAGTTGCCGAACCATAAGCGTCATGATGTCCGCTGTAATGAATCAATTGGGAATTAAACCCATAATCTTTTGGATTTTCCATCGTATTTTTATTTTTAATAATTTACTTTTGCAAATATACGACAATAAAACGAAAAAATATGTTCAAAAAGTATTAATTATCTTATCATAATTTAAAGAAAAAAAATCAAAGAAAAATTTCAAAAAATCAAAGAAAAAAAATAAAAAAACAAAGAAAAAATTTCAAAAATCAAAGAAAAAAAATAAAAAAGGTGATTGAATAATTCAACCACCTTTTTCTTGCATATATTTACTGTTTATTTTCTTTTATTTTCTTGGTTTGATGTCCAATTTAACAGGAGCAATCATGTTTTCTGGTTTTAGTATTGTATCTAAGTCTTCTTTTGAAAGAATATCGTGTTCTAATACTAAATCATAAACTCCTTTTCCTGTTGCCATTGCTTCTTTTGCTATCTTTGTTGAGTTTTTGTATCCGATGATTGGGTTTAATGCAGTTACAATTCCTATTGAACCTTTAACTTGACGTTCGCAATTTTCTGCATCTGCTTTTATTCCATCAATACATAATGTTCTCAATGTATCAAATCCGTTTGTTAATAGGTTGATTGATTCGAATAAACAATATACTAATACAGGTTCCATAACGTTCAATTCTAATTGTGCGTTTTCTGCTGCAAGCATTACTGCTGTATCGTTACCTATTACTTTGTAGCAAAGTTGGTTCATTACTTCTGGTATTACAGGATTTACTTTTCCTGGCATGATTGATGAACCTGGTTGCATTTCTGGTAAGAATAATTCGTGGATTCCGCATCTTGGTCCTGAACCCATCAAACGTAAGTCGTTGCAAATCTTGATTGCTTTTAATGAAATACGTTTTAATTCTGATGAGTAGCCAACTAAAACTGATGTATCAGATGTT
>RHMF01000316.1_pt1 | contig 20272 bp, 27 predicted proteins | sample 5365151 | NCBI WGS metagenome assembly RHMF01 (sample SAMN10266501, study PRJNA497801) | feces metagenome | isolation source: feces | host: Bos taurus | place: China: Prairie of Fairy Mountain | collected 2017-08-14 | reverse complement strand
CATCACAAATCTTGAGAACAAGACCTTCCTGTTCGACCAAAAGGAAGCGAACGATGCCATTGAGTGGATAGAAGCACACAGTTTCCACACTGAAGGCCCTCTTGCTCCGGGATATCTGAAATTGGAACTGTGGCAGAAGGCAATGTTAAGCTGCATCTTCGGTGTCATGAATGCCGAGAACGGCAAGAGACAGTTCAGAGAGGTTGTGCTGGTCGTTGCCAGGAAGAACGGCAAGACACTTTTTGCATCTGCCATAGCTAAATACATCTGGTTCGTAAAAGGCGGATACGGAGCGAGGGTATTCTGCATCGCTCCCAAGCTGGATCAAGCCGACCTTGTTTATAACTCGGTCTGGCAGATGACCATGTTAGATCCGGAATGGCAGAACCTGAAAGAAGAGATAGCAGAATCAAAGGACGCACATAACAAGAAGCAGAAGGATGACGGAGAACTGGCACGTCATACGATGACAGACCTCCGCATACCGGCAATCAACAGCACGGTCAAGAAGATAGCATTTTCAGCTAAGAAGTCTGACGGCTTCAATCCTTCTCTTGCGATCTGTGACGAAGTTGCAGCATGGGAAGGTGATAAGGGCCTCAAGCAATATGAAGTGCTCAAGAGCGGTATGGGAGCCAGGGAAATGGGTGATAATCCATCGCTCCTCATATCCTGCACGACATCCGGTTATGTGAACGATGGGATCTATGACGAACTGGTCAAGAGATCCACAGCATTCTTATCGGGCAACAGCAAAGAGACAAGGCTGTTGCCGTTTTTGTACATGATAGATGATATCGACAAGTGGAACGACATCAACGAGCTGAGGAAGAGCAATCCGAATCTTGGCGTTTCGGTCTCTGTCGATTATCTGCTTGAGGAGATAGCAATCGCAGAAGGTTCTCTCAGCAAGAAGCGAGAGTTCATAACAAAGTATTGCAACCTTAAGCAGAATTCGAGCCTTGCATGGCTTCCTTCAGAGGTCATCGAAAAGGCGAGCGGTCCGGAGCTGAAGCTTAAGGACTTTAAGAGCAGTTACTGCGTGGCAGGCGTGGACCTGTCGCAGACAACTGACCTGACTGCTGCCACGATCGTTATTGAACGTGGCGGTGAATTATATGTGTTTGCTAAGTTCTGGCTCCCGGCGGAGAAGATAGAGGAAGCAACAGCCAGGGACGGTCTCCCATATGAAATTTATATTAAAAGAGGCCTCCTCGCTTCGTCGGGAGAGAACTTTATAGATTACCATGACTGCTTTGACTGGCTGAAGCAGATGGTAGAGGAGTACGAGATCCTGCCGTTGGTTGTCGGTTACGACCGATATTCAGCGCAGTATCTCGTGCAGGACCTCGAAGCTTACGGATTTAAGACAGACGATGTTTATCAGGGCAATAACCTTTGGCCTGTCCTTCAGGAGATGGAAGGACTGCTCAGGGATGGAAAGATACATATCGGCGATAACGATTTACTGAAGATACATCTGCTCAATTCTGCCATCAAGATGGACGTTGAGAAGGGAAGGGGCAGATTAGTGAAGATACATAAGGACGCACACATAGACGGATGTGCAGCATTAGCGGACGCTTTTACGGTCCGGGCAAAATGGTTCCCTGAAATTGGGGGCAGATTACTTAACGAGGAGTAAGACATGGGACTCTTTGACACACTGTTCGGCAGACGGCCGAAGGTAAAGGAAACTTATGAGGAGACATTCCAGATGCTCAATGGGTACACACCGAAGTTCACTTCATGGCGTGGTGGCATCTATGAGGCGCAGCTGGTAAGGTCGGCGATCCACGCCAGGGCGACGCATGTGAGCAAGCTGAAGGTGGAGATGCTCGGCAGCGCAAAGCCTTCGCTCCAGGCGAAGATGAAGCATGCGCCCAACCAGTTCCAGACATGGTCACAGTTCATGTACCGGCTCTGCACGATTTTAGACGTTTACAACAATGCGTTCATAACTCCGGTATTTGATGAGTTCGGTGAGATATCAGGCATCTTCTCACCGGTGCCGAGACAGACCGAGATCGTGCAGAACAGGAAGACAGGCGAGCTCTTCCTCCGTTATGAGTTCGGATGGGGTCAGCATGCAGCCATTGAACTGGCATCCTGTGGGATCATGACGAAGCATCAGCTGAGGAGTGATTTCTTCGGAGAGAGCAACATGGCGTTAGATCCGACGATGGACCTCATCCACATCCAGAACGAAGGCATTCAGGAAGGCGTTAAGAGCGCTGCGACATACCGTTTCATGGCGCAAGTCGCTAACTTCACGAAGGCTGACGACCTTGTCAAAGAGCGGAAGGATTTCACAGAGAAGAACTTCTCCAGAGATGCCGAAGGCGGTGGTCTGCTGCTCTTCCCGAACACCTACAAAGATATCAAGCAGATTGATGTCAAGCCTTGGGTGGTCGATGCGGACCAGATGAAGCTGATAAATGAGTCCGTTTATGAATACTTCGGAGTGAACGAGGACATCATCGAGAACAGAGCATACGGCGACAAGTGGACGGCGTTCTACGAGGGTGCCATTGAGCCGTTTGCAATCCAGTTTTCTGAGGTGCTGACGAAGATGCTGTTCACTCTGAGAGAGCAGAGCAACGGCAACGAAGTGATGGCGACAGCCAACCGCCTCCAGTACCTGAGCAACGCCGAGAAGCTGAACGTATCAACGCAGCTGCTTGACCGTGGAATCATCAGCCTTAATGATGCGAGAGAAATCTGGAACCTTCCGGACCTTGGCGAGGCTGGCGACATAAGAATCATAAGAGGCGAATATTACAACACAGAGGAAAAAGTTGAGGAGGTCAACGCAAATGAGTCTGAAGACAATTGAAGAGAAAATGAACGAAGGCAGACAGTACAGGGACATAAACGTCTCACAGTTTGAGACCAGAGCCGAGGATGATGGTCGAATGACGGTCAGAGGCTACGCCACAACATTTGATGAACCGTACACCCTCTGGAGTGAGAACGGCTATACAGTAGTTGAACAGGTCGACCCACATGCATTTGATGAATGCGACATGAGCGATGTCATCATGCAGTACAACCACGAAGGCAGAGTCTTCGCAAGGAATAAAAACAACACGCTGAAGCTTAATATAGACCTTCATGGTCTGGAGATAGAAGCGGAGCTGTCCGGCACACAGATAGGCCGTCAGCTCTACGAAGAAATCAAGGGCGGATATACCGACAAGATGAGCTTTGGCTTCCATGTCAAAAAAGACAAGCGTGAAGTGACCGAAGACCATGAGAACGGCACCATCACCGTTCTGAGGACGATCACCAACATCGACAAACTATATGATGTTTCCGCGGTTAGCATACCGGCTAACGACGCGACAAACATATCTGCACGCAATTTCGGAGAAGGAGTTATCGAAGAAATCAAGAAGGAGCTTCTTGCACGTCGCGCATTCGAACTGGCGAAAGCCAAAATTAAATTCTACATGGAGGAATATTAAATGGAAATCAAAGAGATGACCGCTGACGAGCTTCAGGCGCGTCAGGAAGAACTGAGGACTTCCATAGAGTCATGTGAAACACTTGAAGCACTCGAAGAGATGCGCTCAGAGTTTGACAGCATCAAGGAAGAGCTCGAAGCAAGAAAAGCCGAAGCAGCTAAGAAAGCCGAGATCCGCAAGGCAGTAGCTGAGGGAGCCGGCGAAGTAATCAAAACATTTGAAGTGGAGGAAAGAAAAACAATGACTGACATGGAAATCAGAAATTCTGCCGAGTACATCAACGCTTATGCAGAATGCATCAAGAAGGAAGATTTTACAGAGTGCAGAGCACTTCTGACAGAGAATGCAACAAACGGAACAGTTCCTGTTCCTGAGTTTGTGTATGACATCGTTAAGACCGCATGGGAGCGTGAAGGCATCATGAGCCGTGTTCGCAAGGCTTATATGCGTGGTGTTCTGAAGGTTGGTTTCGAGATCAGTGGAGATGCTGCTGTTATCCATACTGAAGGCGGAGATGCTATTTCTCCTGAGAACCTTGTACTTGGAACAGTAACAATGACTCCTCAGAGCATCAAGAAGGTCATCCAGATCTCTGATGAGGTTTATGACCTCAGAGGCGAAGCATTCCTGCGCTACATCTATGATGAGCTTACCTACAGGATCGCTAAGAAAGCAGCTGACACTCTTGTAGCAGCAATCAATGCCTGCGGAACAGTATCAACAACCACATGCCCAGGCGTTCCGAAGATCGCATCAACAACCATCTCACTCGGACTTATCGCAAATGCAATCGCTAACCTGTCAGATGAGGCTGCTAATCCGGTCATCATCATGAACAAGCTGACCTATGCTAAGTTCAAAGAGGCTCAGTATGCAGCTAATTATGCAGCAGATCCGTTTGAGGGCCTTCCTGTTGTATTCAACAACAGCCTGACAGCATTCAGCGCAGCTACAACCGGCGTTACCTATGCGATCGTTGGCGACCTTGGAGAAGGCGCACTTGCTAACTTCCCGAACGGCGACGGCATTGAGTTCAAGTTCGACGACATGACACTGAAGAAACAGGATCTCATCGAGGTTCTCGGTCGTCAGTATGTTGCGCTTGGAGTTGTTGCCCCGAACGCATTCGTTAAGATCACTCACTGATCAACAAAGTAAAGGAGATTGCCCATGAAGATACTTATCGCAATTCCGTGCATGGATCAGGTCCCTGTGCCGTTCTGCTATTCACTTGCAACGCTGGAAAAGGTCGGCGACTGCAAGCTGATAATGAAGAGCGGTGCGATGATTTATGCAGCAAGAGACGATTTCGCAATGAAGGCCATCCAGGGCGAATACGATTATGTGTTCTGGATGGACAGTGACATGCAGTTCCCAATGAACGCACTTACCAAACTGATGGAGGATATCCGGAAAAAGGATCTCGACATGGTCACAGGTCTTTACTTCCGCAGGATTCCTCCATACTCTCCGGTCCTGTTCGACAGACTGGAGATAGATGGCGTGGAAGCGACATGGTCGGAGTTCCAGAGCATCCCTGAAGGCCTCTTTGAGGTCGGGGGCTGTGGCTTCGGCTGTGTGCTGATGAAGACTGACGTGTTCTTCGATGTACAGTCCAGGTTCGGTCAGATGTTCACACCGATCGGACGCAACGGAGAAGACGTTGCTTTCTGCTGGAGGGCACGTCAGTGCGGATATAAGATCTGGTGCGATCCGGATGTCCTCTGTGGGCATGTGGGGTACTCGATCGTAGATGATAAGTTCTTCAGGGCATTCCAGGGTGAACGAGATGAAGTTAATAGCAAAGAATGACATCATCTTCGGTGCTAAGAAGTTCAGAGCCGGTGAAGTGTTTGAGGCAGACAAGGACACGGCCGGCTTTCTTCTTGCTCAGAAATGGGTCAAAAAGGCGGAGGAAGACGCTCCGAAAAAAGCAAAAAAGAAATAACAAGGAGGTGCTGACATGGCACTACTTGACGACGTTAAGGTGGCTTGCCGTGTGACAATCACAGCCTACAACACGGAATTAACTGATCTTATCGATGCAGCTCTCGCTGATCTGGGCATCACTGATATCGACCCTGACCTTCTGGTCACAACAGGTATCATGCCACTGATCAAGAGGGCTGTCCTGACTTACTGCAAGATGAACTTCGGTGAACTGGAAGAAGGCAAATATGACCGACTCAAGGCATCCTACGACGAGCAGAAGGCGCAGCTTCTCATGTCGAGCACTTATAACACATGGGAGGTGTAAGCGATGCGTGACGCAGGACTGCTCACAATCTACAGACTGACCAATGTGGCACAGCCTGGGCTCATGCCGACGGAGAAGCTGGTCAAGATATGCGATGCATATTATGACGAGCGGACCGTGGGCGTTACGAGGGCATATGCTGCACTGTCTGCCAACCAGAGAATCGATAAGCTGGTACGGTGTTACAACACATCGTTATCGACAGATGCGGAATACTGCATCCTGGAAGACGGCAATCAGTACAGGATAAGCCTTAAACAGCTTCAGGGCGACGATATCGACCTTACTCTTGAGAGACTGGAGGACTACTACGATGTCATTACAGAGTAGATTACAGGACCTTTATACGGAACTGGCAAAGCTGGGCGACTGTTATCATTACTTCGCTCCGTCAGAGGCCAGGGCTCCGTACATCGTCTGGGCAGAAGAGTCAGAAGACGATTCGTTCGATGCTGACAACCACAAGGTCAGACAGGCCCTCTCCGGGTATGTGGACTACTTCACCAAAACCGAATTTGACAGCAAATTCGACACGATCCAGAACACTCTGGACAGCATCGAGGGGCTGTCATGGGCTTGGGAGGCCACGCAGTACGGAGATCCGACACAGGATGATGACAATCTCATCCATCATACATGGAGCTGGAGGATGCGGTAATGGCTTCAAAGATAACCGGACTGGAAATATTCCAGAAACAGTTTGAGCGTCTCGCTGATGACATCCAGAAGATAAACCGTGGTGCACTCGGCGAGGCAGTAGGATATGTAGCTGATCAGATGAAGGCTGCGCTTCAGAATCTGCCTGTCAGGGATGAATCAACGCATCCGCACATGCTCTACGGAGCGACGGCCTCTGAGAAAGCGCAGATCATACAGAACTTTGGTATTCCACGGTTCCAGGATGACGGAAGCAGTATCAAAACCGCTGCCGGCTTCACAGGATATGTGCATACGCCTTCCAAACGGTTCAACGACAATGTGCCGACAGGAATGCTGATGCAGTGCATTGAGTACGGCACACAGTTCCGTAAAGGCACACATACGCTCAGCAGAGTTGAACAGAGGCTCCGGAGCGAAGCAGCGCAAAAAGCGCAGGATTATATCGATAAGAGAGTTAAAGAAATCATGGATTAATAATTTGGAGGATAAATAAATGGCAGCAGCAGGAAAAGTAACCACAGGTTTTTCTCTGCCTTATGTAGCACTGTATGCAGCATCTGGCGGAACAATAACCTATACATCCGGACAGAAGCTTGCTCGTGGTGTTGATGTTTCTATCTCACCTGAAAGCGGAAGCGACAACAACTTCCACGCTGACAACGTAGTAGCTGAGACAGATGGCGGCAAGTTCACAGGCGGAACCCTGTCTCTGACAGTTGACGGACTCCTTCCGGCAACCAGAAAGCTCATCTTCGGCCTTCCGGCAGCAACAGGTGGCTGGACTGAGTTTGGCGACAGCATGGAGGTTCCTTATGTTGGCGTTGGCTACATCGCAAGGTCACAGTCTGACGGTGTTGTAAAATACACACCGACAATCATTCCGAAATGCAGATTCACTCTGCCGGAGGATTCAGCAGCAACACAGGAAGATTCTATCAACTGGCAGACAGAATCTCTCTCAGCCACAATCATGAGAGCAGATGATGCTAACCACAACTGGAAGCTTCTTGGTGATGAATATGACACTGAGACAGCAGCTGAAGCAGCACTTAAGACAAAGCTTGGCATCAGCTGAAAAAAGGAGACCTAAATGGAGAATTTAAGATTTGCAATGACACTCGGAGCCCTGAAAGAACTGTGCGAAAGATGCCCTGATAATGACATCGACAAGATAAGCACTCTGTTTGAAGGTAAGAACATCGTGGAGACGATGGACAACATGGTTTGGTTTGTGCTTATCCTCAATAAATGGGGAACGTACAAAGAGACAAGGTCCTTTGATGGTGCGCTTACTGAGAACGATGTCTATGTATTGGATATCGATGAGATCCAAGGGCTCTTCGACCAGGCAATGAGCGCATTCCGCAAGGACAAGGCTCCGAGCATGGAGGTTGTCCCGACCGGAAAAAAAGGCACAGCGCCCAAAAAATGACATACACCTGGTATGTGTTCTATGGCCTCAACCAGTTCCATATGAGCATATCTGATGTTATGGCGACCACTGTCGGCGAGATGGCTGATTTAATTAGCTGTCTCGCCATTTTTAAAGGCGCAGCAAAAGAACGAAAGAAACTGACTTACGATCAGATAATGATGTTGAGGTGACACGATGGCAACTTCGATAGGAATGAAGCTGGAACTGGAAGGTGCTGCCCAGTATAAAGCGGACCTTAATCAGATAACCCAGCGGAGCAAAGAGCTCTCCGAGGAAATGAAGAAGGTTGTTTCGGGGAGCAATGACGAAGCGAGCAAGATGAAAGTCCTCAATGCCCAGATGGACAACCAGAAGGACAAGATAGAGCTCCTGAACCAGAAGTATTCTGCTCAGGAGAAGGCTCTTGCTGACCTCAATAAAAAGCTCGAAGAAGCAAAAAGAACATATGGCGAGGACTCACAGGAAGTCGCCAAATTAAATACAGAGATAACAAAACAGGAAACAGCGATGTCCAAGACACGGACAGAGCTGAACAAGGCTGAGACTGAATACAACAAGGCTTCCAAGGCCGTCGATGAGATGGGCGATGAGACCAAGGAGACGGCTGACCAGACGAAGGATGCAGAGGGCAAATTCCAGGGTGTTGGTGAAGTCCTCGCCAAGATCGGAGCTGCCATAGGCGCAGCCACTGTGGCAATGGGCGCAGCTGCCGTTGCAGCAGGTAAGAAGATCTGGGACATGGCGAACGAAGTCTCAGCTGCCGGAGACGAGATAGACAAAGAGAGCCAGAAGCTCGGTCTCTCTGCTCAGTCATACCAGGAGCTGTCCTATGCGATGGAGATGTCCGGGAGCTCGATCAGTGACCTCAGCAAAGGAATGATGAATATTACCAACGCTGTAGTCGATACGGCCAACGGTGTTGAAGGCGCAAGCAGTAAATTCGATGCGCTGGGCGTTTCACTTCAGAATACCGATGGAAGCATGAAGAGCACGGAACAGGTACTCCTGGAGTCCATTGACGCTCTGGCCAATATGGATGACGAAACGCAGAGGAATGCGCTTGCACAGGATATATTCGGCAAAAGCGCAAAAGAACTCGCTCCTCTGCTCAATGAGGGAGCGGAAGGCATCCATGACCTCATGGCTGAGGCTGAAGAATACGGCATGGTCATGAGTGACGATGTGGTGAAGGCTTCAGCTGACTTCGACGATTCCATGACAAGGATGAAGGGCACAATCACAGGTGTCAAGAACAGGCTCCTGGGAGAACTGCTTCCGGCTCTGGGCGACATAGTAGACGGATTCAGCATGATGGTAGCCGGTAATGACGAGGGAGCGGAAAAGATGTCCGAGGGCATCCAGAACCTCCTTGATTCAGTTCAGAAAGTGCTTCCTCAGTTCATCAAGATGGGAAGCAAGATAATCACTTCACTTATCAAAGGAATAACGCAAAACCTTCCGGAAATCCTCAGAACGATGGTATCACTCATGAAGGATGTCATCGGAGCGGTAGTGGAAGCGATGCCGGACATCGTGAGCGCAATAAGCGAAGCGGTTCCTGCTCTGGTGGAAGCTGTTGTTACGCTTATAACAGAACTGATGATGCATATCGCTGAGATAGTCCAGCCGATAATCGATGCTCTGCCGGAAGTCATTCAGGCAATCATTTCCGCACTTCCACAGATAATCATGGCACTCGCTGAGGCTCTTCCGGACATAGTAAGGAGCCTCGCTGTAGCAATACCTGAGATCATAAGGGCAATCCTGGAAGCACTTCCTGCCATCATTGAGGGCATATGCGAAGCACTTCCGGAGATAGCACTGGCAATCGTGGAAGTCCTTCCGGAGCTGATAGTTGGAATAGCTGATGCCATCGTGGACAACTTCGGACCGATACTCGCAGCAATCGGCATGGGTCTGCTGAAGATACTGGACAAGATAGGCACATGGTTCGCAGAACTGATCGGATTCGTTGATGAGGAAGGCGACGGCATCTGGGATAATGTCGGGAAGTGGTTTGAAAATGCCTTTAAGGATATCGTGAAATGGCTGAGTCAGATATGGTCAGATATCAGTAGTTGGTTTTCTGATTTAATCAGCGATATAGTGGGATGGTTCAGCGATATATGGAGTGACATAACAGGATTTTTCTCCGATGTGTGGGAGAAAATCACGAGTTTCTTTAGTGACAGTTGGAACGAAACAACGACCAAGCTTGGTGAAATATGGTCAAGTATAAGCGGTTGGATTACTGACACAGTAACCAATGTCGGAAATTTCTTCTCCGACCTTTGGGGAAAGGTCACAGGATTCTTCTCAGATACATGGACTACTGTCACAACTGAATTAAGTACTCTGTGGACGAGCATAAGCGGATGGTTCACCACAGCTTGGAGCAATATCACAGGATTCATTTCAGAGGCTTATAACTGGGGCGCAAATCTTGTAAAGGGCATTTGGAGCGGTGTTTCTGACTGGGCAGGATGGCTCTGGGACAGGATAAGCGGATTCTTCGACAATATCTGGAGTGGTATCAAGAACTTCTTCGGAATCCATTCTCCATCCACAAAGATGATGTGGATCGCAGAGATGGATGTCAAAGGCCTTGCCAAAGGTTTTGACCGATACGGCGCACTCGCGGTCAATGCTGCAGAGGCCATTTCCTCGGATGTATATGATGCCATGTCGGTAGGTGCCGGAGCTCTGATCGGAGCCAACGGCATGCAGTACCAGAGAGCCGTTGCCGGTTCCACAGGTCGGTCTTATGAACTAAATGTGGTAGTCAACGGCGCACCTGGCATGGATGAGAATGAACTGGCAGACATCGTCATTAACAAGTTACAGATGGAAATTATCGGAAGTGAGGCAGTTTATGCTTAATCATTCTTTTACATGGAACGGACATTCGTCCGACGAATTCGGAATAAAGATAGAACGCTTCAGGGCACTCAACCGCAGTGCCCGGAAGTTTGATGCTGCGAGCGTTCCGGGCAGGAACGGCAACATCTACGGACTTCAGAATGCATGGGAAGAAGTCCTCGTCAGCTATGAGATATGGGCACAGGGAATCCAGACGGCTAACATGCTCGATATGACGCAGAGTTCCGGCATTGTAACAGGAACGCCAAACGGCTATATAATCAATGGAACGCAGACAGGCGACATAGAACAAATAACGCTATACAATAGAACAGAGAGTCAGCCTGTGGGATATTATCATATCAACGGCATAGGCAACATACATAATCACAACGTGCAAATGCTGTATGTTATCGAAACAGACCAAGGCATGCCATATCAGAACGGAAGAGTACCAGACGACGGAATGGACATTGTTCTACCTTACGGCTATTACATGTATATGTCGCTGGATGTGCTGCCAGACACATATAATAATGTGTTTGCGCCTTGTTTTATGGGCGGACAGTACGACCGAGGTCTCGAAGCGAAATGGACAAATATAATGGAATGGCTCAATTCCGCTGACGGCTATGCTGAGTTATCAGACACTTACGACACACAGCACTATCGTGAAGCAGTGTTTGTGGAGGCCACAGATATCGCTAACAGTTGGAATAAATTCGGCAGAGCAGTGGTCAGCTTCAGATGCAGACCGGAGCGGTTCCTGAGCGGATACAAAAATATGACCGTATCATTTACTAATGGCCAGGCAGTCATAAACAATCCAACAAACCATATAGCTAAACCAATGATCTCCGATGTCAGCATTTTTTCCGGCTCTGACAATTCAATCAGCATCAATGATATCAAATTGGATTTTACCTTCGGCAGCGTATATCCGCTTGATCCGGCTGTCATAGACTGTGAAGACGAAAATGTTTATACTACCGGCGGACAGAATCTGAACCCATACGTTTCAATCACTGACGCAGGAAGTGCAACTGCACAGTTCCTCTATCTGAAGAGCGGACAGAACACCATAGTCAGCGATAGGAACTCAATAACACTCAATGCGAGGTTCTGGGAATTATGAATCCTGTTATTTATCCAGCAACAGAAACAGCTTTTTCAACAAGAGGCTACGGCGCATTATCGGACTGCGTGAGCTGCATCGTCACGGAAGAGCTGAACGGAGCTTATACTCTTGAACTGAAATATCCTAAGAACGGAATCCATCAAGAGGATTTGCTTGTGCGGAATATCATAGTCTGCTCACCGAACAAGGACACAGACCGTGAGGCATTCCGCATCTATAAAGTCAACCGTCAGCTGAGAGACTATATAACTGTTTATGCCAATCAGTTGTCCTACGATCTGAGCGGTTATCCTGCTTATATATACACAGGAGTTACCACAGACATGATGAATCTGAAGACATCTCCTATCGGCGGTACAACCATCAAAACGATGAGTTCCGGAACCAAATTGGAGATCTGGGCATCACGGACGGTTAACGGTGCTTTATGGTACAAGGTAGAAGAACAGACCGGCATGCAGGTCGGATGGTGCCAGGGAACGTTTGTGATAGTCTCCAAAGGGACTTATCCTCGCACCGTTTACAGCCTTGCAGATGCCATCGGCATGCTCAATATGTCTTCCGGTGATTTTGCAATAACAACATCTAAAACATCAGACACGGAGTTTGTGTTTGATATGCCAAGCTCTGTGCGCTCATGGTTCGGAGGCAAGGAAGGCTCTCTGATTGACCTGTATGGCGGTGAGTGGGAGTACAGCTTCCGGAACTGTTACCTGAGAGACGCAAGAGGAGGAGACTATGGCACAAGGATCTCCTACGGTGTCAATATAGCGCAGTACATGAAAGAGATCTCTGATCAGGCATGCACGCACATCGTGCCATACTTTGCAAAGCAGAACGGAGACAGGATAGTATCCCAGGCAGGTAATGAGATCGCCACAGGATTTTCAGGAGCCACAAATAAGCTTCTGGTCGATGTGTCAGGCCTGTTCCCTTCCGAATGTGGCGGGATCGTCAATTGGTGCATGGCGGAGAATCAGAGGAAGAACCACATCGGGAGCGATGCGATCTATCCATTGCAGTCCCTTGGGACAAGCACCTTATACTTTGGATTTAATCCGAATTCAACATCCGGCTCACTCTACGGAACCAGCATTACCTATGAAGGTGTCAGCGGAGAAACGGATCACGCTCGCATTGACTTCAGCTCAAGCCGTGCAAACACCGGTGTCGGAATCCCTGTTCCGGTTGTAGGCGGACTGAGTTACCGGCTGGATGTATCATCATTCCTCAGCGGAAGCAACAGTTATATTAAGATCGTATATGTCACTGCTGCCGGCGCAAGGATCTCTGCTTCAGAAGCGTTTGCTCTGCCTTCGGGTGATGATCTGAGCAGTGTAATGATAACCTTTTCTGCTCCGGCCAATGCTGCATATGCGATCATTACGCCTTACGGAACAGGCAGCTCAAGCCGTCTGGAGGTCTCTTTTGGTGCCCTTGAATGCGTTCCTACAGTAGCAGAAGTCACCACAGCCGGACAGACCTGGCTGGCCAAGCATCCGATCATACCGGATGGCGTGACCATATCTGTCGAGCCGGAAGTCCTCGCAACTTCGGTCAGCCTGGGCGACACGGTGCATGTCTGCTATGATGATGCCTTATTTGATACAAGAGTAATAAGGACAGTATGGGATACTCTGAAAGAGAAATATACAAAGCTGGACCTTGGCACCAAGAAGACCACACTGACTGATACTATCAAGTCACTGAACAGCGGAGGCATCAGCCAGGCTTCCGGAGGGAGCTCTTCCAGTGGGGCAATAGATGTCGGCATCGTTGATGTCAAAGTCAATGGCACTTCGGTCAGCTCCGGAGGCGTTGCCAATGTTACGGCCGTGACCGACGTTAAAGCAGGAAGCTCTTCTGTGGTATCCGGAGGAGTTGCCACACTGGGGAATGTATCCACGCTGAGCTACACAGTAATCAGCACATTCTAAGGAGGAGAACATGGTTCGAAAATTATCCGCTGAATATATATATATATATATATCAGCAACGACTTACTCTCAGAAAGGAGGAAGGGCATAGCTCTGACCTCCGGAAGGGAGGAAGTAGGTAGACAGGGAGGTGGCTCCCTTGGCTAATCAGATTGTCCAGCTCAGAGACAACAACAACACAAATAACGTATACCCAAGAGCGGTAAATACTGTGCCTCGGATATTGCAGAGCGGTGACGACCTAAATAACCTGTATAATGAGTCAGATAGCGGTTTATATCAGATTCGTGCTGGAGTGGCACACGCTCCGCAAGATTGGTGCAGATTGTTAGTGATAGGCGGAAATGGTGCGAGCCAATTGGTTATAACTCCAAATTCTCTATGGTGGCGAATGTACACAGGGTCTCCGCTCGTTTGGACATCATGGTATAAAATTGTTGGTACGCCGAATTAGCCTAATACCGAAAAAGCCGAATGGCAAACAAGACTATACAGTTAAGTGACGGAACTAACAGCTTGTATCCTTGTATATATAGGACGGAAGTACATGGAAGTCAGTCCATATCTTCCAACAATACAACAATAGTGGCAAACTCTATTTCGATTGATACAGGCGTGTGGATGGTGGTCGCTTATGTTTCATGGGGAACAAGTTCAACAAGTCCATACAACATCAATATAGTGTGGAACGGGAGCATACAAAGGACAGTAAGGTCAACAATGGTGAATGGTGGTGGAGCGGTTAATGTTGTGGTTTTTGCTCCTTTCGTCAGCGCATCCGTACAGTTAAGCATATGGCAGAATTCTGGGAGTGCTGCGACAGCGACATATTGGATTGATGCAATCAAACTAAGATAGCCTGTCACAGATTGTCACAGTTAGAGCCGATAAATGGCGTAAATTCAACATTCCTGTATTAATTCTTTATTAACTTTTTGCCAAATCAAAGAAATGCCGTATTTACGGGGAAAATCGTGAAATCCCTTGTAAATACGGCTTTTTTTAAGTGTTGTTAAGTACGGATAAGTACGTCCAAGTGCGGTCACAGAAGTGGCACAGTGTCACAGTTCTGTCACAGCACCTTGCGCAGTAATTCCTCATCTTCCTTACTGTTGTCCAGATGGGAATAAATCTTCAGGAACATCTCTTCGGAGTGCCCCATGTATTCTGCCTTCTTCTTCGTGGAAACACCCGAAAGATAATACAGCTCCGTCGCCCTGTTGTGCCGGAACGTGTACATCGTCATTCCGTTCAACAGGCTGAGTTTGTCGTTTCCGCCGAGGGCAGCATTTATCTTCTTGAAGATGCGCTTCGTAAACGCTTCATATGCCCATGAAGAGAACAGTCTGCCCTGTTTATCGGTAAAGTAATAAAAACCGCTGAAATGGGCATTGTAGGCTCTTATTTCAGCTATTAAGACATCCGGCACAGGGATTGTCCGTGTGTGGCCTGTCTTGGTCTCCTTTATGATCGCCTGTCCATGAAGGGCAGAGGCTCTGCTGATGGTCAAGGTCCGCTTTTTGAGGTCAAAATCTCTTGGCTGGAGGGCTCTTGTCTCTTCCGGACGGAGGCCGAGATAGAATTCGATGTCAACGAACAGCCTCTCCATCGGTTCCAGATCTGCGGACTTCACAGCTTCCTTTTCTGAGGTCGTGAGTGCCCTTTTTTCGGCCTTTTGCTTCTTCGGCAGGGAGAAACTCAGGTACATCGGCAGGATGAGATTATCGGCAGCTGCGGCCTGTAGAATCTGCTTGGCCGTCATGGCTATCATCTGCGCTGAATGCGGTCTGTCGCTGTATTCGTTTATGATCTTCTGGATGTCCGTTCGTGTGATGTCCTTCAGTCTTCTGTTGTTCAGCGGTGCCAGGCATCGCAGGGCATAGCTATAAATATGATGCGATGCTTCCGAGAGCTGCGCCTTATACGCCTCGTACCACTTTTGTGCATAATCTCCAAAACGGACATTGCTCTGCAGTTCCTTGTCTGCTTCCAGGAGGAGCTCACGTTCCTTGCGCTTCAGTTCCTGCTGACTGTCCGCATGTATCCACTTCCGAATCCGTTTTCCTTCCGAGTTATATCCTATAGTAATCTGCTTATCATAGCGAGCCATGTCAGTCCTCCAGTCCGAGCAAGTCTGCCGGATTAATGTTAAGAGCATGAGCGATTTCTACGAATTTATTAACAGTAATATCATTAACTCCGCTTTCAATCTTGGCAATAGTGGAGCGGTCTGTATATCCTACCTTATGGGCGAGGTCTTCTTGGCTCATGTTTAACTCAAGTCTGCGATTTCTAATTCGTATTCCGTAATTTTCCATTGGCTTAACCTCCTGTTTTTGACTGTATTATATCACATAGTGACAAATAATCAACAAAGTTGTTGACAACTTAAACAAGGTATTGTATATTGTACGTGACGGACAGTCACACATACTAAATATGGAAAGGAGAAGAGACAAAATGGACATGCAATTGTTACAGCGAGAGATTGACGCATCAGGAATGCCCATGACAACCATATCTGAAAGGTCTTCGGTTCCTCGAGCGACAATATACTACCGCATTGAACATCCAGAAACTTGGAAAGTCATCGAAATGATGAGCATCAGCAAGGTTCTTAAATTAACCAGGGCGAAGCAAATTGCAATTTTCGACCTGAAGTAATTTTTTTACCCTAAAGTGTGACGGAGCGTCACGAGGAGGGACAAAATGCAAGAGAAACCCGAAAAGCTCTACCGACCAAGAGACATCTACATCCAGTACGGCTATCCGTGGGTGAGGCTGATGGATCTGGCACGGAAGATAGGGCGCAAGAGCAATCCGGATGCAGAGAGAGGGTTCCACTACCTTCTGAAGCTGTCCGAAGTAAGAGAACATTTTGGCTATTAAAGGAGGAAACAAAATGCAGAGAACAATCGTTAAAACCATTACCGCACTCGCAGCCGTTGCGGTTCTGGTAGCCGGCACTGGCGATGGCCCGCTCAACTTCATCGTCATTCTGGCATGCCTGGCATGGCTGGCACTCGTTGCAATCGCAACATTCAAGAAGAGGAGGAGATCACATGAGTAAGATGAAGGATTATGTAGTTGTACGGCTCGACAGCGGAGTGAAGCATCTCTATGAGGCACCGTACTGCAAACTGGAAGCAGATGATAAGGTCATCGTTGAATCATTCGATGACGAAGTAGAGAGAGGCGTTGTTATCTGGGCGTTCCGGGTAATGAGCGACAGCGACACGGCAGAAGGCCTGATCAGATGCTACAACGCAGCGGAACCGCTTCAGAGGGTCATATCGCATGTCGAGTATCACGTTTTTGTTTACAAGGATGAGGAGGAAGACTGATGGGAGAGACTACGAAATATGATGTTTATCTGTCCAACAGCAGATACAGAGACGCAGAATTTGACGGCTTCTTTGAAACCTATCGCCGTTCCGGTTGGGTCGTTGGCACTAAGGTCAATATCTACGAAGCCAGCCAGAACTATGTCGGCAGGATCGGGCAGGTAGTGGAAGTATCAGCAGACAGAGCAGTAGTGGAGGTGTGGTAATGGAATACGAAGAGATCATCAACCTCATTCCGGAGGACAGGCCTATCAAGAGATGGGAACTCAGGGAACTGTCGGGAACTTCTGACAGGAAGGTCAGGAGAGCCATCCAGGAAGCAAGGGAGAACGGCATCCTCATCGTTAACATGCAGGACGGCTCCGGTTATCAGAGGGTATCAGCTGACGATCTGGCGCAGATCCGGAGACAGTACCAGCTGAACCTGGCAAGGATGATAAGCCTGAGCAGACAGCAGAAGACGCTGAGAGCCATCCTGAAAGAGAAACAGCCAGCCGTTGCAGCGACTGACTGAATCAAAAGTGGCATTTCTACACTAAAAACCGGCTTCATTTTATCACAGCGAAGCCAGAAAGGAAAGATTTTATGAATATTAATGAAGGCAAGAAGAAAAGAGCCCAGAAGGTCGTTATCTACGGCGCAGAGGGCATCGGAAAGACAACACTCGCAGCACAGTTCCCCGATCCGCTCTTTTTGGATCTCGAAGAGGGAAGCAGTCAGATGGATGTCAAGCGTGTGGACGATATCAGCACATGGAATCAGCTGGGCACCACACTGGCCGAACTCATAAAAGACCCATCCATCTGCAAGACGTTAGTCATCGATACAGCTGACAAAGCGGAGCAGATGGCAACTCTCGCACTCTGCAAGGAACGTGAAATCAAGGGCATCGAGGATGTCGGTTACGGCAAGGGATATACATATCTGGCAGAGAAGATGGCTTCCCTGGTATCAACGCTCGACCTTCTGATCAAGAAGGGTGTCAACGTGGTCATCATCGCACATGCTGCCATGAGGAAGTTTGAACAGCCCGATGAGATGGGCGCATATGACAGATGGGAGCTGAAGCTGTCCAAGAAGGTGGCTCCGCTCCTGAAGGAATGGGCGGACATGCTCCTGTTCCTCAATTTCAAGACAACGCTCGTTGAGGGCAAGGGCAAGACCAAGGCGATCGGAGCCGAGAGGGTCATCTATGCGAACCACAATGCATGTTGGGATGCCAAGAACCGACACGGCCTTCCGGACATGTTCCCGATGGATTACGAATACTTAAAACCTATTTTTGAGGAGGAAAAGACAAATGAATAAACCGAACGGATACGACGAAGCAAAAGCTTTTGATTTTGAGAGGGAGAGGCTCATCCTCGGAGGCCACAGATGCATCATCATGAAGGTCATCGAGAAGAAGAGCTCCACAGGCAAGGAACAGCTGGAGATCCATCTGGACACTGCTCCGGATGACGCGCAGCCGATATTCTTCAGTAATCAGTTCATGGCCAATGGCAGCGGAACATGGCCTTGCCGTGTTTGGATCACAGGATATGAGACCGAGGGGAGCTACGGCCAGAGACAGCTGAAGGCATTCCATACAGCCGTTGAGGACAGCAATGCCAGCTTCTTCATTCCGTGGGGGCCGACCTATGCGGACAGCCTCAAGGGCAAGCGTGTGGGCGTTGTCTTCGGAGAAGAGGAGAACGAATGGAACGGCAGGATCTCCACGCTGACCAAGCCGAGATACTTCCGCAGTGTCCTTGAAGTGGAATCTGCCAATGTGCCTCAGAAGAAGACCATCAAACCCGAAACACCGGAGAAGCCGAACGTGACGGCTGAAGGCTTCATGCAGGTCCAGGACGACCTTGAAGACGAAGGCCTTCCGTTCAACTAAGAGGTGCGCAATGGGAAAGAGTCAGAGAGAAAAAGGGGCGAATGCGGAGCGTGAGGTAGCGAAGATCATTGAAGCGTTTGGCGGTTTTTCCGCCAGACGTGGACAGGTCTTCAACCATGAGGGTGACATCGTCTGCCCGGAGCTTCCCATACATTTTGAGGTCAAGAGACACGAACAGATAGAAATGGCTGCATGGTTCAGACAGGCCTGCGAGGCATGCGGAAACAAGTATCCTGCTGTCGTGTACCGGCAGAGCTACCATCCGTGGACTATCGAGATGAGGGCAAAGGATTTCCTGGCACTCACATGCGGTGATCCTGTCACGGATCTGGACTACCGCATCCGCATGAAGTTTGACGAATTCCTCTTGATCCTGAAGGAGCTGATGGGAAATGAATAAGACTACAACGCTGATATATCACGAATGGGCGGACCTCTTCGAGGAGATGCCTCCGGAAGATGTCAAGACCGTTCTGCTGGCATTGCTGCGCTACGATGCGAGCGGTGAAAAGCAAGAGGTGAGCTTCCAGAACAAACTCGTCAGTGCGATATACAAAATGATGCTCGATAAAACCGAAAACAACCGAACGGTTTATTTTGATAAATGCGAGCAAAACCGCATAAATGGGGCAAAAGGCGGTGCTCCCAAGGGAAATCAGAACGCAGCAAAACAACCCAAAACAACCCAAAACAACCCAAAACAACCCGATAGGATAGGATTGGATGGGATAGGAAAGGAAAAGATAGGAATAGATAGGATAGGAGAAGGAGGGGGAGGGATGGATATAACTCCGCCTACCTCCGCCCAGCTGACCGAGATCGTCGATGCCTGGAACAAGCAGACCTGCACAGGCAACATCGTTGGCATCCATGAGGGCTCGGAACGCTGGGAGAACACGGTCAAGAGCATGAACGGAGACTTTGAAGGGCTGCTGAGAATTATACAGAGCCTCGATGAGCAGGAATGGTTCGCTGACCGTGCAAGGAGAAATGATCCTGTCCGCTTTGACTGGTTCATCCGCCCTGACAGTTACCAGAAGGTCGCAGAAGGGAACTATCGCTATCTGAAGGCGCATGAAGAGACAGCACAGGAGCGTTCGCTCCGTCTGCTACAGGAGGATTGAAATGAACAGAGATGAAACAAAGAAGCTGCTGACGGACATCGTCGCCATATATCCGAAGTTCCAGGTCATGACCGGAACCATCGAGGCATGGCACAGAAGGCTTATTGACTGTACTCCGGAGCGTGCCACGGAGCTCCTTGACAAATGGATTTCGAGCGATGACAGC
>RHMF01000641.1_pt1 | contig 20286 bp, 16 predicted proteins | sample 5365151 | NCBI WGS metagenome assembly RHMF01 (sample SAMN10266501, study PRJNA497801) | feces metagenome | isolation source: feces | host: Bos taurus | place: China: Prairie of Fairy Mountain | collected 2017-08-14 | reverse complement strand
TCCTCCCGCACTGCGTTTCGACGTGCTGGAAGAAGTAACCCGCCGTCTGCCCGGCTTCCCCATCGTTCTGCACGGCTCCTCCTCTGTTCCCCAGGAATATGTGGCTATGGTCAACGCCAACGGCGGCAAGATGCCCAATGCTATCGGTGTTCCCGAAGAACAGCTGCGTAAGGCTGCTGCTCTGAGCGTATGTAAGATCAACATCGACTCCGACCTGCGTCTGGCCATGACTGGCACCATCCGTAAGTTCTACAACGATGAGCCCAGCAAGTTTGACCCCCGTGAGTACCTGAAGCCCGCTCGTGCCAACATCAAGGAACTGGTTCGCCACAAGCTGCGTAATGTTCTGGGCTGCGCCGGCAAGGCCTAATCTGTCTATCAAATTGCAAACGAAAACTCCGCACCGATTGGTGCGGAGTTTTTTTGTTAATGTAGAGGGTACTCATCCGGCAGGAAGGTGTAATACAGAAGATAGACTGCATCTGCATCGGTGACTTGCCCGTCGCCGTCAAAATCGCAGGGCTGATTTACCGGATACTGTTCCGGCAGGAAGGTGTGATAGAGCAAATACACTGCATCTGCATCGGTAACACTCTCTACCCCATCCACATCGCCGGGTATGTAGGCCTTGAAGACCGCCGTATAGGTGGCATTGCCCAGGCAATCTGTTACATCTTCGTCCCAGCCCGCAAAAGCAAAGCCCTCAGGTGCTGCGGGATTCGCAGGAGCAATTACCTTGGCGCCGTAGTGATAGGTTTTTTCCTGGATTACAGTACCGTCTTCATATTGGAAGGTAACGGTATAGTTAATAAACGTCCTTTCAAAGACCGCCGTGTAGGTAGCATTTCCCTGGCAGTTCACAACTTCCTTGTCCCAACCTTTGAAGGTGTAGGTGTAGGTATTGTCTGATGCTTTGGTAGGCGCTGCAGGTACGGTTACCGCCTGCCCATAGTGGTAGGTGTTCTTAGAAAGTTCTGTGCCGTCTTCATACCGGAAGGTAACGGTATAGTCAATATATTCCGTTGCAAAGACCGCCGTATAGACAGTGGAACCTGCGCAGGGAACCACGTCCTTATCCCAACCCACAAATATGTAGTTCTTTTCCAGAGTGTCAGGAATTTCGGGAGTCTCCGGAGCAATTACCGTTTCTCCATAATGGTAGGTGTCCGTTGCAATCACAGTGCCGTCTTCATACCGGAAGGTAACGGTATAGTCAATATATTCTCTTTCAAAGACCGCTTCGTATGTAGCATTTCCCAGGCAGTTCACAACTTCCCTGTCCCAACCTTTGAAGGTGTAGGTGTAGGTATTGTCTGCCGGTTTAGTGGGCGTCGCAGGTAGGGTTACTTCCTGATTAAACGAGAAAGGCCCTTGGAACAGCACCGTTCCGTCCCAATTAAGGAACGTTACCGTTGCCAGTGCCTTCTCACCGTCAGGAAGGAAACAGGTATCGCATTCGGGACAGTAATAGCAATCCTGCCCGGCAAACGCCATATCTTCCACTTCATAGTGCCATTGGGCTATAGCAATGCCGTCATTATATGCCTCGATTGTCATCTGTTCTTTTTGCGCCTGGGTTCCGGGATAAAAGACCTCACGTTTAATACCGCTGTCCTTGTCAAAAAAAGCACTATTCTGAATGGTCGCAACACTCTGTGGAAGGAAAATACCGTTCAAATTTCTGCAATGGGCAAAGGCATACCTGCCAACATCGGTAACACCCTCCTGTATAACTACGGTTTTTAGCCCTTTGCAGAAATAAAAAGCATAGTGGCCGATTTTTTTGACACTGCCCGGAATGGTAACTTCCGTCAGCCCGGTGCAATTACTAAAAGCGCCAACGCCTATATCGGTTACGCCATTTGAGATGGTGAGTTTTGTCACCTGTGTGCATTCTCTAAACGCATTATCGCCAATAACCGTGACACTTTCCGGGATAGTAATCTCCGTCAAGGCGGTGTTGCTTGCAAATGCATTTTCGCCGATGTAGGTAACCCCTTCCGGGATATTCACCTTTTCCAGGGCAGTGCAATTAGAGAAGGCCGCATCGCCAATGGAAACAATCCCCTCCGGAATAACAATTTCCGTCAGCGCTGTGCAGCCTAATAAGGCTTTGTAGTGGATTACTTTTGCATTCGGGTGGATAGAGAAGGTTTCCATATCCTTTTGCTCTGTCTGGCACAGAACTACGTAGGGATTTCTTACATTGCCCAAGTATTTTCCGCCGTTGTAGGTATTATATTGCAGGTTGTCGCAGTAAAAGAATGCACCCGCACCGATAGTGGAGATGCTGTCAGGAATAAGAATCTTCTCCAGCCCTGTACAGTGATTAAATGCCGTAGAATCAATGTGGGTAACACCGTAAGGAACTGTATATTCGCCGGTCAGTTTGACGGGGGTATAAAGAAGTACCGTTTTTTCTTTATTGAACATAACCCCTTTTTCATCGCTGCAATAGAACGGATTATCTTTACTGACACAAATGTCTGCCAATTCGGTGCAGCCAACAAACAATTCTCTGCCCAGGCTCTCAACGCCACTGCCGATCGTAACGCTGACCAGGTTGCTGCAGTTATTAAATATCCCATAGCCAATGCTGGTAACACTATCCGGGATTGTAATAGTAGTTATTTTACTGCCGCAGAAGGAAAGGTTACTAATGCTTTCAATGCCTTCAGGAATGATAATGCCGGTCACTTTTTTGCGGTCATAGAAGGCGCCGTCAATTACGGTGACGGGTTTTCCTTCATAGGTAGCGGGAATTTCCACTACGCCGGCGGTTTCAAAATCGCAGCCGGTAAGGCTGTAACTTTCCCCATCCTCATTGAGCGTAAAGGTGAGTATTTTTTTTGCTTCCACCACAACGTCGTACACCCACTGGGCATTTACAAACTGGGTATTGGAAGCATCAATGGTAATTTGGTTCTTCTGTTCCTGTGTGCCCTCATAGTGAACGGTTTGCAGTTCGCTGCAGCCGGAGAACACATCTTTGCCAACACTCGTTACACTTTCGGAAATCGTAACCTTTTCCAGTCCGGCACAGCCTTTGAAGGCAGAAGCGCCAATGGCAGCAACCTGGCCGGCTACAGTAATATCCGTCAGCATAACACAGTTATTGAATGCGCCGTAGAGAATTTCGCCGCCGGTAACGGTGACGAATCTCAAGGAAGAGGGAATGTAATATGTCTCCGAAGAAGTAGAAGTAGTGCTAAAACCATAGAAGTACTGTTTCGTTGCCACAGTGGCAGCACGGCTATAAACTGCAGCCATCCGTAAAGGCTGCACAGGAATATATGGCAGATCAATGCCCTCATCGGTAGGCGGTGTGGTTTCCCCCGGTGTAGGTGTGGGATCCGTTGTGCTGGCCGTACCGAAAATATAGCCGAAAGGATACTGATAGGTATCTGTTGCGGTCTTTTTGCTGCCACCTACAAAAGGAAGGGTCATCGCTTCCAAACTGTTACAACCGGCAAAAGCCCCACTGCCAATGCTTTCAACCACACTGGAAATCTCAATTTCCGTCAGGGCAATACAGTCTGCAAAAGCCCCACTGCCAATGGCCTTTACCGGGTAGCCGCCCAGGGTATCCGGGACAACCACCGCACCGGAAATGCCTTTATCTACCGCTACAATGGTTGCTGCCCCATTGGAGACCGTATAGGTATACGCCCCTTCTTTGTATTGGGCATCGGCAGCTGCCTCCATAGGCGTCAGGCATAAACTGCCCACAAACAGGCTCAGGCAAACCAATAACATCATCATTTTTTTCATGGCAACTGCTCCTTTATCGTAAAACAGGGGGCATAATTTTGTGTACTATCTCAAAATAATTATAGTATTTCCTTCTTTATGTGTCAAGAAAAAAGGCGCACTCCGAAGAGTGCGCCTCAATGTATTTTGGGGAATCAGGCTTCCAGGTTGATGCCGGTTTCCTTGGAGAAAATGTGGCAGTTGTTGCCGCCGTAGGTGTACTTAATAACAGTACCGCTCTTCAGGGCAGCCACATCGGCAGCATTCATATCGGCAGTAGCCACGATGATGATGGCGTCCTTGCCCTGGGTGCTGACGTGCAGGTGGATGGAAGAACCCATCATTTCGTGAACGTCGATAATGCCATCAACGCCTTCTGCAGCCAGGTTCATATGCTCAGGACGAATGCCGAAGACAACTTCCTGCTCTTCCACATTGTTGGCAGCCAGCTTTGCCTGCTTTTCTTCGGACAGAACAACTGTGTGGCCGCCCATAGAAACAGCATACTTGCCGTCAACCTTCACCAAATTAGCATCAAACAGGTTCATCTGAGGTGCGCCGATAAAGGTAGCTACGAACAGATTGAAGGGGTGGTTGAACACTTCCTGGGGAGTGCCGACCTGCTGGATGAAACCGTCCTTCATAATGACGATACGGTCGCCCAGGGTCATAGCTTCTACCTGGTCGTGGGTAACGTAAATAAAGGTGGTGTCAATGCGTTCACGCATTTTAATCAGCTCAGCACGCATCTGGTTACGGAGCTTAGCGTCCAGGTTGGAGAGGGGTTCGTCCATCAGCATAACCTTGGGGTCACGCACGATGGCACGGCCGATAGCAACACGCTGACGCTGACCACCGGACAGAGCCTTGGGCTTACGGAACAGATACTGGGTAATGTCCAGAATTTCAGCAGCTTCCTTAACCTTACGGTCAATCTCAGCCTTCTTGACATGGCGCAGCTTCAGAGCGAAAGCCAGGTTCTCATAAACAGTCATATGGGGATACAGAGCGTAGTTCTGGAAAACCATAGCGATATCCCGATCCTTGGGAGCTACGTCGTTAACCAGACGGTCGCCGATGTACAATTCACCGCCGGAAATCTCTTCCAGACCGGCAATCATACGCAGGGTGGTGGACTTACCGCAGCCGGAAGGACCGACCAAAACGATAAATTCCTTGTCGGCAATATCCAGGCTGAATTCCTGAACGGCTACGACACCTTCGGAAGTGATTTGCAGGTTAACCTTCTTCTTTTCGGGTTCCTGCTCTTCAAACTTCTTCTGCTTCTTAGCCTGCTTGCCTTCGTCACCGCTAAAGGGGTAGACTTTCTTGATGTTTCTCAGGGACAAACTTGCCATAATTTCTGACTCTAAATATGCCAAATTCTTGCGCACATTCTTAACGCCGGGTAAAACAGCGAACGCTTTACGACAGGTCTCCACACTGCCGCACCGTGAGTCCAACGGGGTTATTATTTCCTCCTTTTGTGACGCAGGACATCTATTTTGTGGAGTAGGTGCCATACGCCCGGATGGTATTATGTTACCACAAAAGGCGCCGCAAAGCAATGGTTAATTCCTACAGTTTTTGCTGCCCTTTTTGTAGGTAATATACAAGTTTTTCCGTTATTTCAGACAAAAGCCGCCATCTGCGAAAACTTCCAAAGTTGCGCCGTAGAAGCTTTTCATCGCCTGCACCAGATAGCAAATATCCTTGGCGCCGGAAGTTTCATAGCAGGAGTGCATCGCCAGTTGGGCAAGGCCGATATCTGCAGACAAAATACTGACGTGGGAAAGGGAAATATTGCCCAAGGTAGAGCCGCCGGGAAGGTCTGCCCGGTTATAGTAGGTCTGCACCGGCACGTCTGCCTTTTGGCAGACACTGCGCCAAATGGCGGCAGATACGCCATCGGTGGTGTAGCGCAGGTTGGAATTAAATTTCAGCACCACACCTTCATTCATCACAGGGGCATTTTTGCTGTCGCTCAGTTCCGGATGGTTGGGATGAAGGGCGTGGGCATTGTCGGCGCTGACCATAAAACTGTTTGCCAGCATACCGGGAAGATCGTAGTTGCAGGCGGTGCAAATCCGCTCCAAAGTCATTTCCAAAAGATTGGATGCCGCGCCCTGCACAGAGCTGGAGCCCACTTCTTCGCTATCGAACACACACAGTACCGGTACGGCCTTGCTGCGCTTTGCCTGCAGGAAACCCTGGGTGCAGCACCAGGCGCACTGCAAATCATCCAGTGCCTGGCCGGAAAGGAATTCTCCCTCTGCGCCCCAAACAGATGCCTTCTGCCGGACATACAGGTAAAGGTCGTGGCCTAAAATCTTGCCGCCGGCGGCTTCTTCCAAAAGGGTATTTATCTTACCTGCGGCATCCTTGCCGCCTGCCAGGGGCAACGTATCCACCGCCACATTCCAGGCATAGCCTTCGTTGGCTTTCCGGTTCATATGGATGGCCACATTGGGGATGAGCAGCAAATCCTGATCCAAATCTACAAGCCGGCTTTCCACCTTGCCCTCCCCTTCTACCAGCACACGGCCTGCAATAGACAGTGGCCGGTCCAGCCAGGGAGCAATCAGCATACCGCCGTACTTTTCTGTGGAAAGGCGGGTATAGGCACCGGACAGTTCTCCGTTTTCCTTCAGTTTGAAGGTAGGACGGTCACTGTGGCTGGCGCTCATCATAAAGCCCGCAGGCGTTTCTTCCGGAATGCGGAAAGCCAGCAGCGCGCTGCCGCCACGAGTCAGATAATACTTGCCTCCTTTTTGCAGTTGCCAGGGTTCTGCTTCACGCAGGCAGGTGTATCCCTTTTCTTCAAGTTGATTTTTCAGCAGGCTGATAGCGTGATATTGGCTATGGGCCTTATCCAAAAAAGTCTTGAACGCATTTGTTATCTTTTCCATAGGTATTACTCCTTCACTAAATCGCAGAACAAGTCAATCTGCCGGGCGATCGTTTCCAGGGCGCCCCGCCAGAAGTTCTTATCCGTCAGGTCGATACCGGCGGTCATTGCCACATCCTCTGCCGTTGCCACAGGGGTGGTATGCAGCAATTTATTGTACTTGGGAATGAAGTTTTCTCCTTCCTTTTCGTACTGGGCATACAAGCCCCGGGCAAACAGGCCTCCGAAAGCATAGGGGAAATTATAATAGGTAGGGCCGTAATAGTGGCTCTTGCAGACCCACATATACGGATGCAGGAAGTCAGGATCCAATCCGTCACCATAGCAGGCTTTTTGGGCTTTGACCATAAAGTCGCAAAGGGTATCGGCATGCATAAACTGCTCCTGCCTGTTTTCAAAGACCATCCGCTCAAACTGGAACCGGGAGTAGATGTCGCAAATAATTTGGGCGGCATCTTGCAGTTGGGACTCAATGAGCGCCAGTTTCTCCTGGTTGTCAGCGGCATTTGCGATGGCGCTTGCCATAACCACACATTCATTGAAGGTGGATGCGGTTTCTGCCAGGGGCATAGAATAATCATGGTTCAGGCTTCTATGATCCCGGATGCATTCATTGTGCCAGGCGTGACCCAGTTCGTGGGCTAAAGTAACCACATCTCCGAAAGCGCCGTCAAAGTTGGTTAAAATACGGCTTTGGCCCAGGGCTTCCACATCACAGCAGAAAGCGCCGCCGGCCTTGCCTTCCCGGGGGAAGAAGTCAATCCACTCATCCCGGAAAGCCCGGGCAATCATATCTGCCTCTTCCTTATTAAAGGAAGCAAACTGTTCAATCAGAAAATCCCTTGCCTGCTCGGTGGTAAACTTGGTGCTTGACCGGCCCATAGGGGCAAACAGTTCGTACCAGGGCAGACCGTTTTCGTGGCCCAGTGCTCTTGCTTTGGCTTTCAGGTACTGCCAGAACTTAGGCAGGTACTCCTCCATCGCACCCAGCATTGCATCCAGGGTTTCCTTTTTCATATCGGACTTTTCCAATGTGCGTGCCAGGGGGCTTTCATAGCCGCGCAGTTTGCAATCGGACAGGGTTTCCAATTTAATGGAATTCAAGGCAAAGGCCACCGGATCCTTGATTTTATCGTAGCAGGCAAGTTCTGCCTCATAGGCTTTTTTGCGCACATCGGCATCTGCATCGTAGGCTAAATTCCGAACGGAAGAGAGGGTAATGGTTTTACCCTCATATTCTACGGGAACGGTGCTGGTCAAATATCCCTGCAGGTCGCTCCAGGCAGAGCCGCCGGAAAGGCCCAGTTTTGCCGCCACCTCTTCTGCCTGGGAATTGAGCAAATACCGGCTGGACTTTTCCATTTTTGCAAAACGGAAGGCATAGGGCGCAAGGCTTTCCTCCCCTGCTACGAGCTCAGATAGGTTGGGGATTTTGCAGACCCAGTTTTGGAAAGCGGCTTCTGCGCCTGCTGTTTCAGACAGGGCATCCATTACCCGGCCCATTTGGGAGCCGGCCTGGGCATCCCGGGCATCGGCAGACTGGCGGAGCATGGCATATTCAGCCAATTTCGTGCCCAAATCTGCAATCTTTTCCTGGAGGGCTGTACCTTCCTTTAATCCTTCCAAAGGTGCTTTTTCTTCCAAATTTTCTGCCAGCCGGGCAAATGCATCAATGGCATTTTTCAGTTCCTGCAGGTCCGCAGCAAAGTCAGGATCGTCAAAACCCTTATAAATCACATCCAAATTCCAACACTCGTTCATAGGAAACCTCCTAAAATTGTTTTTTCTATCATACATCATTTGTTTCTTTCCGTCAATCATTTTATCCACAAGTCGAATTATGGCGAAAAGTTTGTTTTTTGGTCATTTTCACGAGTTTTTCCCAATAATTCGTCGAGCGATTGTTTTGCTTTTTCCTTGCAAAAACCGCTACAATATGCTAAATTATATTTGTCGCAATTACAGCCGGCAGGCTTAACTTATTGGGGGAATATTTTACACAGTCAGGAGAGGACATTATGGACAAACTCGCAACAGTTATCATCGCAGACAACGCCCAGGATTTCTGCAACGCACTGTCAAACGCCCTGCAGCGGGCCGGGGGCTTCCAGGTACTGGGGACAGCCAATGATGGGGAGCAGGCTATCTCTATGGTCTTGGAACGCAAGCCCAAAATCCTGGTACTGGACCTGATGCTGAAAAAGCAGGACGGCATCAGCGTACTAAAGGCCATCAGCACAATGGAGCAAAAACCGGTGGTGCTGGCTACATCCGGCTTTATCACCGACTATGTGGCATCCGCCGCCGCCTCTTTGGGCGTGCGCTATCTGATGCTCAAGCCCTGTGATATGGAAGCACTGGTAGAACGGCTGGAAGAAATCCGGGGCACAGACCGCCGCCGGGCTGGCAGCCCTGCCAACCTTTCCACAAGCAATATGGAAGCTCTGGTTACCAGCATTATCCACGAAATCGGCGTGCCTGCCCACATCAAAGGCTACCAGTATCTGCGGGAAGCCATCATTTTGGCGGTAAACGATATGGATGTGATCAATGCCATCACCAAAGTCCTCTATCCTCAGGTGGCAAAGACCTTCCAGACCACCCCTTCCCGGGTGGAAAGAGCCATCCGCCACGCCATCGAAGTGGCTTGGGACAGAGGCGATCTGGATACTCTGCAGCGCTTCTTCGGCTACACAGTTTCCAACACCAAGGGCAAGCCTACCAACTCTGAATTCATTGCTCTGATTGCAGATAAACTGCAGTTACAGTTAAAATCCGGCAGTGCCGTCAATTTATAATTGGCATACCTGCCCATCTAAAACACTCCTGTCTTTACAGATAGGAGTGTTTTTGTCCATATGCTGCCAAATGCCTATGATTGACCTATGTGGCCGTTTATGCTATACTATCCCTATTCTCCACAGAAAGGATCAATATGGCTATGGAAATGACCAAATTTGACCCCAAAATTTTGACAAAAAAGCGCTGGCTGATTTTGCTTGCCAGTTGTCTGATCAATTTGTGCATCGGTTCTATGTACGCCTGGAGCAGTCTGTCTGCCCCGATGGCAAAGGAACTTAATGCCAATCTTTCTTCCGTATTTTCCACCGCCAACGCCGTTAGTTTTATCACAATGATTATCGGCGGTTTGCTCAATGACAAGTACGGCCCCCGGTGGGTTATGTTTGTGGGCGGCGTTATGTTTGGCGCCGGTATGTTTTTCAGTGGCCTGGGGCAAAGCGTGACCCACCTTATCCTCAGCTACGGTCTTTGCTTGGGCTTGGGTATGAGTCTGGTATATGGATGCACCATCAGCAATACCATTAAATTCTTTCCCGACAAGCGGGGGATGGTTGGCGGTATGACCACCGCTTCCTACGGCATCAGTTCCGTGATTTTTGCCCCCCTGGCTGACTGGATTTGCGGTTTTGTGGGCGCCAGAATTACTTTTATGATTTTGGGCGGCATTTTCTTAGTGGTTATCTGCGCCGGTTCTTTCCTGATGGCAAAATGTCCTGCTGGCTTTCTGCCTACAGGCTTTGTCCCCCCGGTGCAGTCCAGTACTAAAAAAGTGGAAGACAAGTCCCCCATGCAGATGCTGAAGATGCCCATTTTCTATGTGATGCTCATTATGCTCACCTGTGGTGGCACCTTTGGCCTGATGGTCATTTCCGGTGCCAAGGGTTTGGCTTTGGGTATGACCGCCGTCAGCCCCGCCACCGCCACCTTGTTCGTATCGGTGCTTTGCCTGTTTAATACCGCCGGCCGGTTGGTGGCTGGCACCCTTAGTGACAAACTGGGCCGAATCAACACCTTAACTTCTGCATTGGTAATTGCTCTAATTGGGCTTGCCACCTTGTATATCTGTGGGCTAAACGGCTCTGCGGTTCTCTTTGCCATAGGCATAATGCTCATCGGCGTGTGTTTCGGCACCTTTATGGGTGTATTCCCCGGTTTCTGCACCGACCAGTTCGGTACCCGCTATAACACCGTTAACTACGGCATTATGTGGATTGGTTTCTCTGCTGCCGGTATTGTAGGTCCCTCTGTGCTGACCGCTGTCCATAGCACCACCGGCAGTTATAACCTTTCCTTTGTGATTGCCTTCGGTATGGCCCTTTTGGGATTAGGACTCTCCTTCCTCTACCGCAAACTTGCCCGATAACAGTGCTTTTTTCAACACGCCCCTGTTTTTACTGAGCAGGGGTGTGTTTTTCCGCTTAACAAATGTCCTGCAACCATTGACATTTCCGCAAATTGTATTATAATGTATAATTAGATATGGTGGTATCTGAATCGCTGCAAAGAAGATACCAATTTTATCGACCGCAACCCCTTAAAATTTTATTTAAAAGGAGAACAAACAATGAAGAACAGAAAAACCGTTATCGTAGCATTTCTGCTGGTTGCAGTGATGCTGCTGGGCGTTGGTTACGCTACCCTGACCGACACCCTGACCATCATCGGTAACGCCCACATTGACCTGGACGCTACCAACAAAATTTTTGACGAAAATGTCTACTTTTCTGATGCTAAACCCGTCAGTTCTACCGGCAGTGGTTATACTGACGACGTAGCCAGCACCAGCGGCACTAAGTCCGACGATGCAACTTTCACCGTCAACAAATTGGCAACTGTGGGTGAAAAGTCCGTTTTCTCCTTCACCATCACCAATGACAGCAATGCTGATGCAGAGATCGTCGTCAACAGCACCAAGCTATCCGGTGTTGCCAACCCCAGCAACTCCAACGAGCCCTTCTTTAAGGTCGACTACGCCTACCCCAATGGCATGACCGTCGATGCCGACGGTGGCACCGTTGATGTTGAGGTCACCGTCACCGTTATTAAGGTTCCCACCGCTGCCACCGCTGCAACCTTCGGCATCGAATTGACCGTCAGTTCCGTAGATCCTACATAAGTATTTCTAAATTTCACAAGGAGGACAGCAATGGCACCGGATAAGAAAAAAATCTATATTCTGTCGCTGATTGCTTTGGCTGTCCTCGCGCTGGCATTGTTTGCTCCGGTGGGTATGGGAAGGCCGCTTGCGGCGGTCCTTCTCCTGCCCACCACAGGAGCTGCCTGGTTTTTTATTAAAAAGCGAACCGCCCTTTCCCTGAACAGCCCCACCGTTTTGCTGCTGATGGGTGTTATGGGCGCCCTTTACCTGATGGGCTACTATGTTTCCGCTTTGTTCGTGGGCTTCACCAAAACCGGTTACGGTCTGAAAGCGGACATCCTCTCCCGTTTTATTATCCCTATCGGCTGCATTATTGTGGCTACAGAGCTGCTGCGATATGTGCTTTGCTCCCAAAAGGACAAAGCCGCCACCGCATTTGCCTACTTTATTGGCCTGCTGTCAGATATCGTTATCTGCTCCAACCTGGCCGGTATCACCAATTTCGCCACCTTTATGGATGTGATTGGTCTTACCTTGTTTCCGGGACTACTTTACAATCTTTTATATAATTATCTTTCCGCCCGTTACGGCTGGAAACCCATTCTTCTCTTCCGGGGGCTGACCACTTGGGCCTTTTATCTCATTCCCTACGGCTCTGCCATCTCCGATTCCCTGCTGGCCTTTATCCATTTGCTCATCCCCATTGCCATTTATTATTTTATCGATGCCCTGTTTGAGAAAAAACGGCGCTACGCCAAGCAAAAGGTCAGCCGTTTTACCCGTATTACCTCTAAAATTCTCACTGTGCTGGTGCTTATCCTTATGATTGGCACAGTGATGCTTGTTTCCAATCATTTTAAGTTCGGTGCCTATGTGATTGCCACCGATTCTATGACCGGTGAGTTAAACAAAGGCGATGTGGCCATCTTTGAACGCTATGACGACCAGTTTATCAAAGAAGGCCAAGTTATTGTGTTTGAACAAAACAAGTCTGTGACCGTTCACAGAGTTGTGGATATAGAAATTATCAATGGAATTACCCGCTACTACACCCAAGGGGATGCCAATGAAGACCGGGATGCCGGTTTCATCACCGGGGGGCAAATCATTGGTCTTGTAGACTACAAACTGCCCTTCATGGGCTACCCCACCCTTTGGATGCGAAGTCTGTTTAGGCGCTGATAGAAGGAGTTAGAAATGTCTGAAAAAGAAATTATTAGACGGCAGGAGTACAAGAAAAACCGGAAAAAGTGGCTGCTTATTCAAGCCATTGCACTGGTAGTTGCTGTGGCTGTTGCCCTTTGTTCTTTCCTGGTTTACAACCGGATGAACAAAACCTATTATATTGAATATACCGAGCATAGCGCCGTCGACTATCAGGTGAAGTATAGGGAAAGCGCCTTTTTTGAAGATCCCACTCTGGGTGCCAACAAGGCCTACATTGCTTCCCTCATTGAACGGATTTTTGCCGACTTCCACTATGAAATGCATATGGGTGTTTCCAATGTGGGTTTTGACTATGCTTACAGTGTAACTGCCCAAATGATTGTGGCAGATAAGACCTCCGGCAATCCCTACTACACTGTAGAAGAGGTACTTCTGCCCTGCAAGCAGACCGCTTCCAAGGGTGGTAATGTGGTGAAGGTTGACGAGCAGGTTTCCATCGATTTTCCCTATTTCAATAAGATCGCCAATTCTTTTGTTGATACATATGCGCTGAAGAACACCAACAGCACTTTGATTGTCACGCTGAATGTGCAAATCAACAGTTCCTGCGACCAGTTTGAAAAGAACAATCAGAATGCCTACTCCACTTCCATCAACATTCCTCTGAATGAGGAAACCATGAGCATCTTCCTTTCTTCCGGTGCTCCTGCTTCCGAAAGCAAAGTGCTGGCCTACCGCAGCGGTATCAACCAAAACATCTTCCTGGTTCTGGGTAATGTATTTACAGGCCTTGCTGTTTTGCTCGCTTTGGCAATGCTTGCCTATATGCACTTTACCAAGAACGAAGATATCACCTACTCTGCCAAGGTCCGCAAGCTTCTCAGCTCCTACAGTTCCTTCATTCAGCGGATGGAAGGCGACTTTGACGATGAAGGCTATCAAATTCTTATCATCAAGACCTTTAATGAACTCTTAGGCATCCGGGATACCATTCAATCCCCCATTCTGATGACCGAAAACCGGGATCAGACCATGTCCCGCTTCCTGATTCCCACCAACACCAAGCTTTTGTATGTGTTTGAAGTGAAGGTGGACAACTACGACGAAATTTATGGCACCGCAGTCGATTCTGCCCAATAAGCATAAAAATGAATAACAGAAAGGAGAGTGCGTATGAAAACTTGGGTCAAAGCAATGGTTTGCATCGTGCTCTCCTTTAGTTTTTTCTTCCTTGCCTCCGGGTATGCCACTTTGACAGATGTTCTGTACATTACCGGCTCGGCGCATTTGAATGCCGTCAAACTTGATGAGATCGTGATCACGAATGTGGAGGCCATTTCCGGCACCTCCATTGGCAGTCAATCCGCAGCAATCGTGTACCCCACAAATATCGACAGCAAGATTACCGGCACTTCAGGGCAAAAAATCGTTTACAAGGTCACTACCCACAACTATTCCGAAACCAAAACCTACATCTATTCCCACCCATCCTGGGCCCCGGAATTTGATGTGGTGGCAAATAAATTGAATATTTCTGTTTCCGCTGATGCCGCAGGGATACAATCCCTACCGAAAAAACAAGGGGGAAATTGGGTGGAAGGCACACCTGTTCGCCCAGGAGAAGATTATGTGTTCTATGTCACCTACACTTTGACGGGGGACATTTCAGACGAAAATATTTGGGTACATTATTCCTTCGCGGAAGTTGACTACACCATCACCTATTTGAACAACAACGAAACCTACGCGGTCGATTGTATCACGGATAATTCTGTTGCTTACTACGTCAGAAGCGACACACCGCAAAACAGCAACCTTGCTTTTGCCGGCTGGGTAAATGCCAGCCTGGTGGAAGTCTCCTCCTACCCTGCAGGCACCACCCACGATTATACCCTCTCGGCAAAATGGGAAAATATCTACCTGATTATCTTCGCAGATGCAGATGGCAGTGTTATCTATCAGGAAACATTCACTGACTCTTCAACTAAGCTCTCTGCAGCAGGCCAGGCAATTGTGGACACCAAATTGGCCGAATTGAATGCAGAAGCCGCAAAGCGGGATCTGCGCGTTATTTGGAGTGAGTACGATATTGCAAGTGCAACAGGCGACATTATCGTTCACGCCATTTATAACTATAATGGATATCTCAATCTGGTGCCCGTATATGAGCAGCCGGATGACGGTGTTTTGGATTACTATAAAGTTATGGCTGTGGATACCCTGCCGGAAACAGTCAGAGTTCCGGGCAATGTGGGCGGCGTACCTGTCAAGTACATTGAGCGCATCACCAATGTGGACGGTGAGAACGACTGGGACAACTTTGAAAACACCGTAAAGAAAATCACCGTTGAAGAAGGCGTTGAGGAAATCGGCTGGAATGGCCTGGCCTGGACACCGAACCTGGCTGAAGTAGAACTTCCCAACAGCTTGGATAAGATGGGTAAAAATGTTTTCTCCAGAAACATTCTTGGCGGCTCCGATCAAAAGAAGCTCACCGTCACATTTAACGGCACAAAGGCCGAATGGAAAGCCGTTGTGGCAAACAGCCACAGCGACTGGGACGGCGGCCTTAAGGACGGCTCAGTCATTAAGTGTACCGACGGTTACTTTGAACTGGATAAGGGTTTGTTCAGCAAGAAGTGGGTTGAAAAATCCTATTAAGCAACCTTTCCGAAAACGCACCTGCACCAAAAACAAAGGTCACCTCATTGCATACAATGAGGTGACCTTTTACTCGTTCGGTGGTAAAAAGTGGGAGCAATCCTTAGATGCAAGTTGACAGAAACGGCATTACAGGATATAATAAAACCATCAAAATCACAAGGAGGTTTCCTATTATGGAAAACGAAGAAATCCTGCAAGAGGAAGAAGAATCTACCCTGGTACTGACCGACGAAAACGGCGTAGATCAGGAATTTGAATATTTGGATTGCATCGAGTACGAAGGCAAGGAATACCTGGTACTGATCCCTGCTGAGGAAGATGCCAACGAGATCGTCATTCTGGAGATCGAGCCTGTTGACGAAGAAAACGAAAACTACCTGGCTGTGGAAGACGAGGCTGTTCTGAATGCTGTTTACGGCATTTTCAAAGAGCGTTTCGCTGATGTTCTGACCTTCGAGGACTGATTTAGCCCACACAAAAGCCCCAAACCATCACGGTTTGGGGCTTTTTTTATTCTCTTGCCTTTAATTGTAATTCCTGATTTTTATTGGTGACGGTGGTATCCGGGGCAACGGAAGATGTGATAAACACATTGGAACCAATCACGCAGTTCTCCCCTATGACCGTATCTCCACCCAAAATAGATGCGCCTGCATAAATGGTCACATTATCAGAAATGGTGGGGTGACGGCGCTTACCCCGTAGTTTCTGGCCGCCCCGGGTGGAAAGGGCTCCCAGGGTAACGCCCTGATAAATCTTCACATTATCTCCAATGACAGTGGTTTGGCCAATGACGATGCCGGTGCCGTGATCAATGAAGAAATACTTTCCTATGGTCACACCGGGGTGAATATCAATGCCCGTGATGCTGTGGGCATATTCCGTCATAATCCGGGGCAGCATAGGCACTTCCAGCAGGTAAAGTTCGTGGGCCAGCCGGTAAACCATAATGGCAAAAAGGCCGGGGTAAGCAAAAATGATTTCTGCCATACCGGAAGCCGCCGGGTCGCCGTCGTAAGCCGCCTGCAGGTCCAGTTGCAGCATTTGCCGTACATGGGGGATACGGCTGAAGAACGCCTCTCCAATCCCCTGGGCTGCCTCCTGGGCGGTTTTTTCTTCCATGCCCCCCACTTCCAGGCAAAGGGCAATCTGCTCGTTCAGGGATGTGAGCGTCTGCTCAATCAGCACAGCCAACGCATTGCGGGTGTTGGCCGCCTTACTGTTTCCATCCCGGTAGTAGCCGGGGAACACAATCCGCCGTAGGTTTTTAATAATATCAATAATGGCATCCCGGTTAGGCCTGCGGAGCACATCCATTTTGTCAATGGTCCGCCCCATTTGGTAGTCTGCCAAAATGGCCTCCACCGCCAGATCGATGCCCTTACCCAATTCCATTGTTTCTCACTCCTTTTTCCTGTTTATACCATATGAAAAAGCCAAAGTCAATGTTACGGCTACTTTCTATTGACCATCCGTTTTTAAGTGGGTATAATATAGAAAACCCCTTTGGGAGGCTATCTATGGCTATTTACAAATCTATACGGGAATTAATTGGGGCAACCCCTATGGTGGCCCTTACGAATTTGGCAAAAAGAGAAAACTGCGTTGCCCAGGTGGTGGCAAAATTGGAGTTTCGCAATCCCGGCGGCTCTGTAAAAGACCGGGTGGCATGGAATATGCTGAAAACGGCGATGGAGCAAGGGCTTGCCGATAAAAACACCACAATCATTGAGCCTACTTCCGGCAATACCGGTATCGGTCTTGCCTGCGTTTGCGCCAGCCTGGGAATGAAGTGCATCATCGTTATGCCCGACTCTATGAGCAAAGAACGGATTTTGCTGATGCAAGCCTACGGGGCCCAGGTGGTGCTGACCCCCGGAGCATTGGGGATGCAGGGCGCAATTGACAGGGCAAAGGCTTTGGCTGAGGAAAACAAAAACGCATTTATTCCCAGTCAGTTTGATAATCCCGCCAATCCGGCGGCCCATTACGCCGCCACCGGGCCGGAAATTTGGAACGACACAGAAGGAAATGTGGATATTTTTGTTGCCGGTGTGGGTACGGGCGGCACGATTTCCGGTGTGGGAAAATATTTGAAAGAGAAAAATCCTGCCATCCGGATTGTGGCTGTGGAGCCAGCCCGGTCTGCACTGCTCTCCGGTGGCAAAGCAGGTCCGCACGGTATCCAGGGCATCGGCGCCAACTTCATTCCCAAGAACCTGGACAGGACAGTGATTGACGAAGTGATGTTATCTACAGAAGAAGACGGCTTTGCTGCCGCCCGAAATTTGGCTGCGACGGAAGGTATCCTTTGCGGCATTTCCTCCGGTGCTGCCCTTTGGGCCGCCCTTGCCCTGGCCAAGCGGCCGGAAAACAAAGGAAAAACCATTGTAACCTTGCTGCCGGACACCGGCGAGCGTTACCTTTCCACCCCTCTTTATCATAAATAAAAGGAAGATTTCTATGCGTTTTGCCAAGGTTTATATTGAAATATCCAACCTTTGCAATTTAAGTTGCCGTTTTTGTCCCGGCACCAAACGGCCCAAGGGAAAAATGGACACTGCCCAGCTTTCCCATATTTTGGGGAAACTGAAAGGCTACACAGAGTATGTGTACTTTCACCTGATGGGTGAGCCTTTGCTCCACCCGGAACTGCCCGTTTTTTTAGAACTGGCAAAGGAATATGGCTTTAAGGTCATTCTCACCACCAATGGAACACTGCTCTCAGAAAAGAAAGAATTGCTCCTTTCTTCCCCGGCAGTTCATAAAGTAAATATCTCCTTGCACGCTTTTGAAGCAAACGACCTGAGCGTGCCTTTTGAAGCCTATGTGGACGATTGCCTTGCCTATGGCAAAGCCGCCCAGGGCAAGAAACTGACAGTATTTCGTCTGTGGAACAACGGTGGTGAAGACAAGCAGAACGGTCTGCTTCTTCAAAAGTTGGAAGAAGTTTTCCCCAAGCCTTGGAAGGACGGCAGAAAAGGTACACAAATTGCCCCTAAAGTCTATTTAGAGCCCGGCGATAAATTCGACTGGCCGGATTTGAATGCTCCAGAGGAAGAAGGGCCTTACTTCTGCTACGGCCTGCGGGACCAAATCGGCATTCTCTGGGACGGCACTGTGGTCCCCTGCTGTTTGGACCACGAAGGAGATATTCCCCTTGGCAACTTACTTACCCAGTCAATGGATGCCATTTTGGAAAGTGACCGCGCGAAGGCCATATATAACGGTTTTTCCAAAAAAGAAGCCGCCGAGCCCCTTTGCCGGCGGTGCGGCTATGCAAGAAGGTTTAAGTAGCATTGTGCTTAAGCACAATGCATCGATATAAATCCCAGCCGGGATTTTCGATATGTTGCTTCGCAACTCGATATAGGCTTTGCCTTCGATATGCCTGCGGGCAAGAAAGGATTTATATCATATCGAATGGGCGGTAGCCCATATATCGAATTTGCGACGCAAATATATCGAGCCGAAGGCATATCGACACAAAAGCGACCCGGAAAAATCCGGGTCGCTTTGTCCTTTATTGCATCATACGGGCCAAGGTCAGCGTGACGGCGGCGCAGCGGTGAGCGGCCTGCTGTTCAAAGGCCGGGTAATCCATTTGGGCGCTGTTATCCGCCTTGTCAGAAATGGCCCGCAAAATCACAAAGGGAACGCCGTTTCGGTAGGCGGTGTGGGCAATGGCTGCCCCTTCCATTTCTGTACACAGCGCCCCTGTTTTAGCAATGATGGCATCTTTTTGTTCCTGATTGGAAACAAAGAGGTCACCGCTGGCCACCCGGCCTTCCCGGCTGTGACCCGGGTGGACTTCCTCCACCGCCTTCTTTGCAAGGCGGATGAGGGTTTCGTCTGCAGGGAAAACCACAGGCAGACCCGGCACCTGACCGGATGCGTAGCCAAAGTGGCAGCAATCAAAATCGTGGTACATGGCATCCCGGCTGATCACCAGATCGCCAATGTCCAAATCGTTGCTGAGTGAGCCTGCGATGCCTGTATTTACAATATGGGTCACCTGGAAGCAGTCGCAAAGAATCTGGGCGCAAAGGGCGGCATTGACCTTGCCGATACCGCAGCGGACCACCACTGCGTCCACGCCTTCCAATTTGCCTTCATAGAAATCGCTGCCTGCTTTGGAAAGGCAGGTTTTATCTGTCATTTGGCGGAGCAAGGTTTCCACTTCCTGCTCCATAGCGCCGATAATTCCTAATTTCATCCTAATCACCTCGGATAGTGCATCCGGCTTTCATCCATTGTTTCAAGTAACGCTTTATACTTTGCGCCCCAGTAGTTTGCCATAGGCAGATTCATATCCAGATAGTTTCCGCAATCGCGGGCGCTGGCGCCGGGCACTTCTCCCCGGTAGTTCCCAATAAAAGCAAAGCAGTCTTTCATCAAGCCCACAATATCTTCCGGCTCCAAATCTCCCCAAAGGAGCAGATAAAACCCGGTGCGGCAACCCATCGGGCCAAAGTACAGCACTTTTTCTTTCCAGTTTGGCTCGTTTCGCAAATAGGTTGCCGCCAAGTGCTCAATAGTATGCATCTCGGCAGTATTCATCACCGGCTCATCGTTTGGCTTCGTCAGCCGCAGGTCAAAGGTGGTGACGGTTTGCCCGCCCATCTTGTCCTTCCGGGAAACATACAGGCCCGGCTGCAGCAAAATATGATCAATGGTAAAACTGGTAATCTTTTCCATAAGGCACTTCCTTTGTTTTTCTATTCCTATCATACCCCAAATGGCGCAAAATTGCAACGTTGGAAATTTCCTATGCTTAAGCAAAAAGCACCTGCGTTCTGCAGGTGCTTCAGTCTGTCAAAAAACTTCCAATATACCCCCGTTTCTGGTATAATAAAGGAAACGGGGGGTGTCTTTATGGAACAATGGAGAAAAGATG
>RHMF01000660.1_pt1 | contig 20311 bp, 25 predicted proteins | sample 5365151 | NCBI WGS metagenome assembly RHMF01 (sample SAMN10266501, study PRJNA497801) | feces metagenome | isolation source: feces | host: Bos taurus | place: China: Prairie of Fairy Mountain | collected 2017-08-14 | reverse complement strand
TTGGGCAGACGGAATTCGGGAATGCCGTAAACCAGCACGCCGCCGGCGGTATGTAATGCTTCAAACATAGTAACGGCGTAGCCCAGTTTTGCCAGGTCGCTGGCGCAGGTCATACCTGCAGGGCCGGAGCCAACCACAGCCACTTTCTTGCCGTTAGGCTCTGCCTTGACGGGCATAGCATTGATATTTTCCCGGTACCAGTCGGCAACAAACCGTTCCAGTCTGCCGATGGCGACGGGCTCACCCTTGATACCCCGGACACACTGTGCTTCGCACTGGGTTTCCTGGGGGCAAACACGGCCGGACAGGGCAGGCAGGGCATTGGTGGAAGTAATCACTTCGTAAGCCGCCTTGAAATCGCCCTGGGCAACCAGGCCGATAAATTCGGGGATGCGCACGTTGACAGGGCAACCCTCCACGCACTTGGGCTTCTTACAGCCAAGGCATCTTTTTGCTTCTTCCATAGCCATCTCGGGGGTATAACCCAGGGCTACTTCCTTAAAGTTCCGGGCACGGACAGCGGCTTCCTGCTCGGGCATAGGGGTTTTTACCAAACTCATATTTGCCATAGCCGTATCCTCCTTACTTAATCAGCGCCTTGCCCATAGCTTCCATGCGGCAGGCGTGTTTTTCGTTAACTTCTGCTTCCCGGCCGCGATAAACGCTGTTGCGGTTCATCAGTTCGGCAAAGTCTACCTTATGGCCGTCAAATTCAGGGCCGTCCACGCAGGCAAACTTGGTTTCGCCGCCCACCGTTACACGGCAGCCGCCGCACATACCGGTGCCGTCAACCATAATGGGGTTCAGGGACACAGAAGTGTGGGTGCCGAAGGGCTCGGTGGTCTTGCAGACGAACTTCATCATAGGCACAGGACCGATAGCCAGCACCTCATCAAAGGTTTCGCCGCTTTCCAGCAGTTCCTGCAGGGGCTGGGTGACCAGGCCGTGACGGCCATAGGAGCCATCGTCGGTCATGAGAATGAGACGGTCAGCAACGGCCTTGAATTCTTCTTCCAGGATCACAATATCCTTGCTGCGGAAGCCAACAATAACAGTAACATCTGCACCGGCTTCCTTAAAGGCCTGGGCAGAGGGCAGAGCGATGGCGCAGCCTACACCGCCGCCAACCACGCAAACCTTCTTTTTGCCTTCCACAGGGGTAGGCTTGCCCAGAGGGCCAACAAAGTCCTGGATGTAATCACCCTCGGAAAGTGCGCCCAGGGCGTTGGTGGCAAAGCCGACCTTTTGGAAAATAATGGTAACAATGCCCTTTTCCCGGTCGTAACCGGCAATGGTCAAGGGAACACGCTCACCCTTTTCGTCAATGCGGAAGATGATGAACTGACCTGCCTTTGCCTTCTTGGCAATAAAGGGGGCTTCAATGTCCATCAAGGTAACATTGGCGTTCAGTTCTTTTTTACGAACAATCTTAAACATTCCAATTCTCCTCGGTTTACATAATATTCTTCTGCAGGGGGTTCCCCTGGAAATTACTTATTTTTCAGCAGGTCGCGGATTTCAGCCAGCAGCACTTCTTCGTTGGAAGGAGCGGGGGGTGCGGGAGGTGCTTCCGGCTCGGCGGGTACTTCTTCTTCCTTCTTCTTACCGATTTCGGAGAGTTTATTGAGGCCACGCACCAGGAAGAAAACAACCAGAGCCAAAATCAGGAAATTGATGATGGCGGAGATCATATTGCCGTAGGTCAGATAGTTGGGAATTTCCACCTTTTCCATCAAACCGGTGGTTTCGTTCAGCACTTCCTCATAAACGGGGTGGATTCGGGGCAGAGCCACCTTCAGTTCTGTGAAGTCTGTGCCGCCCAGAAAGATGTTGACAACAGGCATAATAATGTCGTTGGTCAGGCTTTTGGTGATGGTGGAGAAAGCACCGCCGATAATAGTACCAACAGCCAGCGCCATCGCGTTGCCCTTTACGGCAAATTCCTTAAAATCATTGAGCCAGGAGGGTTTTTTGATCTTTTTCATAGCAAAATTCCTTTCTTTTATTTCTTTTCGATAATTTCAAGACCACCCAAATACTTGCGCAGCACTTCAGGAACAACGATAGAGCCGTCAGCGCGCTGGTTTTGTTCCACCAGAGCGGGGAAAATACGGGAAGTTGCCAGGCCGGAGCCGTTCAGCGTGTGGACAAATTCGGGCTTGCCCGTTTCTTCTCTGCGGAAACGGATGTTGCCCCGGCGGGCTTGATAATCCCGGGCGTTAGATACGGAAGAAACTTCCTTATAGCCGTCCATAGAGGGGATGAGGATTTCAATATCATAAGTTCTTGCCATAGAGGCAGAGCAGTCGCCGGCGGCAAGTTTTACGGTGCGGAAGTGGAAGCCCAGGCCCTTTACCAGGTTTTCTGCCTTGGTTACCAGTTCGTCAAAGGCAGCATCGGAGTCTTCGGGCTTGCAGAACTGGAACATTTCCACCTTATTAAACTGGTGACCACGCACCATGCCCCGTTCGTCGGCTCTGTGGGAGCCTGCTTCTCTGCGGAAACAGGGGGTGTAAGCAAAGAGCTTCTTAGGAAGGTCGCTCTCGGAGAGAATTTCATCTCTGTAAATAGAGCAAAGGGCGGCTTCCGCAGTGGGAAGCATATAGTGTACCCGGTCATCGGTGGGGTTTGCAATCTTATAAACTTCGTCGGCAAATTTGGGGAACTGGCCGGCTGTTTCGCCGCACTGGTACTCCAGCATATGGGGCGGCAGGATAAAATCGTAGCCGTCGGCAATGTGGCAGTCCATAAAGTAATTGAGAAGGGCCCATTCCAGTCTTGCGCCCATGCCGGTGTACATCCAGTTACCGGCGCCGGCTAATTTTACGCCCCGCTCATAGTCAATCAGACCCAAATTGGTGCAAAGATCCACATGGTGCTTGGGCTCAAAGTCAAAACTGGGCTTTTCACCGATATAGCGCAGGGGCTCGTTGTTTTCCTTGCCGCCGGGGAGTAAATCACCGTCGGGCAGGTTGGGAAGGCTGAGCATCAGGGTCCGGAATTGCACCTGCAAGTCCTTCAGCTCCTGGGCATCTGCGGCAATAGCCTCATCCAAACGGACACTTTCCTGGGAATTGGCGGCAATTTGGGCTTCAATGGCGGAAGTATCTTCGCCCCGCTTTTCTGCGCCTTTTTTCTGGCCGAACAGTTTGCCGTTTTCCTTGCTTAACTTGTTCTTTTCAGCAGTTTTGGTCTCTGTAGCGGTTTTGAGATTACGGATTTTGCCATCCATCTCCAAAATTTGGTCTACAACCGCGTCGCAGTCCACTTCTTTGGCCCGCAGACCGGCTTTCACTGCGCCGGGGTCTTCCTTGATACGTTTGATGTCTAACATTCTTCTTACTCCCTTACTTTTTCAGTTGCATCAGGGCATCTAAAAGATTTTGCAAATCTTCCTGCCCGTAAAATTCCAATTCAAAACGGCCTTTGCGTTTACCATTGACGATTTTCACGCCCCGACCCAAGTGCTTGCTAAGACTTTTTTCACACTCTGCCACATAATCTACCTTTAAGGTAGGAATTGGCTGGGGCGCAGGCTCTTTTCCTAAGTTTTTGCACATCAGTTCTGCCTGCCGGACGGAAAGGCCTAAGGCAGCAATCTTTTGAGCTGCATCTACCTGGGCTTTTTCTGTTTTCAGCACCAAAACTGCCCTTGCGTGACCTGCAGAAAGTTTTCCGCTGCGGACCATTTCCAGCACTTCCGGGGCAAGACCTAAAAGACGAAGGGCATTTGCCACTGCAGGCCGGGATTTTCCCACTTTCGCAGCGGCTTCTTCCTGGGTGAGGCCAAATTCCCCCATCAATCGCTGATAACCCAGGGCTTCTTCCACCGGGTTCAGGTCCTGGCGTTGGAGATTTTCAATCAAAGCCAGCACCATTGTTTTTCTATCGTCTGCATCCATAATCACCGCAGGTACTTCTGTCAGGCCTGCCATACGGGCGGCCCGCCAACGGCGCTCACCGGCGATAATCTGGTAATAACCGCTTGTCCCAAGGCTTCTCACCGTCAAAGGTTGTACAATACCGTGTTCTGCGATGGAAGCAGCCAACTGGGATAATTCATCCTCGTCAAAATCCTGCCGGGGCTGGTCCGGATTTGGCTCTACCTTGTGAACAGGCAGAATTTGATAGGGGCTTTTGCCGGGTGGCTCTTCGTAAAGATCGCCCATAAGAGCGCCTAAACCTTTACCCAAACCCTTATTGTTTGCCATAGTTTCACCTACTTACAGTTTTTTAATAATTTCTTCTGCCATTGCCCGGTAAGCCACCGCGCCCCGGCTCATTTTATCATAAGCCGTTACAGGCAGGCCGTGACTTGGAGCTTCCGCCAGGCGGACATTTCTGGGAATAACCGGCCCGAAGACCTTTCCGGGGAAATGGCGGCGCACTTCCTGTGCCACCTGGGTGGAGAAATTGGTTCTGCCATCAAACATGGTTAACGCAACGCCAAAAATTTCTAACTGGGGATTGATCCGTTTTTTCACCATACGCAAAGTAGTGAGTAAATCAGAAAGTCCTTCCAATGCGTAATACTCACACTGAACAGGCACCAAAATCCCTTCTGCGGCGGAAAGACCGTTCAGAGTCAACATTTCCAAAGAAGGGGGACAGTCAATAAGAATTAAATCGTATTGGTCTTTTATTTGGGACAGGGCGTTTTTTAAACGGAAGTTGGCATCGGGAAACCCAATCAGTTCTACCGCTGCACCGGCCAGGTCGGCGGTAGAGGGCAGTACGTCTCCAAATTTGGTTTTACAAATAACGTCTTGAGCAGGGACGTCGTTTACTACCACGTCATAAACGCTGTGTTTTAATTTCCGTTTATCCAAGCCCAGCCCGGAGGTGGCGTTGGCCTGGGGGTCAAAATCGCAAAGGAGAACCCGTTTTCCCGCCTCGGTCAAGGCGGCAGTCAAATTCACGGCAGTGGTGGTTTTTCCCACGCCGCCTTTTTGATTTACCACTGCAAGTATTTTACCCATAAGCTTCTCCTTTCATATATGCTAATTGTTTCACGTGAAACAATTAGCGCAGAGCGTCAAAGCACAAACCATATAGCGCTTGCTGCCTTTCGTGACCGCTGCCGGGCTGTGTCCTCTTTGGGAATGTTTCACGTGAAACATCAAACAGGGAGCAACAGCCCATATTGCCATTGGAGCACCAGCAGTATAATGGCAACAATAAGGAGCAGGGCGGTAATCAGCCAAAGACGGCCTGTTACTTTTAACTGGCGGCGCAGATGGTCCAGCAGTTCCTCTGTATTCATAACTTTGACCCTGCGGCTCTTTTTCGCAGGAACAGGGTCGGGTCGGCTGGGAAGAATAATCGGTTGCCCGGCTTTTTTACCGGGTACTCTTCCATAGAGTCCAAGCAGGATTTGCAAAAAACTTTATTCTCCAATGTTTCTTTACCGCAACGCAAACAATACATTCCCATACCTCCTTCTGCATATCCTCATATCTTCTCCTATTCTACTACAAAAATTTCCATTCGTAAAGAGTGTTGGAGAAAATATTTATGCCAATTATTAACAAAAAAGTCACAAAACTACCATTGACAATCACATAACCATATGATACAATCAAAATACCGGAAAGGAGGCGGTAAAATATGGAATGGAAAATACCCGGAACGGCGCTGACGTGCCAAAGAGAGGAAGCGGGCCAATTGCGCGCCCGTTTTGAAGGTATGTTCCTGGGCGGGGACATAACCCTTTCTCAAGTGGTAGCCATCACCGGCCTGGAAGCCCACACCATCCAGAATTGGGTCAAGCGGGGGTTCTTGACCGCACCGAAGAACAAACGCTACACACTGCGGCAACTTTGCAGACTTCTGAACATCCACGCACTGCAGGGAAGTATGTCCTTAGATAAGATTTGCACCCTGCTGGGCTATGTGAATGGTCGTCTGAACGATGAGCAGGACGATATCATTGATGATACGGAACTTTACTTCTTGTTTTTATCCCTGGCGGTGAAAACGGACAGCCTTTTGCAGTCCCGGGACAGGCGGGAAGTGTTATCCCAGGCAATGGAAACCTACACACCTACTCATCCGGAGGATAAGCAGAGAGTGGAAAAAGCCCTCAGCATTATGCTGACCGCCTATCTGGCCGCAAAATTGCAGCAAAAAGCGGAGCAAATGATTCATACATTATTATAATAAGGAGAATGTATATGTCTTTTGACGGATCTTATCGCTGGTCTCCCCAGAATAACAAATGGGAACCGGCAGATTTCAAAAAATACGGCAAACTGATTTTGATTGCCGCATTGGTCCTGGTTGTGGTGGTAGGCGCACTGACCTGCTTCTACACGGTGGACGAAAAACAACAGGCGGTGGTTACCACCTTCGGCAAGGTCACAGATGTGACCCAGGCCGGTGTTCATTTTAAGTTGCCCTTTGGTATCCAGCAGGCCCATATGGTGGATGTGAATGTATTCCAGAAACTGGAATTGGGCTACCGGACAGGGGCAAACGGCACCTCTACCTCTGTAGAGAGTGAAAGTTCCATGATTACCGGCGATTATAACATTGTCAATGTGGATTTCTTTGTAGAATACAAGATTTCTGACCCTGTAAAGTACCTGTACGCCTCCGAAGCCCCCAAGGAGGTCCTGCGGAACCTAATTCAGAGCCAGGTACGAAATGTGGTAGGCTCTTCTACCGTAGATGCCACCTTAACAGACGGCAAAGCAGGCATCCAGGCCCAGGTAAAGGCGTTGGTAGCCCAAATCCTTCAGGAATATGACATCGGCCTGGTGCTGGTGGATGTGCGTATTCAGGATGCTGAGCCCCCCACAAAGGAAGTCACCGAGGCCTTTAAGGCAGTGGAAACCGCAAAACAGCGGGCAGAAACCATTATCAATGAAGCAAAAGCCTATCAGAACGCCAAGTTGCCGGAAGCCCAGGCAACGGCGGATAAACTGATCCAGAACGCCCAGTATTTGAAGCAAAAGCGGATCAATGAGGCGCTGCAGCAGGTGGCCCTGTTTGAGGCGATGTACAAAGAATACGCCCTGAACCCCTCCATTACCCGCTCCCGTATGTACTACGAAGCCCTTTCCGAGATTTTGCCCGGTGTGAAAGTCTATGTAAACACCGGCTCCGGCTCCAATATGCAGATGCTTTTGCCGTTGGAGCAACTGGTGGGAGGTAACTAATATGAAAAAATGGATTTTAATAGGCGCAGCCGCTCTTCTGGTGGTCATTTTGGCTGTGAGTTCTATGTATGTGGTAAGAGAAGACCAGTATGCCGCCGTTTCCCGGTTTTCAAAGATTATCCATGTGGAAGATGCTCCGGGCCTGCACTTCAAAGCGCCCTTTGTAGACAGTGTAAAGTACTTCTCCAAGGCGGTACAACTGTATGACATTCCCCCTTCTGAGGTGTACACTTCCGACCAGCAGAACATGAATGTGGACTGCTATGTGCTTTGGAAGATTGCTGACCCCATTACCTTCTATCAGCGGCTGGAAACCGATGCTGAAGCAGAAGGCAGACTGGACACCATGACCTATACTGCTCTGAAAAATGCCCTGGGCAGTCTGACCCAGGCGGACATTATCAATATGGAAGACGGCGCCAAGCGGAATGAAATTTACGAAGGGATTGCCGAAAGCGTGGCAAAACAGGCAAAAGACATCGGTATTGATGTGCTGGATGTGAAAATCAAGCGGTTTGACCTGCCCGAATCCAACCTGAATGCGGTTTACACCCGTATGATTTCCCAGAGAAATCAAATGTCTGAGAAGTTTACCGCCGACGGCAACCTGGAAGCCAGCATTATCCGCAACGAAGTGGATAAGCAGGTGAATATCACCATTTCCAACGCGGAAGCCCAGGCCGCCCAACTCACTGCCGAGGGTGAAGCCGAGTATATGCGCCTGTTGGCAGAGGCCTATAACACCAAGGACAAAAAGGAATTTTATGAATTTATACTTGCCCTGGATGCGTTGAAAGCCAGCCTTACCGGCGACGAAAAAACCGTTGTTCTGGATAAAAATTCCCAACTGGCACAAATCCTAATGGGGCAATAAGAAAAAGGCACGCGAAAGCGTGCCTTTTTCAGCGGAAAGAGTAAAACGGAAAGCGGAAAATGTTTATTTTCCTCCTTGTCCATTCACTTCCCGTTTTCAACTTACAACCCGAATGCGTTTGCGCAAATCGGAAATTGCTCCTTTTTCCAATCTTGACACCTGGGCCTGGGAGATACCCACCATTTGGGCCACTTCCATCTGGGTTTTCCCGTCATAAAACCGCAAACAAAGAATTTGCTTTTCCCGGGTACCCAGGGTGCGGAAGGCATCCTGCAAGGCAATGTGCTCCATCCAGGCCGCTTCCGTATTTCGGTTGTCTTTTACCTGGTCCATTACGGTCAGTGGGTCAGCACTGTCTCCGTAGACCGGGTCGTGGAGACTGACAGGGGCACAAACTGCGTCCAAAGCCCGGCTGACTTCCCGTTCTTCCAAATCAAGAGCCTTTGCCACTTCCTCTAAACTGGGTTCCCGACCCAAATCTGCCTGCATCTGCTCTTTGCACTGCAGAACCCGGTAAGCTACATCCCGGATGGACCGGGAAACGCGGATTGGGGCGTTATCCCGCAGGTAGCGCCGCACCTCCCCGGCAATCATAGGAATGATTACCGAAAGTAGAGGAAATATTATTTTAGTCCAAAACACCCCTAAAACAAGGGTATTTCGGGCTTTTTACTTGTTAATGAGGTAGCTGCGCAGCTTCAAATGGACATCAATAACGCCCTCTTTATGGATAACAACGCGGTCTATTAGTTCCTGGCAAACAGACTGTTTTTCCTTGTCAGTCATGTGGGGCCAGGTGGCCTCCAAGGAGCGGAAGATGGACTTGGCTCGTTCAATTTTCCGGGTAATTCTCTTCTTCTCTTCCTCGTTAGCCAGCAAACCATTCAGCTGCTTAATGCGGCTTTTAAGTGCGAAGATTTTCTCGTCGAGCACCTCATCGTCATCATCGTCAACCTTTAGGTCATACAGCTTTCCCAACTTGGTTTTTGCGCTTTTCAGTTCCTTAGCCAAGGACTCACTCGGATCAATGTATGATATTGATTTTTTTGTGTTTTCATCGCCAAGATAGGTCATGCGGAAAAGTTCTGCCACAACAGCGCTTTCAACATCAGTTGCCCAAAAATACTCGCTATCACAGTCGTCCGTCTTCACGAGGTTTGGTTTAGACTTCTGCTTAGAATAGCAAATCAATTTGCATTCGCCGTTTTTATTCCATTTTTGATATCGCATCTTGGCGCCACATTGCCCGCAAACGAGCAGACCGGAAAGGAGGTAGTTGGACTCGGCACGATGAACACTTCGTTTCTCAAGCTCGTCCTGAGCTTCTTGCCAGCGTTCCAAACTGATGATTGCTTCGTGCTGACCCGGGTACTCTTCTCCCAGATAGATAATGCAGCCAGTAAGAGACTTGCGAGTTAAGATATCTCGGATTTGCTTATCACCCTTAAAGCCAAGCCTGTCAGATATCTTTTGCGGAGGCATTTTTTCTTCGATATAGAGGCGGAAAATCTCCCGGATCTTCTCAGCTTCCTCTGGTACCACAATCAGTTGGGACAATTCTCTGTCGTAGCGATAGCCATAAGGGGTATTGCCACCGCCAAGCCACTTACCTTCGGAAACGCGTTTTTTGCGACCATCCTTCAGCTTACCGACGATTGTATCACGGTCGAATTCCGCCAAAGTACAGAAGATTCCCAGCATAAATGTAACCATAGGAGTCTTTTTGTCAAAGCTACACCCAGGTTCATCTACGGAGTAAAAACTGATGCAGTATTTGTTGCGGTTGAACGCACTTTTACTATCATTTTTTGCAAAAAGGTAATCCTGCAAAAACTGAAGGGTACCAAGCAGCGTTCTGCCCAAACGGTCCATCTTGTTGACAACCATGCTGTTGATCCGGATTGCCGTATTTCCGTCATTAAAATCCTCAATCAAGCCTTTAATACCATCCAGAGCAGGACGTTCCATTTTGGTACCAGTGAAACCATCGTCAATGAACAAAACGAGATTAGTCAACCCCTTGTCCCTTGCATGTTTGATGACCTTTTCCTCCTGGATATCGAGACCATAGCCTTCGTCTGCTTGTTTTTCCGTGGATACACGCAAATATCCGACATTGACTAAATAATTTCCGTCTTCGTCCAGCTCGACACCTTCGTCGATAACGATTTTCATATAGTGCGAAAGCTCCAGTATATTTTCGAGCTTTATTTTATTTTTTGTTGCTAACATAGTTCATACCTCGTTGGATTGATAGTTGCATTATAGCACGCAATTTCTCAATGCTCAAGCTAAAACAACAATTCTTTGTATGTATGGAGAAATTACCAGAAAAGGGCATGCCCGCCAAAATTGGGTATGCCCCTTTTGTTATGCTGTCTGAGAGCTGTTCTTGCTCCCGGAACCGACACGATCAACAATGTCGTTGACTATTCGATCAGTCGTCGGATTGCTGATAGTAATCTTCGACAGCTCGGACGGTTCAACTTGTTGTTCGCCAATGAAAATCCGTACTTTAAATTCCAAATTGGACCATCCTTTCTGTGAAGATTATTGGCAAAAACGGTTGTGTTTAACCATGGTATTTAATTATTTGCTTGTTCGACTTTTGGTTAAATTCTCGCAATAACGCCTTGAGAGGATTGAATTAACAATTGAGATCAACCGGCAAAAGAGGAATATAAGAGAAGTTGGTATCCGACCAAATCGTGCGAGTCTCTTCGATGCTCATCCGAGAAAGCGAGCTGTTATAGAAACAAAAAAGTAGTAAATTTCGCATCAAACCCACTTCGTATGCAGTCTGGGTGATATTAATGGGAAGCAAATTAAGGATTTCTGTCACCAAAATCCGGTAATATACTGTGAGATTAGGAACATCTCGAGCAACAGTGCGGCGTTTTTTGCAATACGCAGCATAAAGTTCCTTTAAGGCTGTATGCATCACCCTACTGTTTGCATATACATAATCAGCCCAGTTAGGTGAGACCTCGTTTTCACCAATTATAGAACCCGTCACTATGGCGTCGTCTCTGGTTTTTTCGCCTTGGCAATGTACGCCATTTTCGACATCGGTGTATGTGTACTTTTTTCTGCCAGTTTTCCACGAGGCATTTCCCAAAAGATATAGGTAAAGTGCTTCCAAAAAGTGAGTGTAAAGCAGCAGATTAGGTGTCACTTTGCAAAAGGAGCAAATGGCGAAAAATAGGTCGTGATTTAGTACGTTGAAGTTCTCAACACAATGACTATCAGCGAAGTACTCGCTGGTTTCTCGATTATTCAGATAAAACATATTAGATTCCTTTCAAATTAGTTGAATTTAATTGTATATATTCCATAGAGGCAGTTGCTAACCACCTCTATGGATTGCTGGGATTACTGATATTGTGCGATAGGTGCTGCCAACGCACCATAACTCATGAATAACAAGCGCTTTTTATAGCTATCCATGAATGCGTCTATTTCATCGCGCATTAATTGCTGATGCTGATCGGGAACATTGGATTGTGCATCCAGTGCTACGATGCCCATATTGCGGTCACGAGCGTAGATCAAAACGCGGGCAGTGGAACGGTCTTCTTCAGAATTTAGCACCGTTTCGACGCACAGTATATCCGTACTTACTCCGTCCTTGACCAAACGCATATCGGTGATTTCGCGATAGAGGTTGATTTCGGTGTGTGCTATAGGAATGATGGTCATGTCGCTTCTCCTTTCATGTATTTTAGACACTTCTAAGCACGTCAAATTGCTCGCAAAGCTTGGCAAATTTGTCGCTGCCTAAGAATTTGTCCATCTCCGCCTGGATCTTGTTTACGGATGTCTTATGCGCAGCATAGCATTTTGAAAATGCGATGACCTTACCAGGGCTGGCGTAGCTTCTGATTTCAATTTGGGTTTCAATCTTCTTTTTGCCATGATTGCGCATTGCCAAAGCAAAGAGCGGTGTATCTTGAATGTTGTAACGAGTTACATATGCCCGAGAAACGGGTTCGTTTGCAGTAAAATTCTTCATATTTTCCTCCAAAGAAATAATAAGATTAGGATTATTGCCTTGGGGGCGATGTTCGCCCCCTCATGCGATTGATGTTTACTTTGTGTGCATTATGGGAGAACGGCAACTTAAAAGGTTGCTGCCTCCCGGGATTCCTCTATGTAACGAGGTCATACCGATTTCAGGGAATGTTGCACCATATTTCTTCATTGTTGCTTTCAACGAAGGGATATCGGATAGCATATGTAGCATGACCTCTACGTTCTCTTCGAACTGTTCAAGGAATGGTCGTTGTGTATCGTATTGCTGATACACAGCAAAAAGTGTGAATTCTTGAATCAACCTTACCGTTAGAGGGTCTTCAGTAGCCTCAAGTTTTTGCAACAACGGGGAAAGGTCATCAATGGCATTGCTCCACTTGATATAACACCGATCTTCCGGTTCCAACCCAAAACCCTCCAGCCACTGACGCACAGTGTATGTTTTGGGCTTTCTTCCGCACTGAATAGGTTGAATTACATACTTGATTTTTTCCGGATCATCGCTGCTAATGTGGCGACCTAAAGGATATAGTGCACAAGCCGTCGGCTTTCCTGCGTGAACAGAACATTTGTTGTTTTTCAACAGAGGACAGTGTTTGTCACTGCCGACAGTATTAAACAGCAAAAGCGGGATCTTAGAATTGCACCCGATAGTATAAATGCAATAGGCTTTAACAAAGGCGCTCGGGGTCATATTCAGCTCTTTTGACATTGCATAAATGTCACGGGGCGAAAGAATAATATCCCCACTATGACGATTACGGCAGCATTTTCCACATTGAGTGCAGTTGAACTGAAAGGTATCATCCAAGTCCATGAAAGGGCTCTCCATTAGCAGCTCCTCTCGCGTTTTTTCTCCTACATGGGTGGCATGAAATCTATTTGCTTTCATTGTTATCTCCTTACAAAGTAGTTTGTGTGTAGGGGGCGATGATGCCCCCTTCATACGATGAGTCATTTCTTTCGGACGCTATCAAGGTATGCGGCATAGCCGGCAATACCTTTTTCGAGAATATCTGCAGCAACATCTTCCACAGAACTGCCAAAGATTTCATTTGGCACACCGGCCAATACGAAGTCCTGTCCAGTTTCTTCGGTAGCGGAAATTGTTGCACACCCGACACTTGTAACCCACTGCCCCACATAGTGTACAGTGATGCAGATAAAATGTCCGATGGAAAGCTTTGCTAATTTTGCTAAGCCTATAGCCCTGCACATATTTTGTGTAGGATCTTCCGTGAAGTACGAAGCAATGTCGGCGCTTTCAAGGCGGGGCAGTCTCTGCCCGTTTTCAACAGTGTACTCGCCACTGCCATCGCTCTCGATTGCGTATTGTCGTTCTCCTAATTGAGTAACACTGCGATAGTAGCCACTGCTATAATCGTATTCATAGGCCACAAAATGCGGTTTGCCACTCACATCTACAGCGGCGATGTACGATTCAGAACTTCTGGAACTCATACCACACCTCCCGTAGAATGCTCATCCAGTGCAGCAAACAGCCGCTCGTTTTCACGTGGGATAGACAATTCATCGAATTCGGCGTGAAGTTCTCGGAATGCTGGGCTTCTCAGATACTCGTCCACTAACCCTTCACAGGACTGACGATGGCCGGCACCATTCAGGCGAGCGTGGAAAGCGGGCAAATACATATCCTGCTTGGTGATGCAGATATCTACGAAGCTATAGCAGGAATAGTGGAGCATTTCCACATGCGCTTCGCAGTTGTCGGGCAAATCAATTACCCGGCGGATTCGTGTACGACCTTTTTCGTAGGTCAGGAAGGTTTTGGGGTCTGCAGACCGGAAAGAATTAGCATGTTCGTTCATAAACGGAGTTCTCCTTTAAAGAAATAATTTCGAGCTCATGCGCTTCGGATATTTTCCTTGGCACATTTTCTCAAGGTTTGCACGGATAGATTGCGATAGATTATTTCTGTCTAACGCTGTCAAGGTATGCAGCATAGCCCTCTATGCCTTTTTCCAAAATGTCCTTTGCGATATACCCCACAGTCTCGCCGAAGATTTCCTCTGGAACACCTTTTACCTCAAACTCCTTGGTTGCTTTTCCCGTAGGAGAAATAGTTGTACAACTGACATCAGTAGTATGCCAACCTTCCAAATGCACCGAAGTGCGCAAGAATTGTTTGACGGACAACTGCTTTAATTGGGTCATTGCAATAGCACGTTGCATTGCTTCAGTAGGTTCATCGGTGAAATACGAGGACAAGTCTTCATTGGTGAGGCGAGGTAGATTATGACCATTACCTGCAATGCGTTCTTTGCCTTCACATCCGTCAAAGGCGTATTCGTGCTCTCCCAATTGGGTAGTTCTACTATGCCAGTAACCACTATAGTCATATTCATAAGCGACGAAACAAGCGTCGTCATTCTCATCAATGGCTACAATATTCGATTCGGTACAGCTTGAAATCAGGCGGAACCCCCAGGGAAGGACGCATCCAAATCCGCAATCATTTTTGTGTTTTGCGCTTAGGATGCAAGGCTGTTCGTTTTTTTCGCAGGTCCCGAAAGCCTTGGGGTCTACATACCTGAGGAAATTAACATGTTCATTCATAAATAGAATTCTCCTTTAAAGAAATAATTTCAAGATCGTGTTCTTCGACAGCATTCTTTGGTATGCACAATTTTTCGAAGTTTGCACAGATAGATTGCAATTCAGGACCATCAAGATAGTCTTGAACCAGGGACTCGCTATAGTGTTCGTGATTGGTGCCCGCAATGTACAAATTGATAGCATGTACACAGCTATCCTCATCTTCGATGAGAATTTTTACATCTGAAGCGCCAAGAAAATGGCGAATAGTTGCAGTAACAGCAAGCTTGTTAGACGATTCGCATTTGTATACAACCTCTCTTGAGTGAGTGTAAATCAGGATGTCCTCTGGAGCTTGCTCCTGAGGGATGTAGATATCACTGGGGGTAGTGTGATGATTTTCCATTGTAGGTCTCCTTATTATTATTTTTTGTCCAGGCAGCAGGATCAGCTCCTGCCGCCCGATACATTACGGTTGGTGTTGGTGTCTTAGAAATAGAACGGGCATAGCGCCCTGCAAGTTAACTAACAATCGTTTATACGCTTATAGCCCATACGCTGGAACACTTTAGTAGCAGACGGCGTTGCACGGGACAGTGCATTTCCTATTTCGAAAGCTGGGGCATCAGAGCAAATGTAGTAATTGATGTCACCTTTTTTGCGAAAAACACGCGTGTTAGAACAGCGGCATAGGTAGTTGGTCAAAAACGAAACAACTGCCAGTTCAAACCAGTAACCGTTCATCTTTGTTACATATTCTTCCCCCACTACAGGAAGGCCAATATGATGACCACAGATCGGTGCACCACCGTTTTTTAAGTCCAGTTCGAGCCAATCGGCAGGGGCTTTTTTGATCAGGTCCGCAATTGACTTGTCGGGTAGATAGGAAATTCTAAACCCGCCATATTCGAACGCAGAATTAGAGTGAATGTTGTTATCCTTCATTGAGTTACCTCTTATGCCAGCAGGGTCTTCGCCGGACTTCAAAATATAGTTTGCCCTGGGATGATAGCTGGGGAATTTACCCCAGCCTATCGCTTCGCTTATGCATAACAAAAACGAATATGGCTTGTGTTACCTATCCCGCAACTTGTCGAGCAAAAGCAAGAGCTGTATTTACGGTCTGTTCATCTGCATCTGTGCAAACAAAAAAATCGTTAGCACCAGTCATATGAAAGATCCGCAGGGACGCAAGCGCTTCCATATGCATCAGGAAATGAGCGAAAATGTGATTCTTAACATCACCGAGTTCCAATCGGTACTCATTCTCAAAGATAGGTAATTTGATGTTTTCCCCAGATATCCAATAGCCGTGATCACCGGGACCATCGAGCGATTGTTCTGACCACCGAGAAGGATCTTTGGAAATCGCCAAGGCGACGAAGGGATGTGCCAGGCGGCATACAGAGAATGGAGCTTTGCGGGTAGAATGTGCACACTGCGTGCGCTTCGCACGCTTGTGCTTTTTAGATTTAGCCATATTGATAGCCTTTCTGTGCCGGCAGGGACTTTGCCGGGCTTTTGTAGATTTTGGTGCCCTTTTGTATTTGGCAGGGATAGATGCCAGCCAGCAATTTGCAAATAAATATGTGTTTGTCAAAACGATTGCACTTTGATGTATCGTTATTAGCTGTTTGCAGGTAACAACAGCGTACCTAACTGTTTAACGCTCACCATCGTGGTATATCCTGAAGTTTTTAAGCGTCTTAGAGTCAAACTTCTGTTCAAGTGTTTGCTGCACAAGGGAAAGTACCGTTTTCATTATCTCATCGCACGCATCAGTACACACATAGGAGAATCCAGTGTGTTTGTTAAGGAACAATCTAACTGACGCAAGAGAATGTAGGTATGAAAGGAAATGAACGAAAAATTTGCGACCGACATTGTCCCTGGTCCAGCCTATTGAATACTCCGTGCCTAAAACGGGGCATTGGATGTTGGAGCCATATATTTCTGTTCCCCAATTTTTTTCGCCAGGGAGAGGCATTTCTACCCAACAAGATGGGTCCTGTTGAATTGATTGGGCAACAAATGGTAGCGGCAAACGGCACACATAGGCGCCTGGTGCATCGGCTTTTCCCATAGGAGAACAAGTAGAATATTGGGTATTCTTAGCTTTGGACATATATTTGTCCCTTTCTTGCCGGTAGGGGCTTCACCGGTCTTTTGTGAATTTGGGGTGCCCTTGTGCGTCACCGCGGGAGGCGGTGTCTAAAATTTACCACCAATTTGGAACTCGTACCTTTTACGAGTTATTCCATTGGGGGAGCCATTGAAAACAATTGCGGAGTCTATCTCAGAGCGACATTCACCAACTGGCTTGAACCAGAACAACTTCTTTTTCAAAGTCAATGGTTTTCAGAAGCAAGTTCAATGTGTCCAAAACCGACTGCGCTTCTTCTTGAAATTCTTCACCGTACCAACTGGTTCCGAAATAATCGTATCCCATTGCCGGATGGTAGTATTCGCAGTTCGCTTCATCAATAGCGGGTAAACAATGCTCACAAATATTGGTGTCAAGATTTCCATCGTCATCCGGCACCAAGTCGGCGATTGTTTTGCACGCATCACGAAGAGCAAAGATTGCATCACGTTCGATTGCAACTGGGTAGACATCTGCCATTGTTAGACTTGTATGCTCAACTAACCAGCGATACGCGGCGCCAACATGTTGTAACCACTGCCCAACCAAAATAACGGCATCATTTTCCCTTGGTAGCGGCTCGTTATGTTTACTGAACCATTCCAGGTCACCGCACAGGAAATGCTGTTTCTGTATCCAACGTTCATCTGCAACCCGCGTTTCGGCAGATAGTAATTGGGGTGCGTGGGAAAGTTGTGCATAACATTCCTTCTTGCATCGGTAAAAGTAAAGATCTAACCCCATAATAATAGTTCCTTTCTTGCCAACAGGGACTTCGCTGGTCTTTTGTAGAGTGTTTGTTGCCCTTTAAATTTTGTGAATAGTAGGATTGCTGCGAGTAATATACATCAACTGCTTGGAGTGTACTTTTCTCGCAGCATTCCAATGGGGATGATGGTTTCATCGCACGCGCCCGGATATTAATTCTGAGTTTGATCCGCAATATAGGAATTCAGAATCTCATAGCACAGCTGCTTATCCGCCTTGATACCCAAAGCCTTGCAAATGATTTTGACAGCTCGCTTGCCGGTGGCTGTGATGCGACCGTGCTCGTCCATAATCGCGAGTTCGCGACTACCCGGTTCATAAATGATTTGCATTGTCGGTCTCCTTTCTAAAGTGTGATGATGATAATGTACAGCAAAACCAATAAGGCTTTATTTTACGCATCATTCCAGTGGGGGATGTTGCAACCAATAAGTGTCTTGCAGAGTTTGCTGTATCGTTGCCTGCTGTGGTCGTCTGCGGACATCCGCTGTGGCAATTAAACCATAATTGAAATGATTATGTTTGCCACGGGTTATTCCACTGGGGGTCTTGCAGGGAGGACACCAGTGCAGGTGTATTAAACCACATTTCAAGGGCCTGTATTTCCGTTCGGATCATTCCGGTGGGGGGGACATGCAACAGTGAAAAATACAGGACCCGCAACAAGCTTATTCCGAAGCGGCGTTCAAGAAAGATTTGGCGGCTACACGCTATTGATGTCTGGGTACCTCCTGCGGTAATTAAATCATATTTGAATCGGTCATGTTTGCCACGGGTTATTCCACCGGGGATGTTCCATCAAGCATTTCCGCTTACTTGGAAAGTAGCCTTTGCCGTCGTTCGTTCTCTGTCCTAAGGTGAGGTTCGCTGCGGGTTAGTTAACCTGTGTAAGCGTATTAAATCACATTTCGAAAGGGTATAGTTCTGTTCGGCTCATTCCACTGGGGTTCGTCCAGTGCTGATGTTTTTAGGTTGGATAAACATGATATTCTTTTGACGCTGAACAGCAGGTCCGTTTAACATACCAAGAAGAGAGATACGCAACGGGTATTACTGGCGATATTATCGCATTTTTTAATTGGTCATTTTTTGCAGGAGTTAATCTACTGGGGTTGAGGCCAGTTTCACGAAAACAATGAAGTTTTAATTAGAAAATGTTATAAAAAGCTACAAATTATTGATTTCCCATTGAAAAGCGACCTCTAAATTCGTATAATGTAAATAGTTTTTTGAGGAGGGTAAGTATGTATCCTTATGTTGATGTAAAAGTGTTAAAAGACACCTACTCCGGAGATGGAGATAAAAAACAGCGCTTTGTTGCGATTTCTGCTACAAAGAAGTGGGAAGCTTGCCCTCATTGCGGCGACAAAAAGATAGGACTAAAAGAAAAGGCTACTGTCAGAAATATCATTGATGTTGATGAAGATGGCATTCCTACGACTGTGCAAGTTGTTGGCAATGATCGCTGGGAGTGCGCTTCTTGTCACAAAACCTTCAACATAGGAATATTGCCAGAATGCATTCGTCCAGAAAGTTGTAAATTTACGCAGGATCTTTTATCCGCTGCTGTCGATGCGATGGTGAGTTATGACGCTACATTAGGCGATGTAGCTAAGCGATATATGATAAAATCAGCCCGAACCATTGCCAATGCGTTGGATCAACGCATTCTCGATTTTCAAATCAATATCAAAGATTTAAAAGCGTGCGACCATTTGGTGGTATATCCTTTCAAATACGATGATGATATTTGCTATGCTATTTGGGGTATTGCTAACTTAGAGGGAGAAGATGAGCCGCGTCTCGAAATGCTGTACGATATTAGAAAGGCGTACTCCGCAAAAGATGCAGCTGCTTTTCTGAAAAAGTACCCGTTTGAGGGAAATGTTCTTCCCGACACCGATTGGGCAAGTTTTGACGAGGAAATGCTGGCTTCCTTCGAAGAGGTACACCCTTATGTAAATACTGCTATTCTTCGTTCCTTCTTGGAGAAGACAATAACCGATGGCCCGTATAGTAGCGGTTCCATTTCCAGGCGCAAGATTAGCATTGAAATCGCTAATTTGCTGAGAATATGCCAGCTTGGTGAATCCGATACATTCTTTGAGACGTTAGACGAATGGTGGGAGGAACTGAATGAAACAGACGAAGATGGCCAGAATGTATTTATGCAAGCTGTTTTCGGGGGTGTATATCAAAAACTCAACCGTCAAAAGGATGCAATAATTAATACCTTGGATTTCAGTTTTGAAGACGAGAGCTTGGGCGAAAAAACCGATATTATGGACTACAACATGCGCTTTGTGAGCAAATTCCAAAAAGCGCATATCCGCTTTGAGGTTATGCGTTATCGTATTTATCAAAGTGTTGCACTTCGCAATAACGAGGGGCTCTCCGGTAAACATCTGCTATCCAGCAAATATCCAGGAACCAGCATCCATGGTTTCTATATTGATCTGAAGCAGGTCAATGATATTTTTGAGAACGTAGAAGAAGAATTCGGAGAATTCTGGGATTAATTAGAAAAAGCGCCACGTGTTTTCGTTACACGTGGCGCTTTGAACGCTCAAAGATATTTCGGTGTTTATTAAGTATCCATAGCCGGTCCCCGCCCAAAAGTGGGGTGATTTGACAAATCACAAAAATTGTGTATAATGATGTTAGATGGTGATTTTCGCGAATTGCTATCTACGACGTCGTTACAATTTAATCATAACCTATAAGAGATGCGCGAGGGACAAGCCCGATGACCGCACGGCAACCTCCCGGAGAGAAAGG
>RHMF01000628.1_pt1 | contig 20319 bp, 13 predicted proteins | sample 5365151 | NCBI WGS metagenome assembly RHMF01 (sample SAMN10266501, study PRJNA497801) | feces metagenome | isolation source: feces | host: Bos taurus | place: China: Prairie of Fairy Mountain | collected 2017-08-14 | reverse complement strand
TCCACTTGCCATATTGCTAACATTAACTGTGTAGCGTGTTGTACCTGCACTTATTGCTTCTTGGCTTAGGATTCTTCCTTGTAAGTCGCTGATTACTATCTTAGCGTCTTGGTTCAATCCGTTGATTTCCATTGTTGCGTTTTCTTGTGCTGGGTTTGGATATAGGCTTACTTGTAATGCTCCTGAGATTTCTTCTGCTAAGCTTGATAGTGTGAAGGTTTCTACTGCTCCGTATGCTGTGCCTGCTTCGTTTGTGATGTATGCACGATAGAAGTAGGTTTGTCCTTCTACTAAGTTGTTTACTGCTTGGCTGAATGTGTTAGCGTTTAGGGTTGCTACTACGTTTTGAACATTATTATCTTCAAGTGTGAAGTCTGCTGTTGTAGATAATGCAAAGCCTACTGTGAAGTTTTCTGATTCGCCTGCGCTTACTAAGGCTCCGTTCAAGGTTGCGCTTGTGTTTCCTACGTTAGTTGCTGGCGTTGTTGTTACTTCTCCTAATACTACTACAACTGGGGCTGCGCTTGTTGTGAATGTCATTTCGTTTCCTTCTACTGTGCCGCTTGCTGTGGTTGCATAGGCTTTGAATACGTAAGCTGTTTCTGCTGTTAGGCCGTTTACTACTGCTGAGATTGTTGTACCGCTTGCTGATACTTCGCTCCATGTTGATGCACTTTGTGCTTTGTACTTGAATCCTTGGGCTGTGATTGTTTCACTGCCTGCTGTGATTGTTCCGTTCAAGATTGCACTTTGGTGATCTACGCCTGTGGCTGCTGTTGTCGCAACTACTGGGGCTACTATCGGTGCTGCACTTGTTGTAAAGGTCATTTCTGTTCCTTCTACTGTGCCACTTGCTGTGGTTGCATAGGCTTCGTATGTTGTTTGTGCGGTCAATCCGTTCACTACTGCTGAGATTGTTGTGCCTGTTGCTGATACGGTTGTCCATGTTGATGCACTTTGTGCTTTGTATTTAAATCCTTGTGCTGTGATTGTTTCGCTACCTACGGTGATTGTTCCGTTCAATGTTGCACTTTCGTGTGTGATTGTTGTAGCTGCAAGTGTTGATACTACTGGTGCTACTATCGGTGCTGCGGTTGTTGTAAAGGTCATTTCACTTCCTTCTACTGTTCCGCTTGCTGTGGTTGCATAGGCTTTGAATACGTATGTTGTTTGTGCGGTCACGTATGTTGTTTGTGCGGTCAATCCGTTCACTACTGCTGAGATTGTTGTGCCTGTTGCTGATACGGTTGTCCATGTTGATGCACTTTGTGTTTTGTATTTAAATCCTTGTGCTGTGATTGCTTCGCTACCTACGGTGATTGTTCCGTTTAGTGTTGCACTTTCGTGTGTGATTGCTGTGGCTGCTGATGTCGCTACTACTGGTGCTACTATTTCTTCGCCACTTTCTTGTAGTGTTGAGAATGTTGCTGATACCCATTCTGATTCTGTTTCTTCGCATACGGCTCTTACTTCAACTGTGTAAGCTGTGTTTGCTGTTAAGCCTGTTAATGACTTACTTGTTGTTGTAAGTGTTTCTGTTGCACCACCATTTAATTTAAATTCGTATGTTGATGCTGTTCCGTTCCATGTTATTTCTGCACTTGTTTCTGTGATATTGCTTGCTGCAAGAGCTGTTGGTGCATCGCATGGCTGAGGTTCTGGATCTTCTCCGCCTTCTCCTTCTTCTGCATCGTAAACTGTAAAGTTATCAACGAGAACTCCGTATCCGTCAACACCTGCTGATACAAATGCTATTTGATATGTTTCACTTGGGTTAGGCAATGCAATAGAATCTAATACCCATTCATCAGGTGTTCCGTTCATTGTAGCTAATAGCGTCCAAGCTTCGTCTGCACTCGCTTTGTAATGAACAGTTAAACCTTCAACAACACTAAGATAAGATAGTCTTGCATAATCAAATTTAACGTAAGGATTTGTTAATGAAGTAAGGTCGAACATTGGAGTAACCAATCTTCCAGATACACCTAGCTCATAAGTATGCCAAATTGCATTTCCTGAAATAAATGGAATAACACCTAATTCATCTTCATCTATTACAGTCCATATGTTATCAAAGTAATCAGACTCTCCTTGAATAGACTCTACCGACCAGCAATTTGCGCCTGATTCAAAGTTTTGTACATAAGGATATTCTGTAATAACATCACAAAGTGTAGCGAATGAAATAGTTGCTGTTGGAGCAGATTCTTCGTCTCCACAATCTGTTGTTACATAAACTTGGTATGTTGTAGAAGCGCTAAGGTCTGTCAATTCAAATGTTGTTTCTGAAGCTGACTCTACTGACCATTCTTCTTCGCCTGCTGCTTTGTAATATACATTCCATGCAGAGTGATTTTCGTCAACATCTGTCCAAGAAATTGTTGCAGAAGTTGTTAATATATTTGATGCAACTACTGAATTGTGAACAGGCTTCATACAACTTACTTCTTCTCCTACACCTTCAACCATAACATTGTCAATTATTGCAGGTGGATTATTTTGAACACTTCCGTCATTTCTCCACAAGAATACAAGTTTTTGCACTCCGTTTAAGGCAAGATTTTCTATTGTTATAACTTTATGAACTGTTCCACTTTGTTGATTGATTTTTGCTTCACCTATTGTTCCTGTTGTATAAGAACTTGTAGCATAAGAAGCACTAGTATTTGTTGTAGGGTCAATTGCAACAGTAGGGTCAACAAAGAATACTTTCAAATAGTCACAGCAAGATTCTCCAGTAACTGTTACATCAAAACTGATTCTTATCGAGTCTGTTGCTCCTAATTGGAATAGTTTTTCTGCTACTACAACTGAACCAGATGCAGAATAGGTTGCTGATGTTCCTCCGTTAGATGAAATAAATAGTTCTCCACTTGTTCCACCTGTTCTTGTTCCAACATACCATTTATTTGTACAAGTAGAGTTTCTTAATAACCAACCATTATCGCCTGCTTCTTCAAAGTCACAAGTATAAGGTAATTCAACAGGTTCTTGAAGTGTTGTTGCTGCTATTGCATTAGATGCAACTGCTTCGTCTGAGCCACAAACTGCAGTTACTGTAATTATGTATCTTGTTGCAGATGTAAGTTCTTCAAGTGTGAATGGAGAAGATGTTACTGTTTCTGTTAATTCTTCTTCTGAACCATCTGCACTATAAGTAATAATGTAGCTATCTGCTCCTGTTTCTGTCCAAGCAACGTCTATTGTAGATGTTGTTATATTTTCAGCAGTTACGTCTTGAACTTGAGGACAAGATGATACTGAAATTGAAACATTATCAATTGCAGCAGGTGTTGCTAATTCTGCATCTGTTGTATATCCAAGTGCTGTGAATACCAAACGTTTTTCTCCTGTAACATTTCCAAGGAATACTCTTTCTGTTTGCCATTCATCAGAACCTGTTACTACTGCTATCATATTAGCAGAGTTTAATAAACCTGTTGCAAGAGGTGCTACATCTACTAAATATGCTGCTATACCTCCGTAAACACTATTTCCTTCTTGACGACCTGTTACTTTCCAATCAAATGTAAGTTCAAATTCGTCTTCAGTTTCACCGAAATCAAAGTCTTTCCATAGGTGAGAAATTGTTTGTGAAGAAGATAATGTTGCTGCATAAGATTCTCCGTCATTTGAAACGTATGCTGCAGGTGCTTCATTACCTGTTGCTTCTCCTACAACCCAAACATTTGCTGTGTTTGCAGCACTTGTTTCGCTCCAAACTCCGTCATCAAATGTTGTTTCGTAAGGAACAAGTTCTGTTCCTACAAGTGTTGTGAATGTTGCTGTTGCCCATTCAGATTCTCCATCTTCACAAATTGCTCTTACAGCAAATGTATATGTTGTTTCAGGATTTAAGTCTGTTAATTCAATTGGGTCTGTTGTAGTAACCTCTTCTGAACTTCCTGAAGCAGGGTCTGCATCTTCTCCTTCTACTACTACATATTCCCAACTTGTTGCAGGACCATAATAACCAAATGTTGCAGTTGCAGTTGTTGAAGTAATAGTTGCCTCAGGTACTGCAATATTATAAGGAGCAGGACATGCAACTATATCTTCAACTGCTATGTTATCTACACATAAGTAGTTGTCTCCATTAGATACTGTACTTTCTCCGTAGAACGCAAATCGAACAGTTCCTACTATTGGATCTCCATTTTCATCTGTAATAGCATAAACATAACGTGTCATTTGGTTTGTTAGGTCAGAGAAGTTGTGTTCTGTATCATCATCTCCGTCAGCAAATACAAGACCATTTGCTATATTCCAAGAAGTACCATTATCAAGAGATACCATAACGATAAATCTATCATCTGGTGCAGAAGCTGGTGGTGCATCTGAACCATATAATCTTAAACCAACATCAAAAGCAAGTTGTTTTGCAACACCATCATCAGCCAAGTTAATACTTGGAGTTACAAACCAATCTTTATAAGTTGTACTCCAAAGATTTATTCTCATCATAGCAGAAGTTTGTCCTCCTACTGTAGAAGAGGCATTATATGACCAAGATGTAGAAGTAGTAAGGTCAGAAGTATTTACTTGTCCGCTTGCTGGTATCAATCCTTTGTAACGGTTCCAACAAGAAGGTTCTGTATATGGATTTACATCAAAGTTTTCAGTCCAAGGAGTTGGTAATGCTTGACAAGGAGTAGTAATATTTATTTGATCTACAAATGCAGGCTCATCTCCATCAGCACAAACAACACCTACTTGAATGTTATAGATTGTTTGGAAGTTGATTCCATTTATTGTGTAAGGGAAATCTTCTATTGTAAGTTCTGGAATTTCTACCCATTCTCCACTTGTTGCTTCTTTATATCTTAAAACGTATGAAACATCTGTGTTTACTTCATCTATCAAACTAACTTCAAAAGCACCACCTGTTTCGCTTTCTTCTGTTTCTATAAATGCAACATTTGTTTCTAATGAAGTAGAAGTACAAGAATTTGTTCTTATTACCAAGTTATCTATAACCGCACCAGGTTGTGTTCCTGAAGAAGAGTTATTATACCAATGAAATACTAAATTATAAGTTCCATAATAATCTTCTCCAGGTAATGCTATGCTACTTGATTGCCAAGAAGCTTGTCCATTTAATGAAGCAATAACTGTTCCTCCTGAAACAGCTTGTCCATAAGGTACTAATCTAACACGAAGATAGTCGGTAGTAGTTCCTTGTCCGTAAGCTTTCCAATCAAACGCAATATTAAGTTCTACAGATGGAGTTATGTCAATAAGAACTGATGCATAAGCATTTGTTGTTGTACTTATATTATATCCTGCTGTTTGTCCATTGTCTGCTGTAACATACAATGCTCCTCCATCTGTAGGGTTGCCATCTTCATCTGTTGTGTTATTTTCTGCTGTTCCTATATACCAAATATTTGTTGATGTTGAAGTAAGTTCCATGGCAGGAGTTGTTGCTTCTGTATCAAAGTCAAATAATGCAGGAAGTGAATATACAGTTGGTATTGTAATCATTACAGGATCTGTCCACGCTCCGCCACAAGCTTGTTGTGCTGCAAATGCGTATGTTGCTCCTGTTGATAGTTCATCTATTTGGAATGGTAATGAATCTTCATTAGAAATTGTAACTGTTTGTGCACTTTCAGGATCAAATTCGTCTCCTTCTGCTATTTCTGCGTATGCAACTACAACTCCATCTTCTCCAATATTTCCTGTATTATAATTAACGTATGCAGTTTGATTACCAGGAGTAACGCTTAATCCATAAACATCTGGACAATCTGGTATTTCACTAATTTCAAAATTATCAATATAGAATGTAGATGATTGTTGTCTAACTGCTAATGCTAAACGTGTGTTTCCTGAGAATTCATTCAAGAAAACTTCTGCCATATTATAAGTAGAAGGGGTTACACTTGATGTATTGATAGTTGCAACTAATGTAAAGTTTGCTGTGTCTGCCATTGAAGTATAGTCTGTTTCAGTTACATCAAGAGCATAAACATCTATAACAGGTGCATTTGTTGCTGACGAAATCTTATATTGGAAGTTCAAACGTTCATTTCCTGATAATTCAAATATTGGACTTATAAACCACTCTGAAAAATCGTAAAATGTTGTAGATGTTGTACCATAGAAATACAAAGCTTTTGTATTTACTGTTTCTCCATCTACTTGTACAGGAAGACCACTTCCTGATGAAAGTGATGACCAATAATAAGAAGAAGATCCTCCGTTTATATTATACCAACAGTGAAGAGCACTTCTATTTGCTTTTGCTGAGTCTTGTATTGAAACAAACAAATTTGTATCAAATGTTTCAAGATAAGGTATGTCTGAAATAGGATAACAATATGACCAAGCTGTGTAAGTATTTGACATTACTGCTAAATCACCTGAACAATCTGCTGTTACTCTATAATCTACTCTTGAAGAATAAGGAAGATCTGTTATAACAACAGGACTTTCGCTTTGAACTGAATGCCATGTTGTATCTCCTGAATATCTATATTCTACTAAATATTCTGCTCCGTCATTCAATTCGTCTGCAACAGTTATTGTCATTGTAGCACTTCCACCTGCATCTTCATGTGCAACTTCAAATTCATTAACTCTTGCACAAGGTGTAGAGAATATATGAAGATTGTCTATTGAAGCTGCTGGGTTACTTCCATCGCTACCATCGTTTCTCCAAGAAATTACTAATTGATAAACAGTAGGAGGTGTGTCATTTGGAAGAGGAACTGCTACTCTTGTCCATTCGTTTGTGTTTGAGTTACTACCACCTATTACGTTAGAAATAGAGTTAGAAGTAGGAAGATCTGCTCCAAGAGGATACAATGACACTCTTACATCGTCCCAACCTAATTCTCCTACTGCACGATAATCAAATTCTACTCCATAATAAAAGCCTTCTTCAATGTTTATAAGTGCTGAGATGTGGCTACTTCCTGTTGTATGAGAATAAGAGTTTGTTACTCCTCCGTCATTACTAATATATAATCCGTTACCCGATACTTCTTCTCCGTCTTCTCCAACGGTTTTAGCTCCTAAGGTTCCTAAGTACCATTGATTGCTTCCATTGTTATTTACTGTCCAATATTCCATTGATGAAAGATCTTCTAATTCATCAAAGTTTTGTTCATACGGAATAGGTAGATAATTATCATCTGTTGGTAAAGTAAGTACGTTTATTATTCTTTCAGGGCTATTGCTTTCATCGCATATTGTCCAAAGTTTAATTTGGTATCTTGTATAAGAGTCAAGTCCTGTTAATTCATAAGAAAGGTCTGTTATGTTTGTACTTACTTCAGTCCATTCTTCTTCTGTTTCTGTTTTATATGCAAGACCAAATGTTGTAGAACTTTCGTCCATTGCTTCCCATGAAATAAGAACTCCATCTGTTGTTATATCAGATGCTACTATTGAAGTAGGAGGATAACAAAATCCTTCCAATGGAGCCATTTCAAACATTGTTACAGGAACACCTGACATAGAATATGTAGCTGATGGAACTGTTGTAATAAAATATTCCTCACTATCATCATAGTCATAAAGAGAGTTACCTACTGTTGCTTTTCTAAAGTTCGGTGGAGAACTCCAAGCAGTACCATCTCTTATAACAGCAACAAGCAAATTGCCTCCTGTATATACAAAAGGAGTTGTTAATTCAAAAGTATTTCTTCCTACAACCCAAGCAGCAGGTCCAGAATAAACTTCTTGAAAATCATTCCCTACAATAAAAGAAGAAATAGATGTATTATCTACTTCTTTCATGTAAATTTTAAATGTTCCATTACTATAGGAAGTAGATGAAACATAATAACTGATACTCATTATCAATCCCGGACTCAAAGAAGACGCAGGATAAAGAGATTCGGTAAACGAATTCTCATAATTCATATACATCGGTACATAGGCCGATGTCGTTGATGATGTTGAATCGCCGACAACTACATTGTTAGTTTGTGCCGACAAATGCATAGCGAATATAATCGCCATTGCAAATAATAATAATTTTTTCATACCTAATATTATTAGTTTATACTATATTTTGCGACAAATTTAAATGTTTTTTTCATAACAACAAATTTTTTACGTTAATTTTTTATTTTTACAAATCTTGATTAAAAAATCATATATAAATAAATCTTGAAAAAAAGATATAAAAAAAAGGCTATCTAAATACATATAGATAACCTTGTTTTTCAATCTTTTTGTTTTAGAAAAATTTTTCTTTGTTTTTTTATTTTTTTTCTTTGTTTTTTTTAATTTTTTCTTTGATTTTTTCTTTTTTTTCAAAGACTTTTTTTGCCTCTTATAATCAAATAGTTACGCTCTGTTATTTTTCATTGTTCTAATTGAGAACCTAATTTCTTTCTTGCAAGAAAAATGCGACTTTTTACAGTACCTATCGGTATATGATATAGCTCTGCTATCTCATGATATTTATATCCTTGATTTATCATTTCAAAAGGAATTTTTTGTTCTTCGGGTAATTTGTTTATCAAAAACAACATTTGAGAATATTTTATTTCTTGATCTGCATTGTAAGACTTATCTCCTGCAAGATTATTTATCCAAGGGGTTTCTTGCTCTTTTGAAATAATTGTTTTTTCTTTTTTAGTCCTACGATAGCTGTTAATGAAAGTATTTTTCATTATAGTAAACAGCCAAGCATTTAAATTTGAGCCTTCTTCAAAAGCATTTTGATGTAAAATAGCCTTTAAATAGGTGTCTTGCACCAAATCCTTTGCATCTTCCTTATTAAAGGTTAATGAATAAGCGAAGTTTTCTAATTTTTCTTCTACTTCTACTAATTGATGTTCAAATTTCTTTATTTCCATAACAATATTTAATTAGGGGTTTACAGCCTTTTGTATTGTTATTTTTGTTCCAAAGGTTTATTTTTACAATAAAAATTTCAAAAATCAATGTAACACTCTACTACTCAAAAAGATATTTTTTATTTTTTATGTTTTCATATATATTTCAAAAAGATAAAGTTTGTCCGTTTTTTGGAATTTGTTGCTTTTTTCAACCAAAAAACAAAAAAACATCAAGTCTTTTTGTATATTTGCAAGTTAAGTTTTAGATTTTTTTAGTATGAAGAGAAAGTTATTATTACTTGGATTGGCTATTTCTATGATTATGCCAAGTCTATTCGCCGATGAGGGAATGTGGTTACCTCTTTTGTTGAAAAAGAAAGAGGCTGATATGCAAAAAAACGGAATGCGTATTAGTGCAGAAGATATTTATAATGTAAACAACGCTTCTTTGAAAGATGCCGTTATGTTGTTTGGAACAGGTTGTACAGGAGAATTTGTTTCAAACCAAGGTCTTTTGTTAACAAATCATCATTGTGGTTATAGTTTTATTGTTTCTCACTCTACGGTTGAAAGAGATTATCTTACAAATGGCTTTTGGGCTATGAATAGAGAAGAAGAATTGCCTTGCAAAGGGCTAACTATTACACGTTTGGTTTATATGGAAGATGTAACTCGAAGTGTTTTGAACGGAGTTGCAGACAATATGTCGGAAACTGAACGTCAAAAATTGATAGAAAAAAACATTGCACAAGTAAAAGAAAAAGCAACAAAGAACAATCACTACACTGCTGTTATTAAACCTTTCTATTATGGTAATCAATATTTCATGTATGTTAATGAAGTGTTTAAAGATGTTCGTTTAGTTGGTGCACCTCCTTCAAATATTGGTAAATTTGGTGGAGATACTGACAATTGGATGTGGCCAAGACATACAGGAGATTTCTCAGTGTTTAGAGTTTATGCAGATAAAGATGGGAAACCTGCTGAATATTCAAAAGACAACGTGCCTTATACTCCAAAGAAACATTTAAAGATAAATATAAAAGGTGTTGAGGAAGGAGATTTCACTTTTGTGTTTGGTTATCCTGGAACAACTAAGCAGTTTCTTACCTCTGATGCGGTAAACTATATTCAAAACATTGAAGACCCAACAAGAATTAAGTTAAGAACTGCAAGACTTGATGTATATAATAGAGCAATGAATGAAAGTCCTGCTCAAAGATTACGTTATGCTTCAAAAGTTGCTTCGGTTGCTAACGGTTGGAAAAAGTGGCAAGGAGAAGTAAGAGGATTAAAAAGACTTAATGCAATAGAAAAGAAAAAAGCATTTGAAAAAGACTTTAATGCTTGGGCAGAAAACAATGCAAAATATAAAAATGTTCTTTCAGAATTAAAGGCTACTTATGCTGAAATGGAGAGAGCAAATATGTCTTATACCTATTTAAACGAAGCAGTGTTTGCTTCTGATTTGATGATTCAAGTAAGAAAACTTGGAGTTGCTATTGCAGGTAGCGATGAGGCAAGTCTTGGAAATAATGTTTTAAAGTTCTATGCCGAATTGTTAAAGTATTATGCTAATGATTATGCAAATCATCGTAGAGTAGATAAGGAAATTTTTGTTAGAGCAATGTCTATTTTCTATAATGATTATGCAAAAGAAAATTATGCTTGGTTAAGAGATATTGTAAAGAAAGACTATAATGATAATGCAGAGGCTTATTTTGATTATGTTTATGAAAATTCTTTATTAACTTCTCCTGAAAAGGCCGACAAGGTATTTAAAAATTTTTCAAAAAAGAATATAAAAAAATTAGAAAAAGACCCTGCGTTTAAACTATTCACTCCTATTTGGATGCAATATATGGAAAAAGATAGATTTGAATTGGCTTTCTATGATGATAAGGTTGATAGTCTTTACAGAATATATGTAGATGGAATAATGAAGAAAGACACTAAGAAAGAGTTTTACCCTGATGCTAATCTTACTTTAAGAGTTGCTTACGGTAACATAAAGACTTACTCGCCAAAAGATGCTGTTAGATATGAGGCTTTCTCTACAATTGAGGGTATTATGGAGAAAGAAAATCCTGAAATTTATGATTATGTTGTTGAACCAAAATTAAAACAACTATATAATAATAAGGACTATGGTCAATATGCTAATAAATATGGAGAATTGCCTGTTGCATTTATTGCAAGCAATCACACAACAGGAGGAAACTCAGGAAGCCCTGTTTTAGATAAAGACGGAAATCTAATAGGTATTAACTTTGATAGAAATTGGGAAGGAACAATGAGTGATGTTATGTATGATCCTTCGCAATGTAGAAACATATCTTTGGATATTCGTTATTGTTTATTTATAATTGACAAATTTGCTGGTGCATCTCATCTTGTTGATGAAATGACCTTAATCAAATAAAAACTATTGCAAAATGAAAATATCATATAATTGGCTAAAAAAATATGTTGATACTAATGTATCGGCAGAAGAAATTGCAAATCTTTTAACTTTCGGTGGTTTAGAAGTAGAAGATATAGAATTGGTTGAAAGCATTAAAGGTGGATTAAAAAATTTCTTTGTAGGCGAGGTATTAACTTGTGAAAATCACCCTAACTCTGACCACTTACATATAACAAAGGTTAATGTTGGAGGAGAAGAACCTTTGAATATTGTTTGTGGAGCTCCAAATGTTGCAGCAGGTCAAAAGGTAATTGTAGCTACAATAGGCGCTAAGATTTATGAAGAAAACGGAGAATGTTTTGAAATAAAGAAAAGCAAACTTAGAGGTGAGCCAAGCGAGGGTATGATTTGCTCTGAAAAAGAACTTTGTTTGAGTGATAATCACGATGGCATATTAGTTTTAGACCCAAGTGCAAAAGTAGGAACTCCTGCTAAGGAATATTTCAATATTGAAGAAGATTACGTTTTTGAAATTGGCTTAACAGCTAATCGTAGCGATGCAACTTCTCACATTGGTGTAGCAAGAGATTTGGTTGCTTTACTAAAAAGTCAATTAAATGAAGAAAAGACTTTAAATATTCCAAGTGTAGAAGATTTTAAAGTAGAAGAGACTTCCCAAAGCATTGAAATAAACATAGATACTAATCTTTGCAAAAGATATAGTGCCGTTGTAGTAAAAGGAGTTGAAGTAAAAGAATCTCCAAAATGGTTAGCAGATAGTTTAAGAGCTATTGGTTTGCGACCTGTTAATAACATTGTCGATGTAACCAACTTTATTTTGATGGAAGTTGGACAACCGCTTCACGCTTTTGACTTTTCAAAAGTAGAAGGAAATCAAATCAATGTCAAAACCCTTGAAAAAGACAGCGTTTTTGTTACCCTTGACGGAGTGGAAAGAAAACTTAACGGCAAAGAAGCAATGGTTTGCAATAGTAAAGAAGCAATGTGCATGGGAGGTATTTATGGTGGATTGGATAGTGGCGTGAATGAAACAACTACTGATGTACTTATTGAAAGTGCTTACTTTGATCCGGTTGTGATTCGTAAGGCTGCTAAGTATCATGGTTTGAAAACCGATGCTTCATTTAGATATGAAAGAGGTGCAGACCCTAATATTACTCTTTATGCTTTGAAACGTGCAGCTCTTTTAATCAAAGAAGTTGCTGGAGGCAAGATTTGTTCTCAAATAGTTGATGTTTATCCAGAGGAAATAAAGCCTAAGGAAATAGAACTATCATTTGAAAGAATGGATTCTTTGATTGGCAAAAAATTAGACAGAGAAATAGTAAAAGAGATATTAAACAAACTAAACATCTCTACTATTTGTCGAGAAGATGGTTTGACTGCAATTGTGCCTACTAACAAAGTTGATGTTACAAGAGAGTGCGACTTGATTGAAGAAATACTTCGAGTTTACGGATACAACAATGTGGAGATTTCTTCAAGTATGAAAAATTGTATTTCTACCGCTGCGAAACCTAATCCGGAGAAAATACAAGCCTTTGTTTCGGATATGTTAGCTGCAAAAGGCTTTAACGAAACAATGAACAATTCCTTGACAAAGGTTTCTTACTATGAAAACAACAAAGACTTCCCACAAGAAAATTCCGTCTTAGTATTGAATGCTCTAAGCAAAGACCTTGGACAAATGAGACAAACTCTTCTTTATGGTCAATTAGAAACTATTTCCTATAACATAAATCGTAAGACTTCTGATTTAAGATTATTTGAATTTGGTAATTGTTATCAAAAAAATATTGAAAGTTTTGAGAATCCAGAAATCACAAAACGATATACCGAACACAAACATCTTGCAATGCTTACAACAGGTAAGAGCATTGAAAGTTGGCAAGCAAAAAGAGTTGATGAAGATTTCTATTATTTAAAGAATATTTTATTGAATATTTTCTCTGAACTTAGAGTTAATATGACACGTTTTGAACTTCAACAAATAGAAAACGAATCATATCTTTATGCTTTGGCATACGTAGCAAAAGACAGCAAGAAAACTATTGCAACAGTTGGCATGCTACGTCCTGGTCTTTGCAAGAAATGGGATATAAAACAAAGCATATTCTATGCAGATATAGATTGGACTTTACTTTATCGTTACATTCCTTCTAAGAGTGTGAGATATGAAGAAATAAGTAAATTCCCTGAGGTAAGGAGAGATTTGGCTTTGGTCGTGAAAGAAGAAATTACTTTTGCACAAATGGAAGCCTTAGCTTATCAAACAGAAAAGAAATTATTGAAAAAAGTATCTTTGTTTGACGTTTACACAGGAGATAAACTACCTAATGGTCATAAACAATATGCTTTAAGTTTTATTCTTCAAGACAATGAAAAAACATTGACCGATAAACAAATTGAAGCTATTATGTCCAAACTTCTAAAAACATTTGAACAAAAATTAGAAGCTAAATTAAGATAAAACAAACAATATGCGAAGCCTCTTACATTACGATATAAAGATTCTCATTGTGTTGCTTGAATCGCTAAAAGGAGATAAAAAATTTTTTATGTTCTTAGTCAATAATGGATTCCCCGAACTTGCAGCTTGGAGCAATGCTGTCAGAGGAGATGAAGAGGCTTTGCATTGGCTTTTCGATAATGGATTTGGAACTCTTGGAGTTTTATCAAATGCAATTGATGGAGAAAAAAAAGCAGTTCAATGGGTCTTGCGCTCAAACGATGATTTTCTAATAAATTTCTCAGCTGCTTGCAGAAAAGAAGAAGACGGCAAACGATGGTTAGAAGACAATGAATTGAATATCTTTATCAAAATGGCAGAAGAAATAATAGTAATTCTTGATAAACAGATAAAAGATAGAATGTTTTGGTATAAATGGAGAAAATAATTAACAATTCTATTATATTTGTACTTGCTTATTTTGTCATTTTTGTAGTTGCTCAACTTTCTACAATACTACCTGCATTTTCTCACAATATCCCCGTAATTGTTTATAGCACACACTTAGACTTTAACACACTTACCTCCGCAGCCTCTAATGAAATATTGAAAAGTGCAGATAACATAATAAAGATTTTTGGAAGCGCAATAGTCATTCTTGCTCTTTTGATTTTTCTTTCAATCATTTTGCTATTAAAATGGAAGTCAAAGAAAATCTTTATACAAAAACTCCTCTTTTGGATTACAATTTGTAGTTTCATTAGATTTTGTGATAGCTTTATTTGCGGACATTTATTTAGTTTATGGAGTTTTAATCTTGTAACCGATTTCATCGGATTAACCTTTCCTTCAAATATAGGAAGAGCTATTTTCATTATAGTTATCTTCATTATTCTTTGCTTGGGAATGTATTTTTTCAGAGAGCTAATACCAGGAATATTAAACCCAACATTTGACAACTTCAAAAAAGAAGTAAAAAACACCGTCATCTACCCCTCTATCTTAGGTAGCATTCTTGTACTTATAGCATTCTCCCCTATAACAAGCAGAACAGGAGCATTAGAAGTAACAAATTGTTTAATAACCCCTTTATGTATCGCTTCTCTTTTTAGAATGGGAGTTGCAAAAAAATTCTCTTTAACAAACAGAATCAAATCAAACCCTAAGAAAGAGCGCCTATCTATTCCTTTAATAGCAATAGTCCTTGCATTAGCTATTCCCTTTCGTGTAATATTTGACCAAGGAATAAAAATAACGCCAAACACCTACGACAACTACATCTTAGAAAATCTATTATCCTTTGTAGTTATAAGCTCTCTATCACTTCTTTTCTTATATCTGATTTTTGCTTATTTTCATCATCACAGAAAACAAAAAGAAGAAAAGCAAGAACAAATCAAAGCCGACAATGCTTTCAAAGAAATGAGAGACAAAAATATGTTTACCTTTGACAATAGCAAAAATATGAACAAATACAACAAAGCTTGGCAAGAATTTGATCAAGAAAAATAATCTCACCAAGCTTTTATAAACAATTGTTTTCTTACTCTAATTCTCCGATAACATCTATCGTTTCATTATTTATCACGATGTCGGATAGGGAAATGAATTTTAGAACTTTTTTTGCTTGTTCTATTTCTTCTAAATCAACTTTTATCGTTTTATTCTCTATTTCAATAACTCCTTTTGGTAGGTTGGAAATTAGTTTTGGCAATAGTTTTTTCACAGCAATTTCCATAAGAGGTTTACAACTATAAGTAAGTTCTATTTTATTAGAATATATCGCTGTTATTATTAACGATATTTCTATGTTTGGCAAAAGCATAATTCCCGAAGAATACTTTACATTTAAGGTTGTGTCGTTTTCTCTGCTCAAAGACAAACTCACCTTTGTTAATTCTTTTACCTTATTTTCTATTTCCTTATATGTAACTGATAACTTCATAGATTAAAAACGATAAAATTTACTTTTTCTTATTTTAACTTAATACTACTAAATCCTCATTACCTAAAACCTCACGTGTTTTTGGATCTAAGGCATCTGCTTCATAAACTGTCATATTATCTTTTGAAGTTACGCTGATTTTCTTTAAGAAATCTGCATTTGCTTGTTGATAACACTCCATCATTTCTTACTTTGCCTTATCCCATTCCGGCATTACTTCATCTTTGATTCTTTGTTTCAATTCTTCTGTATCAACATTAATTTTTTCTTTTGCTACGTCCCACCAATCTTTTAATTGATATAGCAAATCATCTAATTGTTCGCTGTTAAACTTTGCCATGATTTTTTAAATTTTTATGTTAAAACTATTTCTTATTTCTCAATTCAAAAGTACTATCTTTGCTTATAATCTCAATGAGGCGAAGTAATTTGTTGCAAAAATGTTGCAAAACGGCGATTTTTCTTTGTTTTCTTTTTTTACTTTAAAGAAGTAATGCCTCTACTTCTTTAAGGTAGAGGCATTACTTCTTTGAGGTAAAATTTTGGTAAAAGTATTAAAATCTTTAAAGCATAGGATGTTTAATAATAAACCACCATTCTTTTAGTGTCAATGGCAGTCTTATTGCTTTTTTACTACCACATTTTGGGCATTTTTTATCGTTTTCCCAAAAGGGAACTCTGCGAAAATAAATTTCTCCGCAGTCTCTGCAACGATATTTCTTTGTTTCTGTTGGAAATATTGGCATATCTTCTGTTGGAAATATTGGCATATCTTTAATATTTTTCTATGAATTGATGAATCAAGTCTTTGTGATATTGTAGCTCATACATTGATGCAGAGGGGATTATTTGCTTTTGTGGAAATTTTTGCAGATTTTTGTCTATTACTTCTCCTATGTGCTTTGTCCAAACATAGATTTGTTGAGGTTTTAATTCTTCTAAGATTTCTAAAAAGGCTTTTGTTGCGTTTTTATTGGTCTTTTCAATGTCTATTTCTTCGGGAAACAAATCGGAAGGGCAATAACATTGAAAGAAATTAGTAAAAGCAACGCTTTCCCAAAAGTCATATTTTTGTTGAGATGTGATTCCATCTTGTAGCTTTGTCATATCGTGAGTGAATACGCTATATGCAGGATAGCGAGCTTCGTCTTCGCAATAGGAGTTTATCTCTATTATATTGCTATTGTGCAAACAAAGTTGGTCTTCTGCTTTTTCGTAAAATGGAGCGTCTTTATATTTTGGGCATTTATAGTCCATTTCTTTTACTGTATCGACATCGCAACACAAGTCTTTGAATTGACAATTTTCATAGCAGATATGATAGGCTCCTACTACAAGTGTGCGTATTCCGTTGAAGCCTTCGTGATATTTTTCACCAATGCGGGGTGCGAAAAAATAATTTCCTTTGCCTTGTTTCATACAATAGTTAATATACAATTGCAAAAATAAAAATACTATCCCAAAAAAGTGAGTATAATTAAAGTTTTTTTATTCTTCATTTTTAATTTTTCTAATACCTTTTGGCATCATTAGACAGTAACGCTCGTACCATTGTTGCTTTTCGGGTGTATCTATGTGGTCATACTCACTAATTATGCAGCCTGTTGCGAGATCATCGGCAAGTGTAAGGATTATTTCTGAAAGTTCAAGTGTTTCTTCCAATTTTTTGTTTTCAGAACAGAAAATATTACGTTCTTTTATGTGTTCATAACCATAGATTGCTCCCATAATATTACCACAAATAGAACCTGTTGAGTCGCTATCTCCATCGTGATTTACTGATATTATAATAGCTTTCTCCAAATTGTCAATATAACGTAAGGCAGAATAGAGTGCAATAGCCCAAGCTTCTTCGCCAGTCCAGCCTTCTCCTAATTGAGCAATAGCTTCTGCATCGGAAATTTTGGAATGAGCCAATTGCATAGCTTTTTCAGTCAGTGCTTTTAAATATTTCTTTTCTTTTGCATATTTATCTTCGTAAATTACATTGAGAATATCTAATGTTTCGGCAACTATGTGGTCGATTTCCTTTTTTACTTGTTGTGCTGTCATAGGTACAATCTTATAAAGCAATACTGTGAGTAGTGATGCTGGCAAAAAACCAAGAGGATGTTTATGAGTACACTCTGCAATTTCTCCTCCTGCTTGCGCAAGTTCTTTTATTGTATAGCATTGTTCATTTCTTGACGCATAACCAACATTAAGTAATGCCATAGGTGCTACACGCATAATTCCACCACAGCCTTTACTGTTGTTGATTACTTTTTTTCCTTGTAATAAACTTTCACAAGCGTTTAAACAAGTGTTGCCAGGAGCACGAAGGTGATACATTTCTGCCAAAGAGCAAAGCCATGTGTAATTACAATCACTTTGTTGTCTTCCTGTTTGTGTATAATACCAATCAAGATATGCTAAATCAACATATTTCTCAGGACAACCACCTATACCTCGCATATATCCTCGCGTTAGTCCCATCAATAATCCATTTGCTGTAAAAAGTGTCATCTGCGTGTCATCACTTATCAATGCTTTTCCATTTATATCAAGTGCGAACTTGGTGATTCCTTGCTCCCCAAAGCTTGCAAAAATTGCTCTACGATTCATAAATTCTACTTCATAGCCGAGTGCATCTCCTGCTGCACCTGCTATTAAACAGCCTCGTATTTTATCTTTTATCATATTGTCTTGCATTTAAAATTCTAATCTAAATCCTTTTTGTTTCAATTCTGCATACTTCTTTGCATTAAAGCGATATTTATTTGGCGTTCTGCGAGAGGCATTCACAGGACGAGGTTGAGCTTCTGTAAGTATTCCTAATTTATGCATTTTATTGTAGAAATTACGGCGATCAAACTTAATTTCTAAAATGGCTTCATAGAGATTTTGTAATTCCGTCATTGTAAAAAGTTCTGGCAACAACTCAAAACCAATTGGTTCAAAACAAATACGTTCTTTCAAGCGATTTACTGCCATGCGTAATATGAGTTCATGATCAAAAGCAAGAGAAGGTATTTCATTCATCGAAAACCAGCGAGCCATAAGAGCATCATCTCCTCCTTTAACTTCTGAAAGTCTCACTAATGCATAGTGTGCAACAGTAATTACTCTCTCACGTGGATCGCGATTTACATCAGAAAAAGTGTAAAATTGTTCAACCGAAGCATTTTTTAATCCTGTTTCTTCCTCCAATTCTCGTTTTGCACAATCCTCAACAGTTTCATCTATATTCATAAAGCCACCAGGAAAAGCCCATTTCCCTTTAAATGGTTCAATACCTCGCTGAATCAATAACACTTTTATGCTTACTCCATCAAAACCAAAAATCACACAATCTGCTGTAACAGCAGGATGCGGATACTTATAACAAAATTTTAATTCACTCATATTTTATTGCGTTTATTTTACGCAAAAATAAAACTACTTTTTGAAACCACAAAATAATTTGCGTTATTTTTACGCAATACTTATTGAACAAATAGTATTTTAAGATTGTTATTACTACAAATTTAATTATTAATAACGATGAAAAAAATATGGCAACGCTTTAAGAGGATATTTATTAATCCAATTTCAATAATAGTATTTATTACAATTATTGGGTGTATAACTGCTTTATTATTTAATTCTATTGAGTATTTCCTAACTTGTATTAGCATAGGGATTAGTGCTATCGTTGTTCGGTGTGCATTTACACAAAACAGAATACAAAAAGATAATATCAAAATTCAAGTATTTGACAAAAGATATAGTGTTTTTCAAAGTGTACTTGATTCTATAACAATTATAAAGCGTGATAATTGGGATAGATATATTCTATTTAAAGAAAGTGATATTAATATTGGCAAACAATTGTTAGAAATAGAAGAAACCTTATATAAATCTGTACATCTTTCTAAATGCTTATTTGATGATAATATGTATTCTAAATTAATTGAGGTTAATAATAGATTTTGTAGTGTTTCCAAATCATATAAGAATATGTTTATTACAAATTTAGCTTTTTTTCAATCTCAAAACAATGTACAAAATTTTGGAAATGTATTTATTTCTCAAATCTTGTCTAAAAATGGTTTAGGGACGAAAGAATATGAAGATGAACTCAAAAATAAATTTCCTGAAATATATCCTAATTTAGAAGAATTTGACAAGAATTGTATTTCATATCTTTCTTTTATAGACGAATGTGGTATAATTGATGATTTTAATAAATATATTATTATTGATAAATTAGACAAATAGCAATCTCACATAGCGAAAGAGAAATTGAAATATTTAATGTTTAGACAATAGAATTGATTTTAAAGATTCTGCAAAGTAGTAAAATAATAATAAAACTCCGCACCATTCCCCTTAAACATTAAAAACATCGGTGCAAAGCAATAGAAATACCTGGGGTTTTTACATAAAAATACATAAGTTTTTCTATATAAAAAACCCAGGTATTTTCACTATTAAGCAATAAGCATTAAAAAATTTATCCCCATTGCAACTATAAATACTATCAAAAACTCCTCCCACCACAAACTCCAACACCCCTCCAATCCCCTTTTACCTTCCTTCTCACAAAAAAAACTTTACCCCTCCACCTTGCTCATTAAACCTTCTTCCTTCCCCAAACCCCAACACTCATTCTCATTGTCTTGTAGTCTCATAGTCTTATAGTCTCATAGTCTCCCAATCTCAAAAAAAATTCTTTTGCGTC
>RHMF01000315.1_pt1 | contig 20338 bp, 15 predicted proteins | sample 5365151 | NCBI WGS metagenome assembly RHMF01 (sample SAMN10266501, study PRJNA497801) | feces metagenome | isolation source: feces | host: Bos taurus | place: China: Prairie of Fairy Mountain | collected 2017-08-14 | reverse complement strand
AGGCATCTTCTGCTGGATCATGAATATCTTTCTTATACATTCGCCCGCAAAGTTACAAAAAGCTTTCTGCTTTTCGCGCGACTCCAATGCGGCCATGACTTCTCCACATTCGAGGGCAGCCATGAGGTCACGGGCTGTAACCGCATTCATCAGATCCGAAAACAGATCCATGAACAGGTTATATTCCTCACGGTCATCAAATGGATTCAGCGCCTTGACGCGTTCCGCATCTTCCTTAGAAAGAGGCATGACCCTGATGCTCTGGCAACGGGAGAAAATAGTCTGCAGCACTTTCTCCGGAGCATGAGTGATAAAGATGAAAAGCGTCTTTTCAGGCGGTTCTTCCACCATTTTCAGGAGTCTGTTCGCAGTCTCCTGATTCATTTTTTCAGGCAGATAGAAAATTACTGCCTTATAACCGTCAGCTACGGCTGTCAATGAAAGTTTGCTGATGATGGATCTGGCCTCAGCCACGGCTATGAGGCCGTTCTTGCTCTCGATACCGATGGCTCTTTGAAGGTCCGCCTCCACAAAATACGGATTTGCGATAGCAAGTTCACGCCAATATTTCACATATGACTCCGAAGTCGGCTTTTCATCAGAACTTTTAGGGCCTTTGTTTACCGGGAAGACATAATGTACATCAGGGTGGATAAGCTTAGCCATCTGACGGCATGACGGGCATTCTCCGCATGAGTCGCCATCATGGGGATCGGAACAATTGAGATACTGGACATAGGCCAATGCCAGCGCCAGAGCTCCGCAACCTTCATTCTCATACATGAGCATTGCATGGGCAACCCTGCCGGTATCCGCCATGGACACCAGTGCCTTAGCCACATCAGCATTTCCTATGACATCAGCAAATCTCATTACATTATCCTTCTAGCTGTGAAATAAGCCAGTTCCACAAGCATGTCCTTTTCTCTGGACTCCGGAAGCACACTCAGGGCCTCCACTGCCTCAGAGACATATCTGTCCAGCTGTTCCACAGCATATTCGAGACCTCCGTTCATTTTGACAAAGTCAACGATAACGTCTCTATACTGCGGATTGTCCGGAATATTCTTTACCATCTCTCTTACACGCTCCTCTTCCTGTGGGCCGGCATTGACAAAAGCGCCCAACAAAGGCATGGTGATCTTCTGCTCAAGGATATCCACTCCCAAAGGTTTACCGACACTGTCTGTACCGGAATAATCCAATATATCGTCCTTTATCTGGAAAGCAAGTCCAAGAGCTACAGCATAGTCCTTTGCCGCCTTTTCATACTCAGGACAGGCATCTACTGAAATAGCGGCAGAAAGACAAGCCGCTTCGAAAAGCGAAGCTGTCTTATTATAAATTATCCTAAGATAATCGTTCTCATCAGTATCTCCGCTCTGAGCCTTCTGAAGCTGCAGCATCTCACCCTCAGCCAGATCGCTGAGAGTCTTGGAAAAGAGCCTGATGACGCGCATATCGTCGCCAGATGCTTCCAGAACCAGTTCCACAGCCTTTACAAGCCAATAATCTCCTACAAGTACTGACACCGATGGTCCCATCAGAGACATTATCGTAGGCACACCTCTGCGCTGGTCACTTTCATCCGCGACATCATCATGAAGGAGAGTCGCATTGTGAAGGAGTTCTGATGCCGCCGCATAGCGGACCGTAGCATCAGAAGCTGGCTTACCGGCAGAGCAGGCACGTGCAATGATAAGCGCAAGCATCGGTCTCATCTGTTTCCCGGAATGAGACAGGATCGATTCATTGGTCACGTTCAGAAGGGCTATATCACTCTGTAAAGCAGAAGCTATCCTTTTCTGCACAGCAAGCCAATCCTGACCTAAAAACTCTCTGATAGCCTTTATATCCATAACTAGTCCTGCAACTTATCAAAAATTTCGTCTGCCGTATCGGCAAAACATATCAGCCTCATAGTCTCTTTGCTCAGCATTCCGGTATCCACATAATGCTGCAGAAGCTGACGCAAAGGTTCATAGAAACCTTCATGGTTCAGCAGAAAGATCTTTCCGAAATATTGCTTCAGATGAACCAGAGCAAAAGTTTCAATCACTTCGTCAAGCGTACCGATGCCTCCAGGGAGTGCAACTACCGCACAAGTATCCTTTCTGAGCAAAGTCTTTCTTTCAGCCATCGTGTCTGTCCAGATCACTTCTGAAAGATCCGGGTACACATATTGTTTCATGAAACGCGGAATCACCCCCAGATGATATCCTCCGCAATCACGAAGTTCATCTGAAATGACACCCATCGTGCCCTTTACGGTACCTCCCGACACAATGCCATATCCATGAAACGAAGCCGCCCGGACGAATTCGCGAGCGACTTTGTTGTACTTTGGATCAATTTCGAAACTGGCCGAACAGAAAACAGCAATCTTCTCCATCAGAAAAAACTTTAGAAGAGTATTGCGGCTGTAAGCGTTATACCTCCGAAATTCGACTCACCGAATGCTTCCTTGAACGAAGAATCGCTGAACACGCCCTCACCATGGAAGGCAGATACCAGATTTCCGAAATTCCAGTTATAACGTCCTACGATCTGAAGTCTCCAGATTTCAAGACCTACACCCAGACCTACTCCATATTCGAATTTATTCAGTGCATCCTTGAAAGCAGGAAGGCTGGCCTTGGTATTAAGTCCATATCCCACAAACGGGCTCACATCCAGGTATGGTCTGAACAGAAGAAGATCCGGTCCCCACTGGATAGAAGGCATGAACTCCAGATATCCGACTGAAAGGTCAAGAGAACTATCCTCACTACCTACCATGGCTCCCTTCACACTGTAGAGAAGCGAAGGCTGGATCGAAAAGCCAAGTGCAAGATCGAACTTATATCCGATACCGGCATGATACTGCGTCATGGTACCCTTGCTGATCTCTTTCACGTTAGATGTCGAGAAATTGAGTCCTCCCATCACAGCAAATCTGTTCTGGGCATTGACACTCACAAAACCGGCAGCCAGCAATATGATGGCCGCCATGAAAAATCTTTTCATAACCAGGTATTATAAAAGTGAATCAATCTTTGCAGAAAGGTCTGCCTTCGAGATGACGCCCACGTGTCTGCCGACAAGCTCACCGTTCTTGAAGAAAAGAAGAGTAGGGACACTTCTGATGCCATAAGTCATAGGAGCATCGTCGCAATCATCTACATTGCACTTGCACACTACAGCCTTTCCTTCGTATTCAGCAGCTACTTCCTCTACGATAGGAGCAATCGCCTTGCATGGACCGCACCATGTAGCCCAGAAATCCACGAGAACAGGCTTGTCTGTATTCAAAGTCTCAGCGAAGTTCGCGTCAGTAACAACATTTGCCATAATTGTTTCTTATTAAAAGTTCTTAAAATATTCCGTATTTACGCTGGTTGCCGGAATAAAGCAATCCAGTCGCAAATATAAAGAATTGCGACTGGATTTACAATAATGATACCTCAAAGGTTTAATATGATTTTTCAATGTTCCAGACAAAAGCACGGATACCAAGGTCAGGAGTTTCTTCATCCATTGCCTTGAGCTGTGCCAGAATATCGTCAACCTTATCATCAGGAACGAATGTAAGGATCGCATTGTTCATTGTAGGCCATGCATGGTTACCCATATGAGGCTCTCCGTCAACTCCTCCGCGACCGGCAATATCCTGCCACATGGTGAAGCCTCTGCAGCCAAGCTGTTCGATTGCATCAGCGATCTCCATATTATACGCCTGATCATAAGCTATAAATATACCTTTCATATTTTTCAACGTTATATCTTGATTCAACATCAGTCAACTTATCACAAAGCTCTACGAAGTACATAGAGGGGACTTGCTATCGCTTCGCTCAAAGTTTTCTAAGTTATGATAATTATGCTTTTGAGAGCTTTTTAGCGGCTTTGCGGGCGGCACGAAGCTCCTGCCATGAGGCCATCGATGCATATACGGTAGGTATGATCACGAGAGTCACAAGAGTCGATATCGAAAGACCCCAAGCCACAACCATACCGAGCGAACGCCACATTTCCGATCCCTCACCCTGACCTACAGCCATCGGGATCATACCGAGAACGGTTGTCAGAGTAGTCATGAGGATAGGACGGAGACGGGATTTGGCAGCAATCACTGAAGACTCCGCGATGCTCTTGCCACGCTCACGCATAAGGATAGTGTAGTCGATGAGCACGATACCGTTCTTCACCACGATACCCATCAGGATAAGGATACCGATCATACCCATTGTTCCAAGAGGAGTTCCTGTAACCCAGAGTCCGAGGAGCACTCCGACGAATGCGAACGGAATCGAGAACATGATCACGAAAGGACTCATGAAGGACTCGAACTGGGACGCCATCACGATATATACCAGAATAATGATCATTGCAAGGAGCATGATGAGGTCTGCGAACATCTCCTGCTGGTCTTCATACGAACCGCCTATTTCGACAGCAAGCTCTGAAGGGATATCTGTTTCCGCGAGGACCATATCTGTCGAAGCCACAGCATCAGACAAAGCAACACCATTTGCCACAACACCGGACACAGTGATAAGTCTCTCACGATTCTTTCTCTGTATAGAAGGAGGAGTCAAAGTTTCCACCACAGTTCCGAGGTCCTTGATTCTCACGCCCTTGCCCATATTGTTGTAAATAAGGATGTTTTCTATATCCTCGACACTTGTCCTGTATTCAGGAGCATAGCGTACGCGGATATCATACTCATCACCGTCCTCACGATAGAAAGACTGGGTAGAACCGTTCATGGCTGCACTCAGATATGAAGCTGCAGTCGTACTGTTGAGGCCGTTCACAGCGAGCTTCTCGCGGTCGAAATCCACCTGATATTCAGGTGTATATTCGTCACGGCTCAAGAGCACCTGAGAGAAATCTCCTGTCTCAAGCAAGCCTGTCTGGATTTCCTTGGCAACGCGGTCAGTGGTCTCGAAGTCATATCCATAGATTTCGACATCCACGGTAGAAGCTCCACCCATTCCGCCGCCACCTTCTGTAACTCTGACTTTCTTGAACTCAGGGTAATCGGCAATGATACCACGGACCACATCCGCAATCTCAGCTGTCGAACGTTCACGCTCTTCCATGCTGCCGACATTGATGTTATATGATACGACATGCGTACCATTGGTCTGCATGGCAGCAAATGAATTGTCCGAGTCAGCCTGACCGAGCGAATATGAACAGTTTATAATCTCCGGAATAGCCGTATCGAACTTTGCATAAAGCTCATGTGCGATAGATCTGGTCACATTCTGTCCCGTTCCGGCTGGAAGTTCAAGCTGGATCGTCAGACGGCCGTCATCAGACTTAGGCATGAACTCAGTCTTGATACGAGGTCCGATCAGTCCTACAGTTCCTACAAACACGACAAGAGAGATGATAACCACAATTGTCCTATGACCTATACACCAGTTGATCAGTCTTCCATAGCCTCTTGATATCAAGTCAATGAGTCTGTTGAAGTTACCGAAAATGAGGTCGTGAACCTTACCGGTCTTAGGCTTGAAACGGAGGAACTGCGAGCAGAGCATCGGAATAAGTGTAAGCGCACCTATCGTTGACACGATCATGATGATACTTGTGATCCAACCGAGCTGCTTGAACATAAGACCTGCCATTCCCTTGATCATGGTAAGCGGAAGGAACACGGCAAGCATGGTCAATGTCGAGGCAATCACAGAGATACCCACCTCCTGGGTCGCATGAACGGCAGCCTCCTTTGGCTTGGCTCCCCTTTCCAGATGTGTGGAGATATTCTCCAATACCACGATAGCGTCATCCACTACCATACCGATGGCAATCGAGAGAGCTGACATGGACACGATGTTCAGTGTGTTTCCTGTTGCCCAAAGATACATCAGAGATGCGAGAAGGGAAACAGGGATCGCAAGCACGATGATGAATGTAGCACGCCATCTTCCGAGGAAGAGGTAAACCACGAGCATCACTATGAGGAATGTCACTATAATGGTCTCCTTCAATGAGTTGAGGGTATTCAGGATATTATCCGAACTATCCACGACTGTCCTGATCTCGATATCTGAAGGAAGATTCTTCTCGATCTTCTTCATTTCCTTCTTGATACCCCTGATCACATTCACAGTATTGGCATCAGCCTGCTTCTGAATAACGATCTGGGCACCCTGGATACCGTTAACGTAAGACTCCTGATACCTTTCCTCGACACCGTCGATCACACGTGCCACATCACGAAGATAGATAGTCTTTCCGTTTACGTGTCCAACGACGACATCAAGCATCTCTTCAGCCGCAGTAAACTCCTTCTCGACACGCAGAGAGTATGCATTCGATCCGATATCGATACTTCCAGAAGGCACATTCCTGTTCTCCTGAGCGAGGATTGCAGAAATACCGGCTACCGTAAGTCCGTATGCCTCAAGCTTGTTAGGGTCACAATATACCTGGATCTCACGCTGAGGTGCTCCGGCAACGGATACCGTACCTACGCCTGAGACTCTTGCAAGAGGAGTCGCTACCTTGTCGTCCAGAATCTTCTCAAGAGCCTGAAGACTCTCGTCTGCTGTAGCCGCCATGATCATGATAGGCATGTCGTCGGCACTGAACTTGAAGATCACCGGCAGTGATGCTCCATCAGGAAGAACGGAGTTGACCATATCGAGCTTATCGCGGACATCATTGGTAGCCACGTCGATATCCACACCCTCGATGAATTCAAGAGTGATGAGCGATATGTTCTCCTTGGAAGTAGAACTCAGATTCTTAAGATCGCTCACACCGTTCAGGGAGTTCTCGAGCACCTTCGTCAGGTTGGTCTCGATATCCTCCGCACTGGCTCCCGGATACGATGACATGACCATCACGACATTCGCATCGAACTTAGGGAACCTGTCCAAAGATATGTTAATCAGCGAAAATACACCGAAGATCGCCAACGCAATGAATACAAGCGAAGTGGTGACCGGGTTATTTACCGCTTTTCTGTATATGCTCATATTTCAATTATTCGTTTACTGTAACCTTAACACCATCCTTGAGGCGGATCTGGCCTCCGGTAACGACCTTTGCACCATCTTCAATACCCTCAAGCACTTCATACTCAGCACCCATACGACGACCAAGGAGTACCTTCTTGTATGTAACGGTACCGTCTTCATTCAAAATATACACAAACCTCTCGCCTGATCCCTGCTGCTTCACCACAGCGACATCAGGGATCACGACGCTGTTATTCACACCGAACTTCACGGTAGCTCTGGCGAACATTCCCGGACGGAGAACTGCATAGTTATTATCAACAACCACCTCTACGGTAAATGTACGGGTAGCCGGATCGACAGTCGGATAAATCTTCCTGATCTTTCCGTAGAAAGTCTTTCCCGGAAGAGCATCTGCAGTGATTTCAACTGAATCACCCTTCTTTACCTTCGAATAATCAGTCTCTGAGATACCCACAAGGAGCTTCACAGGAACTATCTGCTCGACTGTATAGATAGGAGCTGACATGGCATACATATCTCCTGCATCATAATTGCGGGCAGTGATGACACCGCTGATAGGAGACACCAGGGTAGCATTCTCCTTAAGGTTGTTATACTGAGTCTTGCTTACATTATAAGCCATCTCGATAGCATCCAGATCAGATTTTGAAAGACCGCCTACCTCATAAAGCTCCTTGAGACGGTTGTACTCTGCCTCATTGTTCTTCATCTGGAGTTCAATCTGAGCAAGCTGTGTCTGATCCATCTCTGCAACTACCTGACCCTTCTTAACATTATCTCCTATATCAACAAGAATCCTGCTGATACGGCCGGCAGTCTGCGGAGCGATATTGTTCTTGACATAGGCCTGAATTGTAGAAGTATATGTCTCTTCCTGAGGAACTTCACGTGCATATACCTGAGTCACTGCGACCGTAGGAATGATTTCTTCGGCCACCGCTGTCTGTTCTGCAGTCTTGCTGCCAGTGTTACCGCAACCGGCAGCAATGGCTGCTGCTACCGCCAACGGCATAATTCTGAAAATAGTCTTCATATATCTTTTCTTTTATTATTCAATGAAATCCTGACCGAGGGTCTGTTCGAGCTGAGCTTTGGCCACAACGAAGTTATAGATAGCCTGAGACTCCGCAAGCTGAGCCTGAGTAAGGGCAAGCTGGGCGTCATTGAGCTCGATAAGGGTACTTCTTCCCACCTGATATGCCTTTTCTGCAATGCTGTAGCCCTTTGCAGCCGATGCGACAGCATCCTGAGCAGCATAATAGCTCTTCATGTTGGTCTCCATTGTCGTCAGGCTCTGACGGATAGCGATCTTAAGCTGACGCTCCGTATTTTCAGTCTGAAGCTTGACCTGCTGATACTGGTTCTTGGCCTGACGTATAGCCTGATAACGCTTTCCTCCTGCGAAGATCGGAATATTGAGGCTGAGAGCCACATATGAATATGGAGTCCAGCGGTACTCGCTGAAATTGAAGTCATTGGTCATGGCATTCATGCTGAAATTGAATGCAAGTGCAAGAGAAGGGATATTTGCATACTTCTGAAGCTTGATTGTCTCTGCAAGCATCTCTGACTGTATTGCAAGCTGCTTCATAGTAGTATTACGGTCAAGGCTGGCGCTGTCATGCTGGTGCATGTCATAGAGCATATGTTCTGCAAAATCCGAAAGCTGTCCGGCCACATCAAGATTCATATCCAGATCTACACCAAGAATGGCCTTGAGCTGCCACAAAGCAAGTATGATCGAACTCTCCGCATTATACACATTAGGGATAGCGCTGGCTACAGTTGTCTTAGCCCTGAGGAGTTCCATCTCCGAAATCTTCTCTGCATCGAACTTCTTCTTCGCCTCATCATAATTGCTTACTGCATTCTCGTAAACATCCTTATACACCTTGAATGCCTCCTTTGCAAGAAGCGTAGCGAAATAAGCATTCTTTACCTGAGTCACTGTTTCAAGTCTTGAAGAACGTGCCTTCTCTACAGCCAGTTCCACATCCAGACCTGAAATACTGAGGCTCTTCCAAAGCTGAGCGTTCACAAGAGGCATTGCTGCGGAAATACCACCAGACCAGGTGTTCCAACGTCCTACCTCAAGTCCGCCACCATTGTTCGACGACGGTTTCTCTTCTGTTTCAGGAATCTGCACTCCGTCCGGAATCTCCACACCATCAGGAAGTTCGGTATCACCACCTTCTCCGGTACCGCCTCCCATCATTCCGCCAAGCGAACTCATGTCGAAATCCATATACATCACCTGCTTCTTGATGGTTCTCTGGTACGCACCTGTTGCGTCGATCTGTGGGAAGAGAGCGGCATATGCACCTTTCTTGGCAAATCCTGTTCTTTCAATCTCCATGTCGGCAACCTTTACCGACACATTTTCGCTCAATGCAATCTCGAGCGCCTGTTCCAAAGTGATTACAACAGGAGTTTCAGCTGCCTCCGCCTGAGTCAGGATAGCCTGTACTCCAGGATCCGGAGCATTCTCTGGCGCATTCTTTGTTCTGAACTGCGCTGAAGCAGAGAATGATGCGAGCATTGTTCCTGCAACGATCACTGTAGTTACCACTGTTTTTTTCATCATTTTAATACACTGATTTTCAAGGCGCAAAAATACAACAAAATTCACGCCATCCACATAGAATTTTTGGTCATAAATAACACACTTTTGGTTTATAATTCTAATTTATCTATCTTTGAATGACAAAAGTATCAAAATGAGCGAAAAAAGGTATAAAAGCAGCAAACCAGCGGTCCTGTTCGGTGAAAATAACGTGACAAGAGTCGGTTACATTGAAAACTATATTTTTGCCTGTGAAATAAAAGGAGAAGGACACGTAGCATACTCAAAGCCAAGAAGACCGAAATACCATCTTGTGATAATAATCCTTGATGGAACGATGAGCCTTGTCATAAATGGTGAAAGGCTTTCATTCGGCAAAGATACTTATGTCAACCTGCCGACATGGTCTGATATCTACGAAATCAGCTACGACGCAGACTTCCATGCCATGGCTACAGCTACTGACAAAGGAGTCGTACAGGATATCTTCCAGAACCGCAACCCCTTTCCTCCGGATTTCAGATTCACGATAGACCATGGAATCGGAGGGTCCTTAATGGAAAGACGGGACATAGAGACCCTTCACAAAGATATCAGCAACATGATTTCGTCCCTGTCAAACAAGGATCATCATTTTGCAGAAGAAATCAATTATGCATATTTCTACATCCTTCTGACAGACATGGCCGACATGATGTGGAGAACATATGGAAAAGGAGCGCCATCCCGCAATCCGGACATGAAGCGGTCCGACACCATAATGAAGGATCTGACCACGCTGCTCACGCAACATATCCGTAAAGAGACCAGCGTGGAGTTCTACGCCGAAAGCCTCTGTATATCAAAGCAATATCTATCCTTGATAGTAAAGGAGAAAACCAGAGTGACGATAGGCACCATAATCTCTTCCATGAGGGTAGAAGAAGCATCGAGACTATTGAGAGATCCCGGTCTGACTTTACAGCAGATCGCGGAAATGCTTTCATTCTCCGACCAGTCTTCTTTCGGAAAATTCTTTAAGAAACAAACGGGAATATCACCATTGAAATACAGGCAGAAGCTCAGAAAGACACTTCTTACACTTCGGCAGTAACATCGAGCCACTCGTACTCGCCTCCCCAGATTTCCAGGAACCTCATGAAATCAGCATTGGAAAGTACAACGCTGGCAGTATTGTCACATGGGTGGAAACTGATGTTTTCCGCCGACTTCAGATCCTGGTCAAGGAAAAGCTTCACCCTATGTCCATTAGGGAAATGTTCCTTAGTAAGCACGTCAGTCTCAGGATCATGGATCAAACCGAGAGGAGACACTGATCCGGGGAGAAGCCCCAGACACCTTTCCATACGTTCTGCAGAAGCAAAGGACAGCTTTCCTTGCTTGAGCATGTGCTCCAAAGAATGGATGGCCAGCTCTTTATGGCATTCGAAGACAACAAGATAATGTCTGTTGCCCTTATGGTTACGGAAAAACAGATTCTTGCAATGGACCGAATCTATTTCTTTCCAATACTCAAGGGCAAGCTCGATGGTAGGAAGCGGAGGATGAGTATGAAGCTTATAACCGAGGCCATGCTTCTCAAGAAAGGCAAGAACCTCGGCAATTCTCTGATTTTCCATTACTTAGCTATGCTTTTTGCGAAGTGGGTCGGCGCAGCCTTCTTCTTCTCAGGATGCACTATCCTTGCAGGCTGTTTTCTGACATAGCTATACACCAGAAAGCCGATGCCAAGCAGTATGAAAGGAATGCTGAGCCACTGTCCCATGTTCAGGACCATATCCTGCTCGAATCCGACCTGAGGTTCCTTGATGAACTCTATGAGGAAACGCATTCCGAAACAACCGATGAAGAATGTTCCGATAAAGAATCCCCTGTAAAGCTTGTCAAGTCTGTACTTATACATAAGAATCTGGAAAACGCCCAGAAGGAAGTAGCTTAAGGCTTCATAAAGCTGTGTCGGATGCTTTGGCTCCGTCTCACCTCTGAGTTCGAAGATGAATCCCCACGGGAGGTTTGTCACATCTCCATATATCTCCGAATTGAAGAGATTGCCAAGACGGATAAACGTAGCTGCAAAGCATACGGCGATTGCAAGATGGTCCAGGATCCACACGAAATCGAAATCGTATTTTCTACCATAATGCCTTGCAAACCACCACATTGCGATAAACAAGGCTATAGTACCGCCATGACTGGCAAGACCTCCTTTCCAAGGCATGAATATCTCCCAGAATCCCTGCCAGCTGCCAAGATAATAATCAGGCTGATAGAAAAGGCAATGTCCTAGACGGGCACCGACTATGGTACCTATCAGAAGAGTATAAAGAAGCGGATCAAGGAGCGTCTCAGGAACACCTTCCCTTTTGAAGAACCATTTGAAGATGAACCATCCGAGAATGAATCCGGAAATGAACAGGAGCGAATACCACCTGAGAGACAACGGCCCTAAACTCAATATCTCCGGGTTGACATGCCAATTTACCACCAATGTTTCCAACATAATCTTTCTATTTGATCCTGCAAAGATAAGAATTAGAAAGGATATCCGTCAAGATTTATCTGTTTTGAATTATCCATCAATTATTAATGGTGCCGGCATTGACGACAGGCTGCGCGGACTCGTCAGAACAAAGAACCACCAGCAGATTGCTCAGCATGACTGCCAGTATGACAAACAGCATTACGAATCCGTTGGCTTTGAAGCCACTGTACTCTAAATTCAAATTCTTTTCCATAGTCTAACGTATCAAAGTAATATCATTTTGACATCACAAAGTTAAAATAAATAATGCATAACTTTGCAGTACAGCACAAACGAGGCTTTAAAATGAGGACAATAATCAAAGAAATTTATTTCGCTGGAGGATGTTTCTGGGGGACGGAACATTTCTTGAGACAGTTTGACGGAGTAACGGAGACAGTTGTCGGCTATGCAAATGGCAGGATTTCGAATCCCTCTTACGAACAAGTATATACCGACGCTACCGGCCATGCAGAATGCGTAAAAGTCACATATGACCCTGCCATCATATCATTGGCAACATTATGCAGGCTCTTTTTCCGGTCAATCGATCCCCTGCTCAAGGACAGGCAGGGTAATGACATCGGAACCAGATATCGTACAGGAATATACTGGATAGAAGATGAGGACAAGGCTGTCGTTGATGGAGTCTATGAAGATATTCAGAAAAGGTATGAAAGTCCTTTCATGGTCGAGAAATGCAGACTGGAATGCTTCTTCCCGGCAGAAGACTACCATCAGGACTATCTCGTCAAGAATCCCGACGGATATTGCCATCTTTCATTAGCGGAACTTCAGTTCGCAAAGACATATTCCCGCGTCACAAAAGCTCTGAGATCATATAGCAACGAAGAAAAGAAGAAGGTTCTTCCTAGATTCTTCAAGACAGGAAAGGGTGAGTATGGAGAAGGTGACAGATTCATTGGGGTCGTGGTTCCGGACACCCGGAAGGTCGCCAAAGAATTTTCTTCCGTATCATGGGATATTGTCGAAGCACTCCTTGAAAGCGAATGGCACGAATGCAGGTTGTGCGCTCTGCTGATACTGGTAGAAAAGTTCCAGAAAGAGCCAGACGACACCTTCAGATTCTATCTGGACCACACAAAAGGCATAAACAACTGGGACCTTGTGGATCTCTCTGCGCCTTATATTCTTGGACGATATCTTTCCGGATCAGCAGACAGGTCCGCTTTGTATATGCTTGCCGGATCTTCAAACATGTGGGAACAGAGAATAGCAATCGTCTCGACTTTGATGCTTATCCGAGAAGGCCAGTTCGACGACACCATGAAACTGGCAGAAATGTTTCTGAACACAAAGCATGACCTGATGCAGAAGGCCGTCGGCTGGATGCTGCGCGAAGTCGGCAAACGCGATGAACGCTGTCTGAGAGAGTTCCTTGACGGACATTGCACGGTGATGCCAAGGACAATGCTCCGTTATGCCATAGAGAAATTCACTCCTGACCTCCGTACACATTACATGCACTTCCCGTTAAATTGATCACGTGCAAAAACATAGGAAAAGTGCGCGTGGTACCTCTGAAATTCGGGGTACCGCGCGCACTTTCAATATGAAAATGCACTGAGTGCAGAATTATTTGCGGATAGCAGCGATACCTGGAAGCTCCTTACCCTCAAGATACTCGAGCATCGCACCACCACCTGTAGATACGTAGCTTACCTTGTCAGCAAAGCCCATCTGAGTGACTGCTGCAACTGAGTCACCACCACCAACGAGAGTGAATGCGCCGTTCTCTGCAGTAGCCTTAGCAAGGATCTCAGCGATGCGGTTTGTACCCTTTGCGAATGCAGGGATCTCAAACACACCTACAGGACCGTTCCAGAGGATTGTCTTTGACTTCATGAGAACCTCCTCCCACATTGCGAGAGTGCTTGGAGCTGCGTCCATACCTTCCCAACCGTCAGGAATCTCTGAGTTGAGGCAGATCTTTGTATTGGCGTCGTTAGAGAAATCATCAGCGATGACAACCTCCTTAGAGAGATATATCTTAACGCCCTTCTCCTCAGCCTTCTTGAGTGTATCGAGAGCAAGCTGCATCTGATCATCCTCGCAAAGTGAGCGACCGATCTGACCGCCCTGAGCCTTCTTGAATGTATAGACCATACCGCCGCCGATGATCATGTTGTCAACTGCGTCGAAGAGCTTCTCGATGATAGTGATCTTTGAAGAAACCTTTGCACCACCTACGATAGCAGTCACAGGATGCTCAGGAGTCTTGAGAACGTGATCGATAGCCTTGATCTCGCCTTCCATCACATAACCGAACATCTTGTCGTTAGGGAAGTAGTCAGCGATGAGAGCTGTCGAAGCGTGTGCGCGGTGAGCTGTACCGAATGCATCGTTGATGTAGCAGTCAGCATAAGAAGCAAGCTTCTTCACGAACTCCTTCTGGTTCTCCTTAACCACTGCCTTTGCAGCCTTCTTCTCCTCGTCAGTAGCGAACTCGCCTCTTGGCTTTCCTTCCTCTTCAGCGTAGAAACGGAGGTTCTCGAGAACGAGGCACTCGCCCATCTTGAGGGCAGCTACCTGAGCGTCAGCTGCCTGACAGTCGTCAGCGAACTTTACAGGTGCTCCGAGGAGCTCCTCAACGCGGCCGAGGATATGCTTGAGAGAGAATTTCTCAGTCACTCCCTTCGGACGTCCGAGGTGAGACATAACGATGACAGCACCACCCTTCTCAAGTACCTTCTTGAGGGTCGGGATAGCTGCGCGGATACGTGTGTCGTCAGTGATCTCCATCTTCTCGTTAAGCGGAACATTGAAATCTACTCTGACAATGGCCTTCTTGCCTGCGAAATCATAAGTGTCAATAAACTGTTGCATAATCTTATAAAATATTGTTAATAGTCTACTTTCTTGTAAAGTTACCAAACGAACATCAAAGTACGCTGTAAATCCTAGCAAAGTTAGCAAATTTCACTGAAATACAATAAAAAGATGGTTATATTTGCAAGACCAATGTCATATGAAAGGCTTATGAAAAAGACAGTAATTCTGCTTCTATGTGCAGCTGCAGTTTCAATCTCCGCACTTGCAGGTACATCAAAAGATGTGTTCTTCTCCATTGACACAGAAAATTCTTCAATGATACTAGGAACATGCAATGGCGGACTTCTGTTTCATCATTACGGCGGAAAAATCAACGACCCATATCAGTTCGAGGGATACAAAAGCTACAGAAGGGCCGATTACGGCACCGATCCGCTGGCATATCCGGCCGCAGGAGGGAGATATTTCAACGAAGCTGCCCTTACCGTAGAATATGCAGATTCGGACTGGAATACAGAACTGGAATATGTTTCCCATAATGTCAAGGAAAGAGCAGGAGCAAGAACTACAGAAGTTTTACTCAAAGACCGGAAGACGGGTCTTGAGGTAAGGCTGGTATATGATGCTTTCCATTCCGAAGACGTCATTGTCTGCCATAGCGAGATCAGTAATGGAGGGAAAGAAGACATTGTGCTCCATAGTTTCTATTCCAGTGCATTGCCTTTGAAGGCGGGGAAATATTTGCTTACTCACTTTTACGGATCATGGGCCAGAGAAATGCAGATGGAAAGCGAATTGCTGACTCATGGGATAAAAACTATCGAGACAAAGAAAGGAGTACGTACGACCCACACGGAGAACCCGTCTTTCATGATCAGTCTGGATACGGAGTCATGGAATGAGAATCATGGTGAAGTGATAGCAGGAGCCTTGGCATGGAGCGGAAATTACAGGCTGTCTTTCCAGATAGATGAAACCGACAGGCTGAACATATTGGCCGGAATCAATCCTCACGCATCCGCATACACACTTGAAAAAGGAGAGACATTCGTGACCCCTGAAATGGTCTATACATATTCTGACAAGGGAGCCGGTCAAGCAAGCAGGAACCTGCATGACTGGGCACGCAGATACGGATGCTACGATACTTCCGTCATGTGCCCGACACTGCTGAACAGCTGGGAGGGAGCATATTTCGATTTCAACACAAAAACCATCACCGACATGATAGATGACGTCAAGGAAATGGGGGTGGAGATGTTCGTTCTTGACGACGGCTGGTTCGGAACGGATTACCCGAGAAACAATTCCAGACAAGGTCTCGGAGATTGGGAGCCGAATACAGCAAAACTCTCTGAAGGCATCGGATATCTGGCAGATTACGCTCATGACAGAGGGGTGAAGTTCGGAATATGGATAGAACCGGAAATGGTAAGTCCGAAAAGCAATCTGGCACAAAAGCATCCGGACTGGATAGTCGGCTCGGAAGGACGTGACAAAACAACAATAAGGAATCAGTGGCTGCTTGACCTGACGAATCCAGATGTCCAGGACTTTGTATTCAGCGTATTTGACAGGACAATGCAGCTTGCTCCGGGCATCGATTATATAAAATGGGACTGCAACAGGCATGTTGAGAATTTCGGTTCGTCATACCTTGACGGACAGAGTCATTTCTGGATCGGATATACCCAAGGATTCTACAATGTGATCAGGCGTATAAGGGACAAATACCCTGATGTCATAGTGCAGGCATGTGCTTCCGGCGGCGGAAGGGTGGAATACGGAGCATTGAAATGGTTCAATGAAGTATGGACCAGCGACAATACCGAAGCCCTGTCAAGAGTGTTTATCCAGTACGGGACAAATATGATATATCCTGCATGCGTGACCGGATCGCATGTATCGGCCGTACCGAACCACCAGACCAACAATATCACTCCGCTAAAATTCAGGTTTGACATAGCTTGCTCGGGAAGACTTGGAATGGAGCTTCAGCCGAAGAACATGACCGAAGAAGAGAGGGAATTTGCGAAAAAAGCCATATCCTCATACAAGGAATATCGCGACATAGTCTTCAACGGAGACCTTTACAGACTGTCATCACCTTATGAATCTGATCATTATTCGCTTATGTATGTTTCCAAGGACAAGAAGAGGGCTGTAGTATTCGCTTATTGCATCAGGTACCAGTCACGCACTCTTGTTCCGATATTCAGGCTCAACGGCCTTGATCCGGATATGCATTATTCGGTCAGAGAACTTAATGCAGAGAAGCCTCTCTATTGGGGGAACGGCAATGTTTTCCAGGGAGACTGGCTGATCAGGCATGGCATCAATCCTCAGCTTGTGAAGCTGTATGACAGCGGAATCTGGTACCTTGAGGCACAAGAGTAAAATTATGCCTATATTTGCACCGTCAAAACTCAGAGATTATGATGACTATTGAAAGCCCAGGAGCATTCTGGAAAGACTACGAACTCATTGATTCCGGCAATTTCGAAAAACTCGAAAGATTCGGTCCTTTCATCATGGCACGTCCCGAGCCAAAGGCTCTGTGGGACAAGTCACTTTCCGAAGGTGAGTGGAACAAGATGATACACACCCGTTTCAAGACAGGAGCAGGATTCGGCAAGGCAGGAAAAGAGGACAGCGGCACATGGGAGCGCAAGAGGAAGATGGACGACCAATGGTACATACGCTACAACGGAGCACAGGAGGGACTGAACTTTTCGCTCAGGCTCGGCCTGACTTCCTTCAAGCATGTAGGAGTCTTTCCCGAGCAGTCATCAAACTGGGAATATATATACAGGCAGACCAAGGCATTGGTAGAGAAAGCTGAGGCCGAAGGCAAGCCTAAGCCAAAAGTCCTCAATCTCTTTGCATACACAGGAGCAGCGTCTCTTGCAGCAAAGGCAGCAGGTGCTGACGTGACCCATCTCGATTCTGTACGCCAGGTAGTTACATGGGCACGCGGCAATATGGAAGCCAGCCGTCTTGACAATATCAGATGGATCGTTGAAGACGCCTTGAAATTTGCACGCAGGGAGGCCAAGAGAGGCAACACATATCAGGGCATTATCCTTGACCCGCCAGCTTACGGACATGGGCCGGACGGTGAAAAATGGAAACTGGACGAGTGTCTAAACGAAATGCTCCAGTGCGTAGCTGCAATCCTCGCTCCGCAGGACAGTTTCATGGTCCTCAACCTTTATTCGAACGGCTACTCCGCTGTTCTGGGCGAGACCATAGTAAAGCAGGCATTCTGTCTTAAAAACGCATACAAGTCCCTCGATTTCGGGGAACTTGTATTACGTGATTCATACGGCAAGAATCTGCCGTTGAGTGTATTTGTAAGGCTAGCAAGATAGCTACTCTTCCACATCCAGCATTGCATTGAAGCGGTTGCGTATTTCGGTGGCAAACTCCTTGTCGCCGAAATGGTCAGCCAGTTCCGCCACGTATGAGATGCAGCTGTAGCATGACTCGAACTCCCTCTTTGCAGCGTCATAATTATTGAGGAAGAAACTTGAAGAAACGAACATCTCATCAGTGAAGCGTCTGGCCAGATCCAGAGCCTTCTCCTTCGCTCCCGCATCATAATATGTCTCTATCATATCTATGACCATATACTCGTTCGAGAAGCCGAGGTAAGTCATATCCAGAGGGAAATTCTCGACCGGAACACATTCCTGGCACATATCCAGCATCTCGACAGCACGTGCTGAATCACCTATCTTGAGCATTTCCTTGGCGACATTCACAAACATGCCTCTCTGTGACATGACTCCGCAGAATGTATAATAGTTCTGGTAATCCACAAAATAATCGGTCCTCTTCAAAGCGTCCCAGCTGAACACATTCTTCATCTTGTAATAGAGGTCTTCCGGATCTGCAAAACCGATCTCTGTACTCTTCATCTTGTTCTTTATAGGAACCAGCTTGTAAGAGAATCCTTCATACATGAGATAGTCCTTGATGCCTATATTGATATCACCACCCATACTGAGAAGGTTTATAGGACGGTCCCACTGATAGTTTGAAAGAAGGTCAAGCATGAAAAGTTCAGGCTTGGTCAGATAATCCTTATTCTTGGATATCGTGAGCGTGATATGGTCAGGAATCATATCGGCATACTTTTCATCAAGTATTCCGTACTTTATGACATTCTCCTTGTTCACAGGAACAATGAGCTTGCGTGACATGATATAGTCAACCATCTTGCCGCTGGAAAGAGGTATCTTAGCCTCAGGATGCTTGAATATGCGCATGACATCCGAAAGAAGGAACGACGTATCACGGGTATCGTATATGTAGATGAACTCATTCGTTCCGTAGAGGTACTGCTTAGGACCGACCGTAAGGTCGAGCGGAGACGATTCATTCACAGCATATTTCATCTGATCGATATGCCAGTCGGTACCGAGAAGAGATGTATTTGCTATACGCACGTCAGTACGCACGTTTTCCACTTCCTGAGCATACCAGAGAGGGAATGTATCATTGTCACCATGGGTAACGAGCACACCGTTCGGACCTACTGAATTAAGATAGTTCTTAGCCATCTCAACGGCAGTGTAGCGGTTGCTTCTGTCATGGTCGTCCCAGTTCTCTGCAGCCATGAGCACTGGCACGCCAAGCATTGCGGCTGTAACCAGAGCTGCTGTTGCGACACCTGATCTGCCTTTCATCTTGTCCTCAAACCAAGAATATACGGCAGCGACAGCAAGTCCGATCCATATCGAGAACGAATAGAATGAACCGGCATATGCATAGTCACGCTCACGCACCTGATATGGCGGCTGATTGAGATAAATGACTATGGCGATACCTGTCATGAAGAACATGAGGAAGGTAAGCCAGCAGCCCCTCTTGTCTCGGCCGAACTGGAAGAAGATACCTATGATGCCGAGAATGAGAGGCAACATGTAGTAATGGTTCTTTCCTTTATTATCCTTGAGATAGCCCGGAGCATCCGACTGGTCGCCCAGACGGAAATTATCAAGAGGAGTGATTCCGCTTTCCCAGTTTCCGACAAATCTGTCACCAGGTGACGGGCTATGGATATCATTCTGTCGGCCGGCAAAATTCCACATGAAATATCTCCAGTACATCCAATTGAGCTGGTAATCAAAGAAATATGAAAGGTTGTGGAAGAATGTAGGTTTCTTATGTTCAGCCCCCGGAACCACCTGGCCGCCGTTATTCATATATGACTTATAGAAAGCTATATGACGCTGGTCCGGACTCCACATTCTAGGGAAAAGCATCTTTCCATCTGTATATTTCACCTCTCCCGGACCATCTGCCTTGATATACTTGTCTCCCATCGGAGCCCAATATGTATTGGCTTCGATATCATATGGAGCATCAAAGTACTGGCCATACACAAGCGGATTGCTTCCATACTGTTCACGTCCCAGATATCGCACTAGGGTGAAAGGATTGTCCGGCTGATACTCGTTTGTAGGAGTCTTGGCA
>RHMF01000313.1_pt1 | contig 20376 bp, 14 predicted proteins | sample 5365151 | NCBI WGS metagenome assembly RHMF01 (sample SAMN10266501, study PRJNA497801) | feces metagenome | isolation source: feces | host: Bos taurus | place: China: Prairie of Fairy Mountain | collected 2017-08-14 | reverse complement strand
TCCTATCTTTGTATGTTTTGTGAAACTTATAAAACAATATAATATTATGTCACTTATTGATAGCATCATTGCACGCGCCAAATCAAACAAACAGCGCATCGTGCTCCCAGAATCTCTCGAGGAGAGAACCCTTACAGCAGCAGATATGTCGCTCGCCGATGAGATCTCTGACATCATTCTTATCGGTAATCCTGATGAAATCCATGCTCTTGCAGATAACCTTGGTCTGAAGAATATCGATAAAGCTACCATCATCGATCCTGCTACAAGCGAAAAGACTGCAGAATATGCAGATCTTCTTTACGAACTTCGCAAGAATAAGGGCATGACTCCTGAGAAGGCTGCCCAGCTTGTTCTCGACCCTCTTTATTTCGGCTGCCTCATCATCAAGAGCGGTGATGCTGACGGTCAGATCAGCGGTGCTCTCTCTACAACAGGCGAGACTCTCAGACCTGCACTCCAGATCATCAAATGCTCACCTGGCATCACATGTGTCAGCGGCGCCATGCTCATGATCACTCAGACTCCTGAATATGGAGAGAATGGTGTTCTTGTCGTAGGTGACGTTGCTGTTACTCCTATGCCAGATGCATCTCAGCTGGCTCAGATTGCAGTATGTACAGCTCAGACAGCAAAGAGTGTTGCCGGATTCGCAGATCCTAAGGTAGCTATGCTTTCTTTCTCTACAAAGGGGTCTGCAAAGCATGAGGTTGTTGATAAGGTAGTGGAGGCAACAAGACTTGCTCAGGAGCTTGATTCGTCCATCAAGATTGAAGGTGAACTTCAGGCAGACGCGGCTCTTGTTCCATCAGTCGGCCAGAAGAAGGCACCAGGATCTGAAATCGCTGGTCATGCAAACGTCCTCGTATTCCCTTGCCTTGAAGTCGGAAACATCGCTTATAAACTCGTTCAGAGACTTGGAAATGCAGATGCTATCGGCCCGATCCTTCAGGGTATCGCTCGTCCGGTAAATGACCTGAGCCGCGGTTGTTCAGTTGATGACATCTACAAGATGGTTGCAATTACAGCATGCCAGGCAATGGACGCTAAATAAGATTTCTTATATGAAAACCGATCCTCTATCCTGTTGAAGGGTAGAGGATTTTTTTTGTAAAAACGCCTTTCTGATGCATTATAATGTATTGTTGACAAGTTTGTTGATAAACACATCCATTTTCATGAGTGTCACTACGTTTTATTACATAACTTCGCAGACCATGTATAGATAAACCAACTGATGACCAATATATGAGCAGCGCTGAAATCACCATCATCAAAAGAGATGGAAAACGAAAGACATTCTCCGTAGAGAAGATCAAAAATGCTATCCGCAAGGCTTTCCTTTCTGTCGGAGCATTTGCAACGGAAGAAGATCTTGTAAATATCCTTTCCCATGTGCGTATAACAGAAGGCATGCATGTGGAGGAAATCCAGAATCAGGTAGAAGTGGGTCTTATGGCCGAGCAGTACTTTGCAGTTGCTAAGGCATATATGCTCTACCGCCAGAGACATAGTGAAGACCGTGAAGTACGCGACCATCTTGATTTCCTTATCCAGTATTGCCAGGCTGAAAATGCAGCTACGGGCAGCAAGTATGACGCTAATGCCAACATCGAGAAGAAGAATCTCGCTACACTGATTGGCGAGCTTCCTAAAAAGAACTTTATCCGTCTGAACCGTCGTATCCTTACTGACAGGATGAAGAAGATGTATGGAAAGGAATTGTCAGACAAATACATCAGACTTCTGAAGAATCATCATATATATAAGAATGATGAGACTTCTCTTGCCAACTACTGTGCCAGCATCACCATGTATCCATGGCTTCTTGAGGGAACCAAGCCTATCGGCGGTAATTCAATAGGACCGACCAACCTCAAGTCATTCTGTGGCGGATTCATCAATCTCGTGTTCATGGTGTCAAGCATGCTCAGCGGTGCATGTGCTACTCCTGAGTTCCTTATGTACATGAACTATTTCGTTGGTAAGGAATATGGTCTTGATTATTGGAAAGATCCTCAGCGTCAGGCTGATAATTCAGTTAAGAAGCGTACTATCGACAAGATTATCACAGACTGCTTCGAACAGATAGTTTACTCGATCAACCAGCCTACAGGTGCAAGAAACTTCCAGGCTGTGTTCTGGAATATTTCTTACTATGACAAGAACTACTTCGAGAGCATCTTCGGTGAGTTCAGATTCCCTGACGGTTCAAAGCCGGATTGGGACGGTCTTTCTTGGCTTCAGAAGAGATTCATGAAATGGTTCAATGCCGAGCGTCTCAAGACTCCTCTTACCTTCCCTGTGGAGACTATGGCTCTTCTTACAGAGAATAATGAAGTAAAGGATAAGGAGTGGGGAGATTTCACTGCCGAAATGTATTCTGAAGGACATTCTTTCTTTACATACATGAGCGATAATGCAGATTCGCTGGCGTCATGCTGCCGTCTGCGTAACGAAATTCAGGACAACGGATTCAGCTATACTCTCGGTGCCGGCGGTGTTTCTACAGGATCGAAGAGTGTACTTACCATCAATCTCAACCGTTGTGTTCAGTATGCTGTGAAGAACGGACGTGATTATCTGACATACCTTGCCGAGGTTGTCGATCTTGTCCATAAGGTACAGCTTGCTTATGACGAGAATCTGAAGTCTCTCAAGGAGCAGGGCATGCTTCCTCTTTTTGATGCCGGATTCATCAATATCGGACGTCAGTATCTTACTGTTGGTATCAACGGACTTGTAGAGGCTGCAGAATTCCTTGGAATAGAGATCAATGACAATCCTAAGTATGTAGAGTTTGTTCAGAGTACACTTGGTCTTATCGAGGAGTACAACAAGAAATACCGTACAAAGACCACTTTGTTCAACTGTGAAATGATTCCTGCAGAGAATGTCGGAGTGAAACATGCAAAATGGGATAGGGAAGACGGATATGTAGTGCCACGTGACTGCTACAACAGCTATTTCTATATTGTAGAGGACAAGTCACTCAATATCATCGACAAGATGCGTCTCCATGGTCGTAAATATATCGAGCATCTTACAGGAGGATCCGCTCTTCACCTCAATCTTGAAGAGCATCTCACCAAGGCTCAGTATGCCCAGCTTCTTCGTGTCGCTGCTCAGGAAGGTTGTAACTACTTTACATTCAACATTCCTAACACCATCTGCAACAAGTGTGGCCACATCAGCAAGCATTATCTTAAGGAGTGTCCTGAATGCCACAGCGAAGACATTGACTACCTGACACGTATCATCGGCTATATGAAGCGTGTAAGCAACTTCTCAATGGCTCGCCAGGAAGAAGCAGCTAGACGCCACTATCATCGCGACGAAGGAAAGCATCTATGCTAAAGTGTTATAGTTATGATATTGTCTGCCAGGAGATCCCCGACGAGATCAGCCTGGCAGTCAATATTTCATGCTGTCCCAACAGATGCCCCGGCTGTCATAGTCCATGGCTGTGGGAAGAAGCGGGGGAGGATATGACTGAAGATATGCTTCTCAGTCTGATAAGCGGATACTCCGCTGCAATCACATGTTTCTGCTTTATGGGTGGTGACGCAGAACCTTCGGAAGTAGAAAGATTATCCAAGTGGATCAAATCAAAATGGCCCCACATCAAGACCGCATGGTACTCGGGCCGGGCAGAACTTCCGGAAGGCTTTGATGTAAAGTCACTTGATTATCTCAAGCTTGGCTCATATATCTCAGAGCTCGGCGGTCTTAAATCTCCGACAACCAATCAGGTTTTCTATAAGGTAACACCAGAAGGTGAACTTGTAAGGTCCCATATTTAAACCTCAGCAGGACAGAAGGTCGTCTCGCGGAATACAACCCGCTATCGCGGGTCAACGCTCGACTCTCCTTCTGTCCTGCTGAGGTTTGAAATTATCTGACAAGCTATCTCATTTCTGTGTAAGGAATCTCATCCTTGTCACCATAATTAAGATTTTCTCCACCCATTCCCCAGATGAACATATAGTTGCTTGTTCCTGCTGCAGCATGGATAGACCATTCCGGCGATGTTATGGCCTGCTCGTTCTGCATCCATACGAGACGCTGCTGTTTAGGCTCTCCCATGAGGTGGCAGATTGCGTTACCCTGAGGTACGTTGAAATAGAAATAAGCCTCCATGCGGCGTGTGTGAGTGTGTGCCGGCATAGTGTTCCATACAGATCCTGGCTTAAGCTCAGTCAGGCCCATCTGAAGCTGGTTTGTTCCGCCGCCTTTCTTCTTGCTCAGTACCGAACTTACGATAAGCTGGTTGACTACGCGGTCGTTGCTGTCTTCCATCTTTCCATACTTGTCCGATTTAGCAATTGCATATTTCTTAGGATCGGCATTCTGGTCAGTCGTAATCAGCTGAGTTACATATTCCTTATAAGCAGGAGTCGAGTTGATATAGAACTTCGCAGGATTTGCAGGATCAACGCTTCTGAAAGTAACTTCCTTCTTGCCGCAGCCAACATACAGACCTTCCTTGAATGTCATCGGATACTCCTTTCCATCGACAGTCACGACGCCGTCTCCACCGACATTGATCACACCTAGCTCACGTCTGTCAAGGAAATGCTCAGCCTTAAGTTCATCGAATGTCTCCAGCACAAGAGTCTTGTTTACAGGCATTACTCCACCGTAAATCAGACGGTCGTAAAGTGTATATGTAAGGTTGATTTCATCAGGAGCCATTACCTTTTCCATAAGGAATGCGTCACGAAGACGTTCGGTGTCATAGTGCTTTACATCATCAGGATGACAAGCTGTCTGAACTGTGTAATTCAGCTGGGCATTGGCGGAAAATCCCATAATACCCATCAATGAAAGTAATAGGATCTTTTTCATGATTGTTATTCTATCTGTTTTCTAAATTATCTGATTCTGAGGCTGCTTTCTGATATTTGATTATCGCTCTGCGGTTCAGGAACATGAGGACCATAGTAAGCAACACAAGAATTGTTACACCGATCCACTTGAGTGAATATGAGAGATGGAAGATCACCCATGCCAGCGGACTTGAAGCAAAGTCGAGAGATCCACCTTCAAAACCTGCCGGAATAGCAACGGCTGCATCACCGGTCTTGGCAAAAACATCCTGGGCAGCTTGTGTAAAGAACGGTGCCAGATCGGTTACGAAATACAGTCCTATAAGCATGAGGACAAGTCCGATGATGAATGTCTTAGGAATGTTTCCCTTGGTTATAGGAAGGATCAGAGGGAAGACATAGAACATGCCGGCAAGGGATGCAAGCGGGAGAAATTCGTTGCCTGGAAGGACAACAGCCAGGATCAACGTTACAGGAATGAGAAGCAGGGAAACTACTAATGTAGCCGGATGACCTATCACCAATGCAGGACTCATTCCGATATTGAGTCCCTTTGCTCCTTTGAACTTTCTGTTGATCAGGTCACGTGTCGCATCTGAGATAGGCTTGAGGCCTTCGATGAAGAGGGAAGTGATGCGAGGAATGAGTTCCATGACTGCTCCCATCTTGATGCCAAGGCCGAGGATATACGGAATCTTGTCCAGTACTTCTTTCCAGCTGCTGCATGAAAGTGCTCCAATGATGATTCCTACAAGAATTCCAAGGAAAAGAGGCTCTCCCAACAAGCCGAATTTCTTCTTCATGCCTTCGGCGTCGATATCAAGTTTATTGATACCCGGAATCTTGTCCAAACCTTTGTTCAGGACTTCCGCCACAGGGACAAAACCCTGACAGAAAGGCTGTGGAATCGATATTCCGTCCATCTTTTCATAGAAGCCTTGGAAACGGTCTGAAGTATAATCTGCAAGAATCAGTGTGATGATCGAGCAAATGACTGCAGCAAAGAATCCCCACCAGATATTGTCTGATGCGAAATATACAATTGCTCCGATGAATGCGAAATGCCAGTAATTCCAAAGGTCGATATTGACAGTTCTAGTCGTTTTGGTGATAAGCATAAGAATGTTTACACCAAGACATACTGGAATAATGAATGCTCCTACAGAAGTGTTGTACGCAACAGACGCCGCTGCAGGCCAGCCCATGTCGAAGACCTTGAGCTGCAGCCCGTATATCTCGACCACCTTGCTGAGTGCAGGTCCAAGCGTGCTTGTCAGAAGGGAAGTGATGACTGACAGTCCGACAAATCCTACGCCTACTAGAAGGCCGCTCTTGAGGGCCTTGCTGAACTTGATGCCGATGCAGACGCCCAGAATCGTGAAGATGATAGGCATCATGACAGCGGCACCAAGTCCTATGATATAACTGAATACCTGTTCCATAATTACTTTGGCTGCTTTCCGATATATGCCAGAATTCCTCCGTCAACATAAAGCACATGACCGTTCACAAAGTCCGAAGCGCTTGATGCGAGGAAGATGACAGGGCCCATAAGGTCTTCCGGTGTTCCCCAACGCTCTGCAGGAGTCTTTGCAACGATGAAAGAGTCGAAAGGATGACGGCTGCCGTCAGCCTGACGCTCGCGTAGCGGAGCGGTCTGAGGAGTAGCGATATATCCTGGACCGATACCATTACACTGGATGTTGTATTGACCGTACTCTGATGCAATGTTTCTGGTAAGCATCTTGAGTCCGCCCTTTGCAGCCGCATATGCAGAGACGGTCTCGCGGCCGAGTTCCGACATCATGGAACATACGTTGATGATCTTGCCTGCCTTCTTTTCCATCATTCCAGGAAGGACAGCCTTTGCGCAGATGTATGGAGCTACAAGGTCGATGTCAACTACCTGACGGAACTCCTCTGCTGCCATCTCATGCATAGGGATACGTTTGATGATACCGGCGTTGTTCACGAGGATATCCACTGGTCCGAGTGTAGCAGCGATATCTGCAACCATAGCCTTTACGCCTTCTTCATCCGTACAGTCACAGATGTATCCTTTGGCATCGATACCAAGTTCTTTGTAAGCTGCCAAGGCTTTGTCCATGTTCGCCTGTGTGCGGCAATTGAACGCGATCTTCGCTCCAGCCTCTGCCAAAGCCTGTGCCATTGCGAATCCGATTCCGTAAGCTGCTCCGGTTACGAGAGCCACCTTACCTTCAAGAGAAAAATTTACCATATCAGTCACTTGTTGTTAATTATTCATTTACTTCTATCCAGTCTATCTGCATCCAGCCGCTGTCATTCTTGGATGTCAGGCGGTTACAGAAGAATCCGAATTTTGCTCCTATCCATTTCCCAGGCTTGCCTATAAACGGTTTTTCAGTAAGTTCTGTCCACTTCCTTCCATCGGTGCTGTACCAGAATCTTGCAGTAAGATCAGGAACGTTCCCTTTCCTTTCCTTCGGCTCGACCATCATCCTGACATACATATCTGATGCTCTGTATGCAATAGGACTGACCTGAGGAACTGTTGTTGACATATAAGAATTTGAATAAGGTGCAGGAAGGGCTTCAGAGGATACAGGGATATCCACAATGGTTTCCTCCTGTTTACCTTTAAGTGCATCTTCGCATTCTACGTACTGCAGAATGACTCCTTCTTCTGTATCAGTCATCTTTACTGCAGCATAATCCTGTCCCATAAGAACAAAACCACAAGATTCACCTTTCCCCTTAAGCTGGGGATTAGGAATGAATCGCATTTTTGCCGTCACCGTAAATTTATCTGCAGGAGTCTTTTGAAGAAGCAGATTGGGAGAATCTCCAAGATTGCGCCATCCTTCTGCCTGATCAACTGAGTATAGTCTCAACGTACTGTTTCCTGCATCAAGGAAATACCAATATGGAGACGGCACACCATGCCACTGCCATTGCAGACCGAGACCGACGGTACCGAAATCGTCACTTTCCGAAGGCTGGAATGTGCCGGAAGACTTCAATGACGGTTTTCTGTACTTTGATACTGGTTCACCGACTCCGTCTCCGTCATCATCTATACCGATGACAGGCCAGCCGTCACCATTCCATGTCATAGGCTGCAGGTGTACGACGCGTCCATATGCATCCTTATCCTGAAAATGCATGAACCAATGCTCTCCGGAAGGTGTATCTATCCATGCTCCCTGATGAGGCCCGTTGGTCCTGGAACTTCCTTGAGCCATAACTACATGTTCTTCATATGGCCCCCATGGACTATCCGATTTCAGGACTACCTGCCAACCGGTAGGGACACCTCCGGCAGGGGAGAAGATGTAGTAATGACCGTTGTATTTATAGAACTTGGTGCCCTCGATTGTCGGCTGTGTCTCATGACCGTCATAAACTATACGGCTACGTCCGAGAAGCCTGCTGCCGTCAGGAGACAAAGGAGCTACAAATAGAACGCTCTTATGTCCGGCACGGCTGCCGGCACAACCGTGTGAAAGGTATGCCTTTCCATCTTCGTCCCAGAGAGGACATGGGTCAATGTAACCTTTAGCCTTGACTACCCATACCGGATCTTCCCATCTGCCGCGAGGATCTGAGGTCTTTACCATGAAGATTCCTCTGTCCGGATCTCCGCAGTATATGTAGAATTCTCCGTCGTGATATCTGATGGCCGGTGCCCATACTCCATTTCCATGCTGCGGGATATTACGCCATTGCTGAGGACCAGGAGGTGGATCCGACGGAGTGTCGAGCCTTTGCCCCAGTGTCTCCCATTGTCTCTCATCAGACCAGTTCGGACCAGGATAATCTGTCAAAGCGGCACCGATTATCTCCCAGTTGACAAGGTCTGTGGAATGAAGGATCTGAAGTCCGGGAAAACATGCAAAAGAAGATGAAGTCATGTAGAAGTCATCGCCGACTCTGCATACATCAGGGTCGGAGTAGTCTGCATTCAACACCGGATTTACATAATGAGTGCCTTTGTCCGGATTCCAGCTTGAGGAAATCTGTTGGGCAGATAGTCCGGGCTGAAAAAAGGCAAAGGCAATCAGAATCGAGAGAATATGTTTTCCTTTATGGCTCATCGCAGTTATATTAAATATCTACAAATATAACTTTTTAAAACCACTTCAGGAAGGTCATTAATCAAATTTCCATACTTTATGATAAAATATCCACAACTCTACCGGAGCTGGAATATCACAGGAAAGGTATAGGTGACCGGTACAGCTCTGTCCCTCTGTCTGCCGGGTTCCCATTTAGGTGAGCAGCCTGTAATGACCGCAATCAGCAGAATGTATGTCATTATCCTCTTCATATCTGCAAATATACAAAAGGAATGAATCGTATCTGCAAATGGATGAATTTCTTTTTGTGGGGCATTCATTTTGTGCTACCTTTGCGGCGCAAATAACAATGACATGCAGAAACCTATCATATATCAGATGCTCCCTCGACTCTGGGGCAACAGCAATGAATCTCCTGTAACGGGAGGAAACTTATCTGAAAACGGAACCGGTAAATTCTCCGATATAGACTCGGCTACACTGGATTATCTGAAATGGCTTGGCTGTACTCATGTATGGTTTACCGGTATCCTTCGTCATTCCACCCAGGCATCCGAAGCCGGTTGCATTCCTTCTCATCCTCAATTCGTAAAAGGAAATGCAGGCTCTCCGTATGCGATATGCGATTATTATGATGTGAATGCATACCTGGCAGACGATCCTGATAATAGAATGGTAGAGTTCGATGCTCTCGTCAAGAGAACACATGACGCAGGACTGAAGGTAATCATGGACTTCGTTCCCAATCATGTTTCACGTGACTATGGAAAGGTAAATCCTTCAAAAGGACATCCTGTCCTTGGTGCAGAAGACGATAAGACCGTCCATTGGAGGCCGGAGAACGACTTCTTCTATTATCCGGGACAGCATCTCACCTTGCCATCTCCTGTTCCTGAGGGTTTCGCTCCATATGAGGAGTTCCCGGCTATGGCCACAGGAAACAATTGCTATAGCCCTAATCCTGGAATCAATGATTGGTATGAGACCGTGAAAATCAATTATGGCGATGAGCATACCCCTACATGGGATAAAATGTACGACATAATAGACTTCTGGGCAGCTAAAGGTGTTGACGGATTCAGATGCGACATGGTGGAGCTGGTGCCGAAGTCTTTCATGAAGTGGATGATTGCTAAAGCAAAGACTGATTATCCGTCATTGATATTCATCGCTGAAGTATATAAGAAAGAGGAATACAACGACTATATAAGGTCTGTCGGTTTTGATTTCCTTTACGATAAGTCAGGACTTTATGATACACTTAAGACCATAGTCGATAAAAGTGTGAATGACAATGGAATGCCAGTTGAATTATGGCAATCTACATCCGGCATCACAAGGACATGGCAGTTCCTTGGCGACATGCAGCCTTATATGTTGAATTTCCTTGAAAACCATGACGAACAGAGATTCGCTTCTGATTATTTCGGCGGTGACGGCATGAAGACCATGGCTCCTTTATACGTTTCTCTATTTTTGAACACAGCTCCATTCATGGTGTATTTCGGTGAAGAAGTTGGAGAAAAAGGAATGGACCAAGAGGGATTCAGCGGTCTTGACGGTCGTACTACAATTTTCGATTGGTGGAGCATTGCTTCTGTACGCAGACTTAGAAAGCTGATAGCTTCCGGTGCTTACACTTCCTTGGATCCGGAGAAGATAGCGGACGCAGGACTGGAAATGAGAGAGGCTCAGCTGTTCTGCCGTTTTGCAGAAGCGTTGCGAACCGCTTCGTCTGATGAAGCGATTCGCAAAGGAACTACTTATGACCTTTGTTACTGCAATATGTCATCCGACGGTTTCGACAAGAACAGACATTATGCATTCCTTCGTGATCATGAGGATCACACCCTGCTGATCGCAGCCAACTTCTCAAATCATGAAGCAAGGATGAAGCTGACAATACCGCCACATGCCTTTGAGTGGATGGGAATAACCATCACGGACGAAATGTATCCGGGAAAGATCATTGAAGTGGTGGTCCCACCGATGGATGGTGTTAGGATTACACTCGAATAGAGGAAGAAAAACGGGTTAACAAAAATGTTTGCAATATAAACATGTTTGTTAACCCGTTTGATTATCAAAATGTTGCTAGAAACCGACTACCGCTTCGTTCGATGAGCGGTCAATGTAGCCCTCCAGAGTCTCCGGAGCCTTGTAAAGACAGCAATATCTTCCTTTTCTTACGCATTCAAGCTCTGAAATCTTATCTTCATCAATGAATCCGTCGCCTCTTACAGTATCTATTGTAAGATATCCGACTCCTAATGAAGTGATGTTCTGGAAGAAGTGAGTACCTTGGCTTGGCTCGATCTGATATCCTGGTATCGCCGTCTCGACAATTATCCTTGCCTCTGAAATGTTGTTCCAAAGAACAGGTATTCCGAGCCATGGGTCAGAGGAGCCCCATCGTCCAGGTCCTATAAGCATATAAGACTTTCCATCGTTTTTGGCGATGTCATTGAATCCTGCTATTTCTTCGGCCATTTCCTTTGTCATGGCACTGTCGAATGTCTCTGACGGGACATGGACGACGTACCCCATACCATCGATACGTCCTGATCCGAGAGCCTTGGAAGATCTGAGCAGCACGGTGTCCATCTCTTCAGCTGCTTTTTCTATAGAAATGGAATTGTCAGCACTATATTCTCCGACAGGGCGTACCTGAAGAAGCTTCATGTTAAATCTTTCATTTCCGTCACGATTCTCGATGTCTGCAGCGAACTCGATCTCTATATCGCACATGAGCTCTTTTTTGCAGATGTCAAGAATATCTCTGATCACTTGGGCAAGCGGATAACGGTTGTATTTGAGAATTGCATCAAACGATATCAATCTAGGGCCATTTGATGTTATTCCAGGCAGGATACGGTTATTTTCGAGACTGAATGTCGAAGCAGCAAGTTCAGGGTGGTTATATCCCTGCAATGCCTCAGATACCGGAATATGAGCCAGATTCACTCCTTCATCTCGGGAAATCTTGAAAGATCCAGCACGAAGATCCAATGCAAACATCATTTTCTGAGTATCTCTCAAAGCTAGCTTAGGCTCTGAGAGCTGAAGAATCTTCTTTGGATATTTAGGGCTGAATCTCAATGCTTTACCGCCATCAACTACAGTTTTACCTAAACCGAAAGCAAGGTCAACAATACCATCTTCAGCCTTTTCATTTCCGATAGGATAGAAATTCACTGATCTGGCCACACCTGATACCATAGGATAATAAAGGCTGTCATGCTCGGAGCCGCAGATGCTCTGTACAACCACAGCCATCTTTTCTTCGCTCAAAAGATTTCCGGTAGTCTGAATGTAGGTCCTGCTGCCGCTGTAGAAAACAGAAGCATAGACACTCTTTATAGCCTTGCCGAGCATTCTGAGCATCTGGTCGCGGTTTGCCGCCAATGGAATCATATAGGTTGAATAGACACCAGCAAAAGGCTGATAGCTGCTGTCCTCCAACTTTGAGCTGGAACGCACAGCAAGAGGGGAGCGGGTAGTGTCAACGAAGGCCCTGAGTTCTTCGACAAGCTTTTCGGGAAGTCTAGACGAAACAAATTCGGACAAGATCTCTTCATCAGATACATCAGAATCTATAACATATTGTAAATCATTATCTATGATGAACTGATCGAAATAATCAGTCGCAATGACAACAGTGCGTGGGATAGATATTTTTACATTATCATATTTATCCGTAAGATGGTGTTTATATACTAGATTGTTGAGAAATGCCAATCCTCTGGCCTTGCCTCCTAATGAGCCGTCTCCCATACGTGAGAACCAGATATGCCTGCCATATGTTTCAGCATCGAAATGCGCAATGACACCCCTTCCTGTCAATGCATGATAATCATGTATCTGCTGTGAAACATATTCCCTGAGCTCGGCCAGATTTGCAAAATGGTTTTCCGATACTTTCTTGAATTTTGCACCCAATGTGAAGAGTCCTCTGGCCATGAACCATTTAGAAAGCATATTCTTTGAAGTATTGGCCAAAAGTATGTCTTCAGGTATCTCACGCATGAGCATTTCCAGCTCCTTCAGGTTGGCAGCTCTGCCATATTCAACACGTGCCGAATCTCTGAAGACGAAGTCACCGAAAGCAAATTCTTCCTTTATATAATCGTAAAGCTGAATCATGAGTGTCTTGGAGTATTTCCTTAGGAAACCTACTCCAAGTTCCTCAGCTACAGCTGCTATACTGTCTTGCGACGACTGAAAGAGTACAGGCATCATAGGGTCGTCGGCCTTTATATGTCTCACCAGTTCTATACCGGCATCAAGCTTCTCTTCCTCCGGTTTACCACCTCTGTGTTCGCAGAATCCGACATCGGAAATCACACCAAGAAGATTGGTCTTGTACCTTTCGTACATGTACATGGCATCGTCAAGATTCGTGGCAAGAAGAATCTTCGGACGTGACCTTTTCATATTCTTCCTCTGCTGCTCATTCAATGTCTCCTTAAGGAATTCTGCGCTTTGACGCAATACCATGCGATATAGCTCAGGAAGATATGTAGAGTAGTACCTCACAGAGTCTTCTACTAGAAGAATACTCTGTACACCGACCTCAAGAATGTCATTGTCTGCATTCCTGAGATCCTCGAACAGCTTGATGATGGCTACGATAAGATCTGCGTTTCCATGCCAGCTGAACATGTAGTCGATTGCGGAAGTGTCCATGTTGCCAAGCCTTCGATATACTTCCTTTGAGAAATGTGTCAGAAGCACGAACGGCAATCCCTTTCTTTCCTTCTTGATTTCGGATGCCAAAGCGAACACATCATTATCACCGGAATTATACATGCAGATAACCATATCTATACCGACTGTCGTCTGAAGCACTTCACGTGCTTGTGCGGAAGTCTGCACCCAGACGAATGTCGGAGGCGTGCTCAGATTCAGATCAATGTATTCTTTGTAGATCTGTGTCTCTATCTGTCCGTCTTCTTCGAGAATGAATGCATCGTAATTGCTGCATATCATAAGGATACGCCTTACCCTGAAACCCATTAGCGAATTGTAGTCGGCGTTGATAAGTTCCTTTAGAAGTTTAGGTTCTATGGTGTTCATATAGTGGGGATTATATTGTTCTTCTACGGAATTCGGCTACAGTTAGAGCTGTAGCTATAGCGGCGTTCAAAGACTCTGATCCAGGTTCATCTGCCGGATATGGCGGAATATAAAGCCGGTCGGAAACCAGAGCGGCCATCTTGTCCGATATTCCGACTGATTCATTACCTATTACGATGACTGCCGGAGAATCACAGCCTGTTGACAGCTGACGGGTATAAATATTCTTTCCATCAAGGAATGTTCCATATACATGGCCTCTGGCGGCAAGGACTGCTTCTGATAAAGCCGGAAGATCGACGTAATGCATCTTCACACGGAATATGGCACCCATCGTCGCCTGGACTACTTTAGGATTGAAGACATCTACAGTATCGGGCGTAGCAAATACCGCATCGATACCGAACCAGTCTGCTATTCTGAGAATTGTGCCAAGATTTCCCGGATCACGGATTGAATCCAAAGCAAGATACAATCCTCCTTCAGCAATCATAGGTTTCAGAGCTGAGATGTCATCAATATAGATATCTTCCGGTTTATGAACCACAGCAAGTGCCGGTGATGGGGAGGACAATGCCGATATCCTTTTCATGGCCTCATCTCCTATGTCACTCTTTCTGTAAACCGCTTCCACCACAAACCTTGAGTCTGCAGCCTCGGCAACCATCTTTTCGCCTTCTACAATGAACAATCCGGTTTCATCCCTGAATTTCTTCTGCTGAAGCGCCTTTATCCTTTTGATTTCATTATTTGATATAGATGTCATATCCGTGTATGTGTCATAAGTTACAAATATAGCTTTTTTTTGGCTAAAATTTTGAGAAAGTCGGATATTGAGATAAATTTGCAGTTATATAGAGGCATGAGAAAAGTAATCCCTGTCATATTTACGTTCATGATGACGATCGTCATGTCGTCCTGCAGCACTACACGTGCTTTGCAGGACGGAGAATTCCGTTTGAGGAAGAACAAAGTAGAAGTGACCAATGATCCGGATTTCAATACAAGCGTACTTACTCCATACCTTAAGCAGAAAGGGCAGGGCTGGACTCCATTCATGTCAGTTTACAACTGGACCAACGGCAAGGGAAAGACTTGGGACAAGCTTGTCAGGAAGATCGGTGTGGCCCCTGTAGTATATGATGCTTCCATGGTAGATGCATCGATAGAGACGATCCTTGACCATCTTGAATATCTTGGATATTACGGTTCAGAAGCTGAAAGTGAGATAAAATTGAAAAACAGGAAGGTAGATGTGACATATAAAGTCACATTGGGGAAAAGGTATCCTATCAGTGACATTGAACTTACCCTACCTGAACGTGGCGTGTTCCGTGAAGCATTTTTGGCTGATTCAGCATCGTATATGGTCCGGAAAGGGGACTTCCTTTCAGAAGAGCTTCTTGAAAACGAGTCTGTAAGAGCCGCATCAGCTATGCAGAATCAAGGCTTCTTCGGTTTCACAAAGAACAATTTCTTTTTTGAGGCAGATACATTGAGTAATCCTGGCTCTGCAATCCTTAAGATGAGTATAAGGGAATACACTAGAAACTCAAGTCCAAAGGATGCGAAGCCGATAAGGAAGTTCTATATTGGCGATGTTACGATTTCATATCCCAAGTCTCTGAACATCAAGGAGAAGATCCTACGTGACCTCAATACGGTCAAGCCGGGGACTCCATATAGTGCAGAGACTGTAAATGAGACTTATTCAAGACTTTCAACAATACGCGTATTCAACAGCGTGAATATAGATATGACCCAGAAGGATACTAATCTGGTGGACTGTTCCATCTCTCTGGGACAGTCGAAACTTCAGGGCTTTCAGGTGAATCTCGAAGCTTCGACAAACTCTTCCGGCCTGCTGGGTGTTTCACCTCAGATCTCATATTATCATAAGAATATTTTCCGGGGAGGTGAATGGCTCAATCTGAGCTTCATGGGTAACTTCCAGTTCAAGTTCAATGATGACATCAGGTCGAATGAATTCGGTGTTTCAGCTGGTTTGAGCTTCCCAAAATTCTTCCCGCTCCCTTACAGATACTTCAGAGAAGCAATCCCAAGGACAGACATCAATCTGTCATATAATTATCAGAACCGTCCTGAATATACCAGAAACATAATTTCTACTTCCTACGGCTATAACGGACATTACAGGAACATGCTCTTTTATCAGGTGTATCCGCTTCAGATGAATGTGGTACGCCTGTTCGACATCGATCCTGCCTTCTACAAATCACTCTCAAACGATCCGTTCCTGAGGTATGCTTATCAGGACCACTTCGATCTCGGATCAGGAGCGACATTGTATTATACGACCAATTCCGAAAGTATTCCAAAAGAGACATATTTTTACAGCAGACTGCAGTTTGACATAGCAGGAAATGTATTAAGTGCTTTCAAACCGCTTATGAAAAAAGATGAGAATGGCTCAGGAATGATATGGAACACTCCTTTTTCTCAATATGTCAGAGGGGAGATAACTTTGGGACGTACATGGATCTGGGGCAAGAATGACGGACAATCCTTAGCCACGCGCTTTGTAGCTGGTGCCGGATATGCATACGGCAATTCAAATGCCCTGCCTTTCGAGAAACATTTCTATGGAGGAGGAGCAAGCAGTCTCAGAGGCTGGCAGGCACGTACGGTAGGACCGGGTACTTCTCAAAGAGATACGTCGTTTGTCATCCCTAACCAGACCGGAGACATGAAGCTGGAGGCAAATGTGGAATATCGTTTCGATATGTTCTGGAAAGTGGACGGTGCTGTTTTCGTCGATGCAGGAAATGTATGGACGCTCAAACATAAAGATACACCTGCAAATGATCCGGCAGTCTTCAGATGGAACAATTTTGCTGAAAGCATTGCTGCAAACTGGGGAGTCGGTGTCAGACTGAATTTAGGTTTCCTGCTTCTTCGTATAGACATGGGTATGAAGATCCATGATCCTTCAAGACAGCAGAAATGGGTCAATCCGGGGAAATGGCTCAAAAGAGACAATTATGCAGTCCACTTTGGTGTAGGTTATCCTTTCTAGTTATTTCTTGTAGTATTTAGGCCAAAGATCCTCCAGACGAGACCTCAATCCTTCTTCTTGTTTGTTCTCGGCGGGCTCATAAAACTTGCGTCCCGCCAATTCAGCCGGCATGAATTCGAGATCAGCGAAATGTCCGGGATAATCATGCGCATATTTATACCCGTCTGCATATCCCAATTCTTCCATAAGCTTGGTCGGAGCATTCCTGAGGTAGAGGGGAACTGCTGCCATCTGTGTCTCCTTTGCAGCTGCAAGAGCCTCATTTATAGCCATATATGCAGAATTGCTCTTGGCAGAAGATGCCAGATATATGGTACATTCTGCGAGAGGTATCCTTGCTTCCGGCATACCTATGGTATGCACTATCTGGAATGTGGAATTCGCCAGAAGAAGGGCATTCGGATTTGCCAAGCCGACATCTTCTGCTGCAAGAATGCATAATCTGCGGGCGATGAAAAGAGGGTCCTCACCTCCATCAAGCATACGCGCAAGATAATAGACAGCGGCATTAGGATCAGAACCTCTGACACTTTTGATGAAAGCGGAAATGACATCATAATGCATTTCACCTCCTTTGTCATAGATCGCAGTGTTTTCTTGCAGACATGAGGTCACAGTCTTATTGTCAATCACTGCAGTTTTCCCCCCGGTAAAAGATCCTATGACAATCTCAAGTATGTTCAGCAGCTTGCGGGCATCTCCTGCAGCATATCTGAACAAAGCATCGGTTTCTTTGACTGTGATATCCCTGTGCTTAAGCACCTCATCTTTCTTCAGAGCGCGTTCCATAAGAAGCTGAAGATCAGCTTTCTGAAGAGACTTCAGAACGAATACCTGACAGCGGGAAAGAAGCGGAGTGATCACTTCAAAAGAAGGATTTTCCGTTGTTGCACCAATCAGTACGATGGTACCGTCTTCAACAGCTCCCAGCAGAGCATCCTGCTGTGATTTGTTGAAGCGATGGATTTCGTCAATGAAAAGTATAGGGGAAAGGCCGTTTGAAAACAATGAGTTGGAACGAGCCTTATCAATGACTTCCCTTACATCCTTTACGCCTGCGTTTACTGCAGAAAGGGTAAAGAATTCGCGTCCCAATGACTTGGCTACAATGCGTGACAGAGTCGTCTTACCCACTCCGGGAGGGCCCCAAAGTATGAAAGAAGACAGATTACCGCTTTCTATCATATTCCTTAGGATACAACCCTTGCCGATAAGATGCTGCTGACCTACATAACCCTCAAGGTCATGAGGTCTCATCCTTTCAGGGAGTGGAGGAAGCATTCTGCTCCTTCCTATAATGTCGTCATTGTCAATCATTTCCTACTACTTAAATATCCTTGCCGAATACCCATCGACGCTTGTGCAGCTCTTTTTCAAATGGCACCCACATTGCCTGCACCTTGGCATTAGTCTCAAGGTTGGCATTTGTCTCGGCATATCTGAATCCCATCTTTCTGTAATTCTGGAATAGATCTACAAAGAGCAGAGAGTTGACTCCTTTATTCTGCCAGTCCGGTCTTACGCCGATAAGCAGAAGATCGAGAGTCTCTGGCTTCTTGAGGAACATGGCCTTGAGAAGGTGCCACCATCCGAACGGGAATATTTCCCCATTGCATTTCTGAAGCGCCTCAGACAATGAAGGAATGGTGATTCCGGCTCCGATAAGTTCACCTTCCTGATCTTCTATAAATGTCAGCATCTTTGTATCGACAAGACTTAGATACATATCTACATACTGATCGATCTGTTTCTCAGAAAGGAGTGAGTAGCCATAGAGGACGCAATATGTCTCATTGATAAGCTGGAATAGTTTCTGGCCGTATCTCTCTTTCCTGATCTGCCTGCGTGTAAGTTTCCTTACCTTGAGCTTGTAGCGTTCACGTACGATCTCTGCAATCTTGATGTGCTTTTCAGGCAGTTCATCAGGGATTGTGATCCTGTATTCAACCCAACCGGTTTCCTTATAATATCCATGCTTCTTCATGTGCTCAGGATAGTAAGGATGATTATATATCAGGGCCATGGTGCTGAGACGGTCAAAACCTTCTACAAGCATGCCCTCAGGATCGAAGTCTGTGAAACCGAGAGGTCCTACGATCTGAGTCATTCCATGTGCCTTTCCAAAGGCAATCACCGCATCAAGCAGAGCAGCGGATACTTCCATGTCATCGATGAAATCAATCCAGCCGAAACGGACCTGCTTTACTTTCCAAGCCTCATTTGCCTTGTTATTGATTATTGCAGCCACACGTCCGACAACTTCACCATCTTTATAAGCGAGATAGAATTCTGCTTCCGAAAAGTCGAATGCGCCGTTCTTTTCTTTATCAAATGTATTCATGTCGTCCATCGGCATGGAAGGGACATAATATCTGTTTCCTTTATACAATTTATTGCCGAATCTGGCGAAAATCTTCATCTCCGCCTTGCTTGAGACAGTCTTGATCTGAATAGCCATAGAACACTTAGGTTTAGTACAACCTTACAAAGTTAGGAAAAAATCTCACATTTCCTTAAAATTTACTAAATTCGCAGAATGCACCTATGCATACGTAAGCTTATTGTCTATGCCGGAAGCAATGAAAATATACTGTGTCATTGCATTTATGATATTGTTACTGGGCGACATACACGCTCAGAGCAGATCTGTCGGTGCTACTTTTTCCTATGCAGGAACCGGATTGGCTTATGAACATGTGATAAATGGCGAAACATTTATCGAAGCACAAGTAAGGTTGGAAACGTTGCAGTATCTGAGTCCGGTTCCAGGAAGAGCTGGTATCAGCGGCTCATTTACATGGAACATGATATTTGCTGAACATACCTCAAGAAACGGCAACACCATCAATTATTATGCAGGACCAGGCGTACTGGCAGGAATCTCAGATGATTTCCTGGCTCCTAGAGGCATTGTTTTCGGACTGAAGGGCAGAGTCGGAGCAGAATGTCTGTTCAGCAGAAATGTAATCATTTCGGCATCTGTATCACCAGTAGTAGGCGCTCATATAGGAGTAAAGGACGAGATGCCTCATATGAGGCTATACAGGAATGGATTGCTGTTTACCATGATGCCTGAAATCGGCATAAAGTACGTATTCTGATGAAGAGGCTGATGCTCATATTGCTTATGCTTTCCGTTCATTCGGCTTTATCTGATGCATATGCCCGAAGTGACCGGCGTATAACCTATGGTGTAGAATGGGGGTATGTCGCTACAGTACAATCAGGTTACAGGTACATATTCTTCCCTCCTGAAGGCTATAGGATTGATGTCCGTGGCAATGCCATATTGTATCACAGCAATGCAGACATGTATGCTCATGTCGGATATGATTTCAATCAGAAATGGAACCTGTCATTGTATTTAGGATATGCT
>RHMF01000425.1_pt1 | contig 20385 bp, 19 predicted proteins | sample 5365151 | NCBI WGS metagenome assembly RHMF01 (sample SAMN10266501, study PRJNA497801) | feces metagenome | isolation source: feces | host: Bos taurus | place: China: Prairie of Fairy Mountain | collected 2017-08-14 | reverse complement strand
ATCAGCGCAATCACTGTTGACAATGTAGTTGCTCAGGTTGAGTCAGCAATTGACAAGGCTCTTGAGGTTGCAGGTAATGCAGAGGTTGATACTGAAGGTTACAAAATCTTTATGAACCATCAGGATGTAAGAGTTCTTGAGGTTGCATTAGGTAAAATCTGTTGCCCAAATAAGGAGTCTATCTTCAGCAACTATGCTAGAGAGAATGGTCGCATCTTCATTATGGGCTTTGAGGTTGTTCCAACAATGCAGAGCAAGAATACTATCATAGTTGGCCCAGCAAGAAATCTTGTTCTTGGTTATGACACATTTGATAGTCACATTGAGTATAAATTAATTGATATGAGAGATACAACTGGTGACAATATGTTCAGAGTTCTTGCTATCTCAAATATAGCAGTTGGTATTATACTTCCTGAGTTATTCGTTTTTGGCAAAACTGCTTAATTAACGAAAACCATTAATATAAACACAAGCGGAGGTAAGTAATACGGCTTACCTCCATTTAAAAAAGAAAAATAAGAATTTAAAATAATTATATAATTATGGCTATTTGTGCTTTAAATAGAAACTTAACCAGAACTGCAAGCTGTGGATATTCACTTCCTGAGATTGTTGACCTTTATCTTATCAACTATGAGGATTTGGACACTGAGAGTGGTACAACTATCACTTCAGGAACAGGTGTATCTGAGGGCTGCGATGAGATTGCTACTATAAAGCTTAAGAGCGGCGCAACAGCTTATCATGTTGAACCAGCTAAGAACAGTGCTTCTTTTGAAGACACATTGGTTGTTGAGGATTCTGGTAACAAATATCGTAACGCTTCTGTTACTTTCAATGTAAGCGGTACTTATAATGCTTGTATGCATGGCGCATTGGATGCTTTGTCACTTGGTCGTTACTTTGTTGTAATCAAGACTGCTGATGGATGGCAACTATCTTGGAATGGGTAGAATTTCTCCATTGGAGGCTGAAACTGCAACTCTTGCAGGTGGAAGCGACACTAACGGACTTCAGATTGTACTTTCAGGTAACATTGCTGAATCTCCACTCCCATTGGCAGAGGCTGCTGTAACATATTTGTTAGCAAACGTTGCTGAATAAAATCAGTATAATCAAAAAAATAAAGAGGAAGAAATTAATCTTCCTCTTTTTTTGTTTTCTTTTGTTTTGGGGTTTCCTTTTTTTCTTCCTCTCCCAGATAGATTTTTGTTATATGCCAAACTCCATATGCCAAATCCTTTTTGATACCCCATATCTTTCCATTTTCTCTTACTATGTCCATAACTTAACTATTTATTTAAACATATCCCTCCTTTCCAATTTGGATTTTTTGAACCAGTTCTTGTTTTAGCAAAATCACTCAATTTTTTCTTTGTGCTTTCTGCTACTATTTTATTTTTAAATCTTTCTATTGTAACAGGATTGTTTGAATTTTCTTTATGTGTAGCCCATCGAAGGTTTTCAACTCTATTATCTAGTTTATTACCATTTATATGGTCAATGCAAGGTTTATTCTCTGGATTTGGTATAAATGTTTCAGCAACTAAACGATGTATGTGTTTGGCATATCTTTTACCATTTATCCTAACATAAACTTGAAGATAACCATGTTTACCTTTATGTTTTTCAAACTCTTTCCCTTTCCATAATTGTGTTTTTCCATTTTTTCCTTCTATTAATCTATCACAACTTTTAAAATTCCCTTCTGTGCTTATCATATAGTAATCGCACTCTTTAATGTGTTTCCATTTTTCCATAAAAAACTAATTTTTAATATGTTTATACAAATATACAATAAATATTTCTAAAAAAGAAATTATGGTATCTAATTATACAATTGATAAGTGTAAATACATTCGTAGTAAACTTAAAGATGTACTCTACTTAGTATCATATGAACATGCTAAAAATGTTCATGTTGATGGCGATGAAGTGTACATTGATGAGTTAACAGAATTGCCATTAAGAATCAATGGCTTCAACATTCAGTTTAATGAAGAAACCTCATTGGATGAACGTTATAAATTCCAAAAAACGCTCACCCTTTCAATGCATGGTTATGTCAATTATAAGATATTTGGCGGTCGTTACTATGCTATTGTGGAAGATATTGAAGGCTTATTCTATATGATTAATGTAGACTTCCCTAGTAGAATAACGCATACATTTAATCTTTCTAAAGACACTAATCAAACAGATTTTACATTTTCTTCACTTTCTAATTTTCCAACAATGAAGTTGAATGCTGAATTTGAAGCAGTTGAACCTGTTTGTTTAGGATTAAATGTTTATGGAATAGACAAATTGGAACTTATTGAGTTTGAAAAAGCAAGGCTAGATACTGTTAATAAAACAGTTGTTTCAACTGAAGATTTTAAAACTGTTGAGTTCCTTGGTAATAGTTGTTCATTCCAGGAGGTTTATGATGGTTTCAAAGTAACTGATACAATATCTTTTATACTTCCTTTAAATCAGAAATTACAATGGGGGTGGCATTTATTTGTTGGAATTCCTTGATAATAGGTATTCTGCAATCATAACACCTAGGGGAAATGATAATAAGTATTACCCAGGATATAACTTTGGACTTCAACCTTCATATACAATTCAAACAGCATCAAATCCAAGTGAGTCTGATATTATTACAATAACATTGGTTGAAATGTCTTCTCAGGGTTCAACGGCAGCAAATGACTGGCAAGATGAACAGTCAACAGAAACAAGATGGCGTTGGGTAAAGAAGGTTGGAGAAACCATTTGTTATGAATGTATTGGATTGGGAAGAGCAAGATACTTGGTGAGACAAGAGGTTGATTATTTTGGCAATCCAACAGGTAATTACCAGGTAATGGAAGGATATGAATCTCAATATCCAAACTTCCATGTTGTAGCAACATTCACAACTCAAGAGATTTTTGAAACATCAGAGTGCTCAGATGATGAAACTTGTCAGATTAATACTGATATACCAACAACAATTTATTTCAATGCAGTTACTTGCAACACATATACACTTCAAACAAGTTGTGATTGGGAAATAGTTGATATTCCTAGCAATATTACAGTTGAGCCAATGACAGGCCATGCTGATTCTTCATATACAGTTTCAATATGCAATACAGCAACTCCATCTTCAACAGCATTGGAAAATGATATGTCTATTAAATGCTGTTCAAAGACAAAAGTAGTTAATTTTAAGACACAACTTGATGCTGGATGCATAAAGCCTCAGAGACAGTATATTAATTGTTTATCTCAAGACGTTGTTTTTGCATATGATGGTAGTTGTAGAATTGAGATTACTTCAATTGACCCAAAACTTACATATTCAATTGGAAATAATACATTAACAGTTAGAGTGCCTAGAAACTATGGTACATCAGCAATCACTTGGTCAATAATAGCTGTTAACTGTGATTGTTCATCAGCATCAACTGTTGCTTATATCAATCAAGATAAGACATATGAAAGATGGGTCGAAGAAGATGGATTTGTCTGTGTAAGTGGTAATTCATACCATATTGAAAGAAGATATACAGGTACAACTCAAGACAATATTACAGTGAGAACTGATGATACAAGGACTGGTAGTTTAATTCAATCAGGTGATACCAGATGTAGTTCTTCACAAACAAAGTGGGAATGGGATGGAGAAAGTTACTATTGTGTTGATGGTAATAAGTTTAAGGTAGAATATGAATATATATCATATGATGGTGGTATTAACTGGATAAAAACAGGCAATACAAGACTTGGAGATATGGTTGAGGCTGATTCTGAGTGGTGTAATTCAGCCGTAACATACAGTTGGGTATTGACATCAAGATATGAGTGCTCTGGAACAACATCATATTACTTATATCAGAAATATGAGCAAAGAGGCGAACAAAACCCAATTCCTGTATATCCAAATGTTTTCTCAATTGATGGTGATGGAACTCAATCATTAAGCAAGAAAATGGATAATGACCCTGCTTGTGGTTATGTTCCTCCAGTAACTCCAATATATGGATGGGTAAATATGGACATTTCAACTGATTATTACTGTAATGAATGCCCTGAAACAACAGAATTTCCATCAGAAAATATACCTAGGAATGGTCATTATTGCAAATATTATAAGCAAAAAAGGCAGGTGTCTTATGATGGAGGAAACACATATCAAGACGTTGTACCTTATGAATATCAGCAAGGAGATTTATATGAGGAAAAATCTCAATCATGCGGATATATTGAATTGAGAAGATGGACAAATCTTGATATTGACACTGATTATATTTGTGATTCAGGATGCACATGTTATGAGCCAATTTATCAATGGAATATTGATGAAAATGATTATGTTCAATACGGTGCTTATACATGCTTTAAGGAGTATTATCAAGTATCAACTGATAATGGTGAAACTTGGGAAAATGTTTATCCAATTCAAACAAGGAATTATGAAAACTGTGAAAATGGTTGCAGTTGCTCTGTTAGCGGAACGGCATCAGGTGATTATGGTTGGAAATATTCAGCTATGTACAAAATAAGAGAACAAAATTATATGGCTCACAATTTGGATGGAGGAACATGTTTTACTGATTTCTCTGAGGGGGTTTTAACAAGAGTTCCTGCTCAAAAATCACAAATTATAGGCTTGTATATTTTTAGCGGATGTTTGGGGCTTGATTCTGGTTCACTTACAGGTTGTACAAATCTTAAAATAATAACTTTGCCTTGTTCAATAACTCATATTGATTCAAATGTATTTAACTGCACAAATCTTTCAAGTATTTATTTACAAACTATGGATGTACCAACATTAGGAACAAATGCATTTGACAATACAAATGATTGCAAAATATACGTTTATCCAAATGTAGTTGATAAATATAAAGAGGCTTGGCCTCAATATGCAGATAGAATAAAAGAAATAACACAATAATGTCACAACGTGACCCTCTGAGGGTCACGTTGCATCATACATAATCAAATATTAAAAAATGAGTACATATTGCAAATATTACAAACAAAAAGAGCAAATTTCTATAGATGGTGGAGTTACTTGGTATGACGTCATTCCTTATAATTATCAGAAAGGAAGTCTATATGAAAACTGTTCATTCGATTGCGGCTATCCAATTGGCACAAGATGGGAAACCACAGGAGAAATCTGCATTGGGCATGACCTATATGAATTGCAAACGCAGCAAATAACATATGACAGTGGAAATACCTGGAATGATATGCCATATATAAGACAGGGAGAACTTATTGAAGTAGGCGTTGCAAATTGTGATTATAAAGTATTTTTGACATATTCTGGTGGAAGCACATATGAAGTATTGTGTGAATTGGATAGGTCAATAAAATATACAGATGTTACAGCAGGAGGCAACTCAGATAAAGTTATTAGTGCTACAATTGGCCAATGTGCAGAAATAATTGATAACTCGGCGTTTCAATATTGCATTAATTTGGGAGAGATTACAATACCAAGTAATATTACATCAATTGGAACTACATTTGGAGATTACCACTCAAATGGAGCATTTATGAATTGTACATCATTATCATCTGTCACTTTATCAGACAGTGTTGAATTTATTGGCGACTTTACTTTTGATGGGTGTTACAATTTATCTTCAATAAACCTTCCATCTGGTTTAACAACCATAGGAAGAAGTGCATTTTCAAATTGCAGTGGATTAACCAATGTTATTATTCCTGATTCTGTGACTAACTTGGGTAATGGAGTATTCTATTTATGCACAAATTTAGAGTCAGTACACTTACCATCTGGTATAACATCAATTCCATTGGCATTTTTTAATTATTGTTATTCATTATCAGAAATTACCATACCAGAAACAGTAACTTCAATTGGTGATACTGCTTTTTTTAATTGCACAGGATTAACAAGCGTAGAAATACCTAGTGGGGTAACAAAAATTGGAGTTAGTGCTTTTAATCAGTGCAGTGGACTAACATCCATTACAGTTAATGCAATAAATCCTCCATCACTAGGAGAAAACGCATTTAGATACACCAATGATTGCGATATATTTGTTCCTTGCGAATCAGTAGCAGAATACAAGGCAACAAACGGATGGAGTGATTATGCTGATAGAATTAAGGCAAATTACTGTGATACATCAGTTAAGTTAAAATTTGATAATAAAGAAGACGAAGACATTTATTGCACAGTATTGAGTGGAACTGTTGGATATAGGGATGTTGATAACAATTTCCCAGATGGCAGCGGAAGTAATATTCATATAACAGACGTTGAAATTGGAGATTGTGTTGATAATCTTTATGCAACATTTTATGGCTGTTCAAATTTATCATCTGTCACTTTATCAGAAGAGGTAACAACTTTAAGTTCTTTTTATCGGACTGGAGTTGGAACTTATGGTACTTTTGGCAAGTGTACAAGTTTAAGTTCAATGACGCTTCCAAATTCAATAACAACAATTGGAGATAGGTGTTTCTATGGATGTAATAATTTGAGAAATATTAATATTCCTTCAGGGGCTACAAGCATTGGAACATATGCATTTAGTGGAAGCGGAATAACAGGAAAGGTTGAAATACCATCAGGAGTTACAAGCATAGAAATAGGTACTTTTGCTTATTGCTTTAGAATAACTGAAGTTGAGTTGCCTAGTACAACAACAAGTATCGGCTATCATTCATTTGATTATTGTTCAAACATATCAGCGTTCACAGTTAATGCAATTATACCTCCGACTCTTAATGCTTCCGCATTCACTACTATAAACCAAAATATGGTAATTTATGTTCCTTGTGAATCAGTCGATATTTATAAAGCAGCTAGTGGGTGGTCAAGATATGCAAGCAGAATACAATGTAAACCAAAGTTCAAAGCAACATATTCAGGCGGAACAACATATTCAGCAGCTTGTGATTCATCAACAACATTAACATACACAGATACTCACCCTAGCGGATACACTGCTTCAGCAATGACAGATGCAATAATTGGAGATTGCGTTACTTCAATTGATGGATGGGGAACATTAGGATATTTAGACTCATTATCATCAGTAACAATACCTAATAGTGTTACAACTATTGGTGGTGGTGCTTTTGTAAACAACAACAGTTTAACCTCAATTACAATTCCAGACAGTGTTACAACAATTGGAGGTTATGTATTTATGACTTGTTATAATTTGGCAAACATTACAATTGGTAGTGGTGTTACAAGTATTGGCAATAGTGCTTTCGAATATTGTAGTAGTCTTACATCAATTACAGTTAATGCTACAACACCACCATCATTGGGAACTAACGTATTAAATTATACAGATATTAGCATAATTTATGTACCTAGCGGCTCTGTAGCAGCTTATAAAGCAGCTAGTGGGTGGTCAACATATGCAAGCATAATACAACCAATACCAACCTAATATATGATGGAGATTAATTTCTCCATCATATGTTTATAAAAAAAATATTAATGTATGATAGATAATTATAACGATATAATAAATGATTGGTCTGCTCCAAAAGTAGGATGTTGCACAGAAATGGTGGATGTTATTGCACCAGACTGTTCAATGTCTCAATGGGCTGTTCAAAAGACAGTAATGGAACTTGCAAATTCTGATTATTATTATACAAGGGATGAGATTGATTATTTATTGGGTCAAGTAACTGCAAGTGGTGTAACCAGGGAACAAGTTGAGGAAATGATTAATGCTGCAATTGCTGATAAAGCAAATCAAGCAGACCTTGAAGCACTTTCAGGACAAGTTGCAAGCAATACTGAAGATATACTTAATAGGCCAACAACACAGCAGGTGAATTCCTTATTGGAACAATATTTGAAAAAAGTAAATGCAAATGCAATGTTTGCAAATTATACAAAGGTTGAAAATTCAACTCTAATACTAAATTCTGAAAATATTAATTAATATGGCACAATTAGATAAAATTAAACTTAGTGGAACTACCTATGATATAGTTGATTCAACAGCATTGCATAGCCTTGACGATAATGTAACATCAGGTGGTACTAACGCTGTTAAAGGTTCAGGTATTTATAACGCAATAACAGCAGCAACAGGAGCCTTGGCTGAAGCAATCGCAGAACAAGGCTATCAAACATCAGGTGATGTTCAAAATGCCATATCAGGTAAACTTGATACATCAATATTTGAAACCTATTCAGGAGCAACTGATACTGCATTGGGAACAAAGTTTGCCGGAGCAACTTGGAATTCAACTGATAAGAAGATTTATTTCTATGACAATGCATCAGCAACAGGAACAGCATTGGCATATATTGATGGCACTGACTTTGTTAAGGATGGCTTCTTACAAAGCGTTACAATTGAGAACAAGGTTATATCAGGTGAATCAGTACCTTGTCTTGTATTCATTTGGAATACTGATGCAGGCATACAAGAGACTGACATTCCTTTAAGTGGCATCTTTGACCCTACAAACTATGTTGACGTTTCAACATTTACAGCTTATACAGCATCAACAGAAGCAACGCTTTCAGGAAAGGTTGATACTTCAACATTCAATACATACAGTGGAAGTGTTGAAACTGCATTATCAGGAAAACAAGAAACATTGGTGAGTGGAACAAATATTAAAACAGTTGGAGGAAACTCATTGTTAGGAAGTGGTGATGTTCCTTTCCCACCGGGAATGACAGCAGAAGTATCAGGAACAACATTGATATTTAGTTAAAGGTAGGATTTGTAGTCCTACCTTTTTTCATATGTTTATTAAAATGCATTTTTAATTATGAGTAATATAATCGATAAAATCCAATTAAGTGGCGTACAGTACACCTTATCAGCACAAACAAGTGGGGGAACAACATATACAGCTGGAAGAGCCATTGACATAACCAATGATACAATATCACTTGACCTTCCAATCAGTGCTGGAACTGGTAGTGGTTCAATAATTGAGAATAATCCTGACAATATTGCATCAGGAGAATATTCTCATGCTGAAGGTAATAGAACATCAGGTGCAAGTTATGCTTCACATGCTGAAGGTAGTGTAACAAAAGCATCAGGGATTGCTTCTCATGCTGAAGGTAGAAGCACAACAGCATCAGGAGAAGCTTCTCATGCTGAAGGTAGAGGCACAACAGCACAAGGGCATTATAGTCATGCTGAAGGTGATTTGACAACCGCTAGTGGTACTTATGGTGCCCATGCTGAAGGTTATTTAACAAAAGCATCAGGAGAAGCTTCTCATGCAGAAGGAAGTTATACATCAGCACTTACAATAGCATCTCATGCTGAAGGTAACTTTACCAAAACAACAAACAATTATGAACATGCAAGTGGGCAATTTAACAACTCAGTTTATGCCTCAACAACCTTTGGAGATAGTGGAAATACCTTATTCAGTGTTGGTAATGGTACAGCAGATGATGCAAGGCATAATGCCTTTGAAGTAAGACAGAATGCTGACATATACATTACATTAAATGGTCAGGATGTTAAGCTTCAAGACTATCTTGGTGGTAGTAGCGGAAATCCTACGGTTGAACTTACCCAGGCTGAATATGATGCCCTTGTATCAGCTGGCACAGTTGCTGCTGATACATACTACATTATAACTGATGCAACACCAATTGATGTTTCAACATTCGTTACAAGCGGACAAATGACATCTGCAATAACTCAAGCAACAAGTGGAAAGGTTGATTCATCTTCAATTGTCAGCTCTGTTACATCAGCATCAACAGATAGTGAGATTCCAACTGCAAAGGCAGTGTATGATGCAATACCAACAGGAGGTACAGGTGGTGTGTCTGAAAGTACTTTCTCAGCTTATACAGCAGCAACCGACAGTAGATTATCAGAGGATGAGGAAGTAACTGCTGCTGCATTAAATGCATTGAATGAATCGTTGAGTGGCAAACAAGATACATTGGTGTCATCAGTTAACATCAAGACCATCAACAATGAAAGCATCTTGGGTAGTGGGAACATTGATATTCAAGGTGGTGGTGGAAAAGCAGTCAGTGGTGGTACAAATATCAGCATTACCACTGGAGAAACTGCTGATACCATCAACTGTACATTACCAATAACTACTGCTATTGATAACACTTCATTAAATTTTGGATTTAATACAATTAATTCTGAATATTCTTATTCATTTGGTAATGGTAACACTGTTGGTAGAGGTAGATATGATGGCAATTATTCTATGGCTGTTGGCTTATCAAATACCACCAATAAAGAAGCACAATTTGTTACTGGCTACAGTAACAAGTTGTTAAACTTTCATGAATTTGGAAGCGGTCGATTTAACAACTCTGTAAGCGGCTCATCAACCTTTGGTGATAGTGGGAATACCTTATTCAGTGTAGGTAATGGTACGGCAAATAATGCAAGGCATAATGCATTTGAGATAAGACAGAATGGTGATATATATATCACAAGTGGTTCAACTGACATTAAGCTTCAAGATTATCTTGGAAGTACAATTGAAATATCAAGTGCAATAACAAGTGGTGATACCAATGCTGTTGCAGGTGGTGCTGTCTATAACAAGTTCGATGAGGTTGAAACAGTTACAGCAAGAGCATTGAATGATTTGAATGAAAAGATAAATGCATTAATCGAAGCCAATGAGGTTGTTGCAAGGGCTTTAAATGATTTAAATGATAGAATAACAGCGCTTGAAAATGCTTAAAACATGTATACATACCGTAATACTCAATGAACTTGATGAATACCTTATTCCTTGGTTAGACCATCATACAAAAATGGTTGACCATATCTTCATCTATGAGGACATTGGAAGCCATAGTCATAAGCATATAACTGATAAATATCCAAATGTTACCCTTCAATCAGTTCTTGATTTATATGCTGATAATGATAGAATGAGAGAAAGGGTTATGAAGGATAAGGAAAGAGGTGCAATCTGTCAGATGTATTATCTCAAAGATGGAGTTACCCAAATTCAATCATTAAATGAATATGATTGGTGTTTTACCTTGGATATAGATGAGTTCATAACATTACAAGAGCCATATAAGGCAATTTCAGACGTTCTGAACCTATTTCAAGACAAGGTGGCTGTAATGCTTCAATGGCAGAACTATAACGCTAATGGACACATTTATAAACCAAATTATAATGGAAGGGATTATAGAGAATTCTACACCCAAAAAGCACCGTTTAATAAGTCTGATGCAGCATTGAGGATAACAACCAAGATTGCTTGGAACTTGAGGAAGATAACAAGATGGCATCTATGTGGACTTCATTGTGCCGTTGGTGATTGGGTTAATACCAAGGGAGAAAAAAACAGAAAAGATATTGTTTATGACAAGATATACTTAGCCCATTATGTCACTAGGAGTTGGGAGGAATGGGTATGGAAGCTATACCAAAGGGGAATGCATTGTGGTTTAAGGCATAGAAAGGATGAACAGTTTTTTGAAATGAATCCAGATATGTTACCAATGTATGATAAATTAATTGAAATAAAAAATAAAATATTAAACGTTTAATAATATGAATAACTTAAGAAAATTTGCAACAGAGGCTGATTATTCAGCAGCAACTCTCAACTATCCAGCAGTGTCTTGGGTGGTAAGTGGTGATACAGTACATTATGACAAGACAAGTGGAAGTCCAACACCAACAGTTAATGATAAGGTGATGATGTATGTATATACTGAAAATGCTAATGATGACATTATATTATGGAATCAAGAAGAAACACCAAATTTCACATCAATAACTGTTAATGATACAGAAGTTTCAAATCCAAATTCCACCTATCAATTAGATGATGTTGGAGTTGGAACATTTTTAGTCAAATATGGCTTTAATTCAACTATAGTTGATGGTTGGTTTAGTGGAGAACTTGGTGGTAAATCAAGTAATATTTATCCAATTGAAGTGTTAATTCCAAGTCAGATAACAGTTGTTAGATATTATCCAGGCAACATTACAAAAATGGTAGTTGAAGCAACAACACCTCCTTTTGTTGAAGGTTTGGGTAGTGTATTACCTGATGCTGAAATCTATGTTCCAGACGACCTTGTGAACACCTATAAAGCAGCAAGTGGATGGAGTGATGTTAGTGGGCAAATTTATCCAATTTCAATATATGATGGAAACTTACCAGTATAATGAACATTTTAATAAGTGGATATAAGGGCTTCATTGGTTCAAACCTTGTTAAACGCTTATCAAATCATAATATAATTGGAGTCGATTTAAAGGATGGAAACAACATCCTTGACTCCAATTATCTTGATTCGGTGATGACTGACATTGATGTTGTTATTCATCTTGCAGCAATAGCTGGTGTTGGATATTCAATCTCTCATTCTGAGGAAGTCCTTCATAATAACATCATTGGATTTGATACCATTGCAAAATGTGCCATTAAGCATAAGGTTAAACATTTTGTTTATGCAAGCTCTTCATCAGTCTATGGTGATAATGGTAAGGTGAGGTCTCCTTATGCTGTCAGCAAGGCTGCAAATGAGTTACAAGCTGAAGTATATTCCAATCTATCAGATACCAAGTTCACTGGATTAAGGTTTTTCACTGTATATGGAGAAGGAATAAGACAAGACCTTGCAATATATAAGTTCATCAACGCCATTAACAACAATGAACCCATAACAGTATATGGTGATGGAAATCAACGAAGGGATTTCACCTATATTGATGATATAACTGAAGCAATTAAGTTGATTGTTGAATCAGATAAGGTTTGGAAGAATGAGGTCTTTGATATTGGTTATGGCAGCAATGTAAGTATTAATGAGTTGTTATTAATATTAAGGGAGATTACTGGCAAGAAGGTATTTGACCTTGTGGCATATGAGGATGAGAAGGGTTATGATGTTAAGGCTACATTGGCTGACCCAAATAAATTGAATGAATGGTTTGGTTTCAAGCCTAGGTATGATATAAAAAAAGGATTAACAAAATTATATGATAAAATATAATTCAAATACAATAAAAGATTGGAACTTTGGTGATGACAACATCATCAAGGTTTACCGTAATAATGCTGTATGCTATTATAAGATAATATCAAGTGGTGATACACCTCAATATGATGTGTGCTACGCTGTTGTTGATGATATATCACAATATTCAGATACAGAGTTTGTTGATGTATACGACAAGGCAACTGAGAAATGGTATAAACTAAACAACTTGAATCAGTATGAGTTATATGGTGTATATGGAGATAGTATAGCAAGTGGCTCTACATCAAGATTGCCTCAAGGATATACTGAGGTTGAATATATAAGGAATAGCAATTATAATGCTTATATTAATACAGGTGTTCTGTTATTTGATAATACTCAAAATACATATACAATAACAGCAAGATTAACATCTGAGTTTCATTCAAATTTAAGTTGTGCAACAATTCTTTGTTCAGAATTGCCTGTTTCGCCTTATTATGGTGCTTTGTATAGATATAAATGTTCATCAACTGTTGACCAATTAGAATTTGCAGGAGGATTATCAAATTATAGTTCATCTACAATAGATAATGGTGATGGAACAAGAACAATTACAATGCAAAGTACTGGTAACACATCTTGGACTATTAGTTGCCCATTAACATATTGTTGTTCTTTTAGTGATACAGGGTATACAACACCATATCGTTTCTCAGATACAACAATATATTCAGCAACCATTATTAAAAATGGTTCAACAGTAAGGGACTTTGTTCCTGCAAAAAGAGATAGTGATTCTGTATATGGTTTATATGACTTGATTAATGATGTATTCTATGCTTCTCCAAATGGAAATAATTTTAGTGGAGGCTCTGCTGTCACACCAACTGCTGCAACATATTATGAAGGAAAACTTGCAATTGTTGATGGTTATGAATATCAATATAGTGGCTCATCATGGGTTAATGTTGGTGAAGTGAGTGGAAGTACTGCAACATTACCAGATGTACCATTCACTGTCAACTATAATGCAAAGAACTATGATTCAAACACCAATACATTGGCAAAGACAAGTGGACAGTTGGCAGATGTTGATGCTGTGATTACAGCAGGAACACCTACAGTTAATGACGGCTATCTTACAATTGCAAGTAATACAAGAGCAACAATCAGTGGTTATCAGACATATTTCAACAGAGATAACAGCAACCCGAACTTAACCATTATCTCAAAGCAAAGGACTGAAGGTAACAATTGCCATATGTTTGCAAACAGAGATAGTAACTATAACTGGATGTATAGGCCATATTCAAATAAACTAACTTTACATGGCGGTAGTGGAACAGGAGGTATTGCAGTTACAACACAGCCAGTAATTGAATCTGTAAGGGTTGACAGTAATAGAAATATTCATTATAACAACTACACCAATAACACCTCATCTGGTACAACATCATTCAATTATGGTTCAACAAACAGTGGCAAATTTGCATTATTTGCAGGATACGCTACATCTAGTGGAGAATGGTTCGTTGGTGATTTCTATTGGGTATATATGTCACAGAATACATTAACAGATGACCAAATTCAACAGGTAATTGCTTATAATGAAGGTGGCGGTGGAGAACCAACATATCCATTATATTATGATGAGAAATCAGACCCATTGGATAATTTAACATTCAGTTCAATGACAGAAGCAACAGAATATGCATATAACAACTGTGTATACGTTGGAGAAAATGCAACAATTGATGGAACAAGGTATATATTCAGTGGTGATTCACAGACTGGATATGAATGGGTTGAAAATACATCAAGATTGCCTATCGGATATACAGAGGTTGAATATATTGAGAATCCAAATATGGCTTGTATAGATACTGGATTTAAACCAAATCAAGATACAAGAATTGTCGCAGAAATGCAAGCAGTATCAAGTACTAGTTGGGCAAAGTATTTTGCGGCAGGTGGTTATGATAAAACAAGTGCAGTTCTTATTGATTATGAAAATGGAGTAACAGGAACATTACACTTATCATGGGGTACTGCAACAGGATGGACTGTTGTTTCTTCAGTTGTTGGAGATTATAATGTTCATACATATGATTGGAATAAAAACCAAGTATACAGAGATAATACATTAGTGCATACGTTTACTTATGGCAATTTCCAAAGTACATATAATTTGTGCATTTTTGTTAATTCAACTGGAAATGGAACATATGAAACCACACAAGACCACTATTTAAAGGGTAAAATGTATTCATTCAAAGTCTATGACAATGGAACATTGGTAAGAGACTTTGTGCCTTGTATAAGGGACAATGACAGTAAGGTTGGAGCATATGACATTATAAATGATGTTTTCTATGCAACAGCTAGAGATTCATATCAATTGGTTGCAGGTAATCCTGTATAATATGTTTATATAAATTGAAATTATAGATTATGGGAAAGATAAATTATTATCAATGGCTTAATGGTGGATGTGGCTGCAATGGAGTAAGACACATATCTGGAACAAATGATTGCGATTGCGACCAAATATTATTGGAAATTTCAAATCTTCATACAGATGATGAAGTTCTCCAGGATGAAATAGATGATTTGTCAGGAGTTGTTGCAACAATATCTGGAGGTTGTGATTGCGACCTATCTGATTATTATACAAAAGAACAAGTTGATGAATTAATCCCAACTGTTCCTTCATTGTCAGGATATGCAACAGAGCAATGGGTTAATGATAAAGGCTATATAACAACTGTACAGCCCCTTAAAACAATCAATGGTGAATCAATTGTAGGAGAAGGCAATATTGTTATTTCAGGAGGCTCTGGAACGTCTATAACGGTCGATGACCATCTTGATAGTGCAAGTACCAACCCTGTGCAAAACAAAGTGATTGTAGAGGCTTTAAATGCTAAATTGGATGCTTCAGCATATACTCCAACAGACCTATCCAATTATTATAATAAGACAGAGGTTGATGCGATTATAAGTGGATTAACTAGCCAAATAGCGTTTTTAACAGCAAGAATTAATAATTGTTGTGGCGAATATCCTGTATCTCCAACTGATTTGAGATATACAGGTACAACTACAGCAGACACTGAGGTATCATTAAGTTGTTGCACTGAGTCATCATGCGAAGAACTTGTAGCGCATGACATTGTTGAAACAACTGAAGTAACAGGCAATCTTAAGACCATAAATGTTGGCGAATGCATAACAATAATTGGAATTGATGCGTTTACTGGCGAAACAAATCTTACAACAGTAATTTTACCATCAACAATTACATATATTAGAAATGAAATGTTGGCAAATTGTACATCAATTAAAAATCTAACATTACTTGGAACAACACCTCCAACATTGAATGGAGGAAGATTATTTGGTCTTGAAGAACAAATACCTTCAGAATTTAAAATATATGTTCCAGCTTCAGCAGTTAACACATACAAATCTGCAAGTGGATGGTCAACATATGCTTCAATTATTGAAGCAATCTAAACATAAATTGAAGAGGAATATCAATTATTCCTCTTTTTTTATTTCAATATGTTTATAAAAAATAATAAATTTCAATAAATCTAATATATTATGGCAAGAACCAAAGGAGCACTTAATAAGCCAAAAACAAATGGCGGCTTATATACAATTAATTTAGAGAAACAAATTGAAAACGCTCCAATAACTAGATTTAATGCTCAATATGATATTATATCATATGGTGCTAAAAATACATATCCATTTGACCTTATAAACTTGTACAACACATCAGTAACACATAAGGCTTGTATTGACTTCGCAACAAATGCAATTGTTGGAGAAGGTATTGACTGGGAGAAAATGCAGTTTAATTCTGAAGATATACAAACTCCAAACTATTCAATGTCTTGGAATGAATTTATAAAAGCATTGGCATTTGATTTTTCACTCTATTCAGCATTTGCTTTCCAGATAATTAAAAACAGGGATAATAAAACATATTCATTCTTCCCTCAACCAATTGAAACTGTAAGATTGGAAGAAATGGATGAAGATGGAGTTATAAATAACGCATATATCTGTAAGGATTGGTCAGCAACAGGTAAATATCCTCCAATAAAAATACCAATGTTTGGCTTCCAAGAGGATGAAACAATACCAATGGGAGTTCCGTATTTGGTTTATCATAAACAATACAATCCTGTAAACAATTATTATGGCTTACCAGTATATTCATCTTGTATAAACGCAATTCAAGCAGAAGCAGAGTATTGCAATTGGGATTTAAAGAATATTGTTAATGGATTTGCTCCAGCAGGAATGCTTACATTGCCTCAAGTTGAAACAGATGATGAAAGAAGAAGCATAATAAATAATATACAAAACATGTTTCAAGGTAGCTCCAATGCTAATCAGATAATGATTACATTCAGAACAAATGTCGAAGACCAACCTGCTGTTTATACTCCTTTCGTTACCAATACATCAAACGTTAATCTCTATGAGGCAGCAAATGAACGTACCATTAATAGAATTATGGCAGGCCATAAAATACCTTCAAAGGCTCTCATAGGCTATCCAGCTGACGATACGGGTTTCTCAAATAGTGGAGAATATCTTGAATCCGCTTATGCGCTTTATAACGTTAACGTAGCAAATAACAATAGAAGAGAAATACTAGATACAGTTAATAATCTATTCAAACTTAATGGAGTTGATGTTAAGATAGAACTTAAACCGTTGAGATATAAGATTGATAATGAGGAAACAAAGGTTGAAACAACAACAACACCTCAAGGCAAAACACAGACAGAAGAAGAGGTTGAAGAAAGAGAAAATAACACAATTTAATTGAATTAAGGGTTACAGTGGCTTATATGACCATTTGTAACCCTTATATGTGTTATTACCATCCTTTAAATATACATTATTACAACATTTAGCAACAGCTGAAGTGTTGAAACCATTTCTACCGCATTCTCTTGCTGAATTCCATATTTTAACAAGTTTTCCATCAATAGTATATTGATAGACTTTCTTACTTAATCTTTTAGCAGCATGCATTGCTTTATGTTCAGATTCATCCATCCACATTAAGTTTTCTACCATATTATTAGTTGGGTCTTCATCAATATGATGCACATTTGTATAACCGTTTGGATTTGGTATAAAAGTTTTAGCAACTAAAATATGAACTAATGGCATTTCTCTATTGCCATTATTTTTTAGGCCAACTTGAAAACGGCCATGACCATTTTGAGATTGTTTCAATATCTTTTCTTTCACATGCATTATACATTCTCCAAATTGATTGCCTCCTTTTTTATCCCTTTCAAGACTTTTCACTCTTCCATAATTACTAACTTGATATATACCTTCATATCCTTTAATATCTTTCCATTCTTCCATAGTATTAATATGTTTATAAAAATAAAGTTAATAAAAAAATTCACTATGTCTTTAACAAATAAGTCACTACTCTCAAAATATAGTCCTTTACCAAAAAATTATAGTTTTGAAGAAATAATGTTGTATCAACCAATCTCAATCGCTATATGGGTGCGCCCAATATTAGGCGATGCGTTTACAGACGCTTTGGAATACGAGGTGGAACATAATCAAGTCAGTGAAGCAAACGCCACTCTAATGACAACTGGTGGCTTGCTACAATACCTTTCATATGCAATGTGCTATGAGGGTTTACCTTTTATTTTTGCACATTTCTCAGAAGTGGGTATAACACTCCCAGATGTAGAACACTCAAAAAGCGTAGATTTGAAAGAACTTAACTATATCCAAGACCATCTAAGACGTACACTTGAGTTCCTTAAGGATAATCTAATTAAGTGGTTAGATAGTCATGCTGATTCATTCCCACTTTATCATCCAACAAATTGTGGATGCAATAGTTGCTGTGGTTCAAAGACTGGTCTTAACACACCAAATCCAATGTTTGAAATCTATTCAACAAAGAAAAAGCATACAAATCTTAAATAACGCCAAAACCCCTCTTCCATTTAAGGTTGAGGGGTTTGTTGATAAATAATAAATTATAAAACGTATGAACGAAACGTATTCTAAAAAATGATTGAGAACGATTTAATAAACTCAATCACCAAGTATGAAAACAATGTCAGATTTCAACAACACAAAATCGTTTTTGAATATATATATATAGTAAACAACAATGTAATATCTTTCAAAAAAGGTTGGACATTAATTGGAATTAACCCCCAACCTGTAAGCAAAAAATAAATTATTAAATAATAGATTACACCTTAACCAAGATTCTCAACTTTGTAATGCAAATATACAAAAAAAATATGAAAAACAAAAATTAAAATACTAAAAATTTGAAATATCTATAGAATTTTTTTGATATTCGATATATTCTTGTTTTATCTTTTCTTCCTCCCAACCATATTCAGCACAAACACCCATTCCTTTCAATTGAGGGTTAAGCCTATTCCATAACTCCCTTCTTTTCTGAATCTTCCATTTCCACCCATAACCTTTATCAAAGTGAATTTGGATGGTGTTTGGATTATAAACAATTGGGCAATGAGGAAAGGCATAATGCATACCCATCGAATAATGCATATCAATTGCCATCTTGGGATTGAATAATTGTATTTTTCCATAATCAGAAAACCCTTCCCTATGATTGATGTATTGCTTATAAGCCTTTCCAATCTGCTGGTGCAATAAGACACCTTCCTTATATGTTGGAACGTTATCACCACATAATGCATACCAATCACATGCAACGGCTCCAACGCCTTGTTCCTTCAACTTCTTTAATTCACCAACTATATCCTTTGAATAGAATACTTCATCAACATCAACGACCATGCAAAAATCAGCATTTGAACCTTTATAACAGCTGTTTCTAATAGCTGTTAAGACTTGCTCATTCATTTCTCCACCAGTATCAAACTGCTTTACTGTTATCCAATCATATTTTGATAATAACTCCAATGTATCGTCTGTGCTCATATTATCAAAATATGTAACATGCAGTTCTGATTCATCTGTAATCAACAGTTTCCAGTAATCTATGGCGAATTGAAGCTGGAATGCTTCATTATAACCACAGGTGTATAATTCAATTTTCAATTTTATTTTTCCCATAGTATTAGATTTCTTTGTATATAAATATCACTAACTTTCAAAAAGTGATACAAATATACAAAAAAAATCTCAAAAAAAGAAGAGAAATTGAAATTATTTTATTTTGATAAAAAGCATTATATAATCATCATGGTCATTGGTATGCAACTTGAAATCATAGTTCCAACCTCTATTTGATATTTCTTCCCTAACCCTTTTATCAATCTCTTCATCACCTAGGTTAAATAAACCCCTTGAAATCTCAACTGAAATCAACTTAACTGGATTCTCCTTATGAAATTCATTCAGAAAATAAGCCTTCCTTATTGATTCTG
>RHMF01000492.1_pt1 | contig 20429 bp, 16 predicted proteins | sample 5365151 | NCBI WGS metagenome assembly RHMF01 (sample SAMN10266501, study PRJNA497801) | feces metagenome | isolation source: feces | host: Bos taurus | place: China: Prairie of Fairy Mountain | collected 2017-08-14 | reverse complement strand
TGCGAAGCCGGCAGCTCCGATGAGGAGGCTGACAACATAAGCGACCTTGATATCCTTGAACTTAGGGATCACGAGAGCCCAGAGCATAGAACCCACAGCCTGTACCGCGAAGAGGACGCCGACCCAGTTTCCGGCTGTCTGATAGCCCTCTGAAGCTACGTCAGTTGTACCCCAGCATGTATCTGCAATTGCACCGTTGGTATATGTCCACATGTAGAGGAAGGCTGCCCAGCAGAAGAACTGCACGATACCAACAGTCCAGAATGTCTTAGGAGCATTCTTGAGAAGAGTCAGCATACCCGGTGCCTTCTCTTCCTTCTTGTCAGGATCTATACCATGGAACTCGGCATATTCCTTCGGAGGCATCTCCTTCACCTTGAATGTCGTGAAGAGCACGCAAAGGATAAGGATGGCTGCACCGATGTAGAATGCATATTTCACCGTGTCAGGAACCTGTCCTTCCGGAGCTGTATTAGCTATTCCGAACCATGCGAAGATGAATGGGAAAAGATATCCCACGAGACTTCCTGCATTGCAGAGGAAGCTCTGGATCGAATAAGCCTCACCCTTCTGATCTTCGTTCACCATGTCACCGACAAGCATCTTGAACGGCTGCATGGCAACGTTGATCGATGTATCGAGAAGCATGAGAGAGATGAGTCCGAAGATCATGGCTCCACTTACCGCAAGGCCGAAGTTTCCTGCATTCGGAAGCATGCACATCACGGCGATGGCGATGATCGAACCAAGGAAAAGATAAGGGATACGACGACCAAGACGGGTCCACGTCCTGTCGCTGTATTTTCCAACGAGAGGCTGGACGATAAGTCCCATGAGAGGGGGCAGGATCCAGAAGAAGCTGAGGTCATGCGGATCCGCTCCGAGAGTCGCAAAGATGCGGCTGATATTGGCGTTCTGAAGGGAATATGCAATCTGGACTCCGAAAAATCCGAAACTGATATTCCACATCTGCCAGAATGTAAGTTTCGCTTTTTGCATTTTATCGCGTTTTTGGTTACAAATTCGTAGTGCTATAAAAGTTTGCTAAAATAATCATTATATATAAGACGCGCGAACTTGATATGACGAGTTGTCGGAAGTTTCCGACGAACTGTCGTTTTTTGACGACGAATAAAACCCGAGAATTGGCTAATCGGCACAAATTTCATATCTTTGAGGGCATTAAAGATCATATGGGACTTTTCAACAACATAAAGACATCATGGATAATACATGCTTTCGCTGTCCTTCATGCAGCGGTAGCTCTGGGATGTCGTCTTGCCGGTTTTGAAGACGAGCTTCTGCTCACTATACTTACGATGACCATGGCGCTCATAATCTGCCTCAAGCAGGGGCTGAACATCGAGTTCACGGCAGCCAGTATCATCGTAGTCAACATAGTAGGTTATTTCATGGGAACCCTTGGAGCAGAGCTGTTCCAGACCTTCATAACCTCTCCTTATGCGGTACATGCGCTCTCGACCTTCCTGACGACCGAAATCCTAGGCTGGAGTCTCATTGCCCTGACGAAACTGTTCACCTCCCGCAACAGAGCACGAAGCCAGAAGCTGATAGACTCTCCTTATCTGTCATGGCTCATTCTTGCCATGTGCGGAATATTCGTCCTGCGTCTCGGCATAGTCTTTATCTTCTCTACAGACCCATTCACGAACGGAGACGTCTCATATATCTCTACAAAAGTATTTTCGAACTCTTTCTCGCTCATCATACTGATATGTCTGAACGTGCTCTATATCAGATACTCACGCAGGCTCAGGAACAGCATGAAACCGGTAAGCAAAGTGCTCATTCTGATCGGTTTCACACTGGCTGCAGCGGCACTTGAAACCTTGCTGACAGGTTTTCCGTTCACATCAGGCAATGATTTCCGCAGTGAATTCCCTGTCCTGTTTACCTCATCTCTTCTTGCCCAGATCACTGTCTATTGCATAGTCTTCATGGTAAACTACGCACTGTCGGCAAGAAGCGAAATGCAGGAAGAAAGAGAGAAAGCAAACATGGCACAGTACCGGTATGTCAAGCTTAAGCATCAGGTGAATCCTCATTTTCTGTTCAATTCGCTGAACATTCTTGACTGCCTCATCTGCGAAGAAAAGACCGAACGCGCAAGCACCTATACCCATAAGCTTGCAGGAGTGTACCGATATATGCTGAAGAGTGAAGAAGAGATGATTGTCCCTCTTCGCGATGAGCTTGTTTTCGTAAATCTCTACGTGGATCTGCTGAAGGAACGCTTCCTGAGCGGATTCAGCGTAGAGACTGATGTACCGGAAAACAAGATGGCAAGATATGTGCTTCCATGTTCGCTGCAGCTTCTGATCGAGAATGCCATAAAGCACAATGCTGTGAATGAAGACACTCCTCTTACAATCAGCATAAAGGCTGATGGGGAGAACATTCTCGTTACGAACAACCTCGTTCCTAAGGTAACTGCAAGTCCATCTACCGGCCTGGGACAGAAATACATACGTCAGATGTACCTTGACCTGACCGGCAAGCAGATAGGGATAGAGAAAGGCGAAGATTTTTATCGTATAACCTTACCTTTAATATAGCTGAGATATGAATGTCCTGATTGTTGAAGATGAGATTATGGCTCAGAAGAGCCTCACACGAGTACTGACAACGAATTTTCCCGACATGAACATTGTCGGTTGCACAACCTCTGTAAAAAGCACCGTGGCCTGGCTGGAGACTCCCGGGAACAACCCTGATATAATCTTCATGGATGTCGAGCTGGCAGACGGAATATGTTTTGAGATTTTCCGCCAGACCGAAGTCAAGGCGAAGGTGATAATGACCACAGCATATGACAGTTATGCTCTCAAGGCTTTTGAGGCCGGCAGCGTGGATTACCTGCTGAAGCCTATTGATCCTTCATCCCTGAAAAGGGCTGTCGCAAGATGCCGTATGAGCGGAGGCCAGATCGATGCTGAAGCATTGCTGAAAGCAATCGGGGGGGGCGCTCCGAAAAAGGAATACAAGGAAAGATACATAGTAAGATTCAACGACAGGATCGTGCCTCTCCTTACTTCAAACATCGCTTATGTATATTCCGAAGATAAGAACAATTATCTTGTCACTTTCGACGACCAGCGATATATAATCGATTCGTCTCTCGATGTAATCAGCGAGGAACTTAATCCGGAACTGTTCTTCCGCATTTCCAGAAGCTGCATCGTACAGATGAAAGCCATCACAAGCATCATAAAGCAGGCCGGCGTCTGCGCATAGTTCCGAATCCTGAGTCGTCATTCGACATGACGGTCAGCCGTTCCCGCGTCGATGATTTCCTTACCTGGCTGGAAAAATAGAGCCTGTCACAAAAAATCAGCAAGGCAGATATTCCGGTGACCCCCGCCCTCTGCGAGGGCACCCCCTAGCCGGGGGTGGCATGTCACCTACATATCTGCCTTGCTGATTTTTTCAGGTTATTTTCTGCCGCTGGCAGCAATCATGTCAGTAAGAGTCCTGTTGAACTCGTCTGCGGATGCAAGCTGCTCAAGAGTCAGGTGCATACGGTAACGCCAATAGTGACGTGAGTTCGCAGGAACGTTGATACGCTCGGCATTCGGATCTTCGCGACGGAGCTGAGGATCCATTGAAAGCCAGTCCTGAAGCGGAAGAATGGTAAGCATTGCAGGTGACCATACATGCTGCTCGAGAATCTGACGGCAGATCCATGGCTCACAGAATACAGGAGCCTCACCCTGATTGCCGAGAATCATCTGCCAGAACTGGTTTGTAACCTCTCTGTCTTCCTCCCACCATGCACGGATAGGATTCATGTCATGAGTAGAAGTGGTGCAGACTGAAAGATACGGATAATTGGCAGGATGCGCGAACGTCTCTTCTACAGACTTAGGCATACGCTGGATCTCAAGCGAAAGAATCCTGAGATCTTCCATCACCTGAGGTACTGTAGCCGGAATCATTCCAAGGTCCTCGCCACATGCGAGCATGCCGGTCGAATCGAGAAGGGCAGGAAGTTTCAGCATTGCCTTGTCCTTCCAGAACTCGTTGTTGCGACGATAGAAGAAATCATCATACAGACGGTCGAAGGCTGCACGGCGGTAAGCGTCAAGCACATAATATGCATGAGTCTGCTTTGCACCGATCTTAGGGTGATAATATCCTTCCTGACGAGGATCCTGAAGGAAGAGGTCGAACTCATTCACATCGAATCCCTGATTCAACAGCTCATGTGCAGGAATCGGAAGTGCCGGATTGAAATATCCGTTCAATCCGCTCTTTGTCCAGAGAGGAATCTCCCAGATGCGGAAGAAACCGAGGATATGGTCGATACGGAATGCATCGAAGTATTCGGACATCTTTGCGAGGCGGGCCTTCCACCACGCATAGTCATCTTCTGCCATCTTCTCCCAGTTGTATGTTGGGAAGCCCCAGTTCTGACCGTCAGCAGAGAATGCATCAGGCGGTGCACCGGCCTGAGAATCCATATGGAAAAGTTCAGGATAAAGCCATGCGTCAACGCTGGTACGGCTGATACCGATAGGAAGGTCTCCCTTGAACACAACTCCCTTTGAATGTGCATATGCACATACATCAGAAAGCTGAAGATCAAGATGATACTGCACGAAGCACCAGAAATCTATGTCTGTCCTGTTTTCCTCGCAGAATGCCGCAACCTTCTTCTTGCTGTATTTCGCATAACCCTTCCACTGAGAGAAATCAGGAGTTCCGTTCATGTCACGAAGCACGCAGAAAGCAGCATATGGAAGAAGCCAGCCGGCATTCTTCTCGACGAAAGTCTGATATCCCTTTGTTGCGGAAAGCTTCTTGAAAGTCTTCTCGAAAGCCTTGCGGAGCAGCTCCAGCTTGGCATTGTTGACACGCTCATAGTCTATCTGATCGAGGGCATTGAGTTCGGCCTGAAGTGCCTTGTATGCTTCATCGACCTTAACGCCTGCAGCCGGCAGATGCAGGAACTGAGGGTGAAGAGCGAATGTCGAGTTCGGATTGTATGGGTACGAATCCTCCCATGTATGGAGCATAGTCGTATCATTGATCGGAAGGAGCTGAAGGACGCTCTGTCCTGTAGATGCAGCCCAGTCCACCATCTTCTTGAGGTCATAGAACTCACCTACTCCGAAATCATCGGCGCTACGGAGTGCGAACACAGGAATGGCAGTACCTGCACCCTTCCAGTTTCGTCCGCCGAAACGTACCTGAAGGTCAGCCTCGACAACGAATCCGTCCTTTTGAGGAAGTTCTGTGAACCATCTGTTTTCACCGTCCTCCCATGCAACAGGAGTCAATGTATCTTTGTCTGCAATGAGGATCTTATATGCAAACGGCTCAGTCACATTGAGTGCAAGGGTCCACACAGGGTACTTCGAGCCATCAAAAGGCACGACCTTGGTCCAGTCCTTCAACGTCTTTCCGCTTCCGGCCAAAGCGAGAACCTCGTTAGGTCTGAGAGCTGCTGCGGAAACCTGGAAGAGCACGTTTGCACCCTTAGGTGCCTTCTTCGCCTTTTCTGCCTTTCTTCCGAAGATGGCGTTTGTAAATGCTGAAGAATAGAATGGAGAATCCGCAGGACGGTCAATCCACCTGTCCGATACAGTAAGCTCCTCAGGTCCAATACCTTCCGGAAGCACAAGCATATGTTTTTTCCATTCGGTACGGACTACTGCGCCATCACGCACGACTTCGTAGCTGTATTCCGACGTCTTTGCAGGGTTGAATCTTGCGACCTCACCTTTCCAAAGGCCATCAGCCACATAAGCCAGCGGATAACGCTTGCCGCCAAGACAGAGGACGATCTCCTCGCCCCAGCTGGTCTTGTATTCAATGCTGATATGTAAAGTCATATTATATAGTTATTAGTTTATGATCATCAGTTTAAGATCCTTCGTCAGGCTTGCGAGGACAGGCTGTATGCAGTCATCTTCTTCCAGTTAAGCACCGGGAGCAGGAACGAAATGACTGATGCAGCGACCCAGAACCATGAGACAGGTCCGAAATCATAGATATCGGCTCCATCGACATGGACTGTGTTGTACTGTATCAGCATACCGCTCGTTATATCCTGCAGGCCAGCCGCCATATAGCTTGAGATGCCGACTACTCCGAGCGCCGCTCCTGTAGCTTTTCTAGGCACGATGTCCACAGCCATCAAGCCCGCCACGATGCAGTAAAGCACTCCTACCGCCAGACTGAACAAAGATACATAAAAGATATTAAGGACAAAGCCGCCTCCGACGAACAGAAAGAGAATCAGCGACGAAGTGCTGATAATTCCGGATAAAACGGCAGGCTTGACCCTGTCACCCTTGAATACCTTATCCGAAAGCCAGCCGGCAAGTACCGTTCCGAGTATGCCGAATACAGCAGAAAATGCTATTATCTGGGAAGCCTCCGCCAGGTCGAAGCCTCTGGATTTCTGGAGGAAGAGAACCCCCCAGCCGGCGATGGCATATTTGGTTATGTATATGAATGCGCTTGAAAGAGCGATGATCCATATTCCCGGATGCCTGAACACCATCTTCTGAAGATCGCGTGTAGGCATCTTATCCTCTTTTGTCAGTTCCTCTCCGGAAATCTCCTGAATCGACGGGAGTCCTTTGCTCTCAGGCGTATCTGATACAAAGACAAGAATCATTACCGCCCCTATGACTCCGGCAAGTGCAGCAACAATGAAACCCGACTGCCAGCCGAGCCAGCTTACGACGAGTGCCAGAATATTATACGAAATGAACTCGCCGATATATGGAGTCGCGCTGAAAATGCTGTAATATGTGCCGCGTTTCGAGCGTGGGAACCATCGGGAAAGACTGATGACTCCGGGAGGAGAGCCCATAGACTGCATCCAGCCGTTGACCCCCCAAAGCATTGCGAACGAGACAAATATGAGCGTAGTCATGAATCCTGCCGTCCCATGGAAAAGTCCAAGGACTCCCATCAGAAGATTCACGATGGCTGAGATGAAAAGTCCGGTAGCCATGAAGCGGCGCACATTGCAATAATCTGCAATGAATCCGTTCACGAATTTGCCCACTGCATAAACGAAGAAAAGGGCGGAACCCACAAGACCCAGCTGACCGGCAGAAAGGACTCCCTCATCTATCAGAGGCTGCTTCACCACACTGAGACTCAGGCGACAGACATAATATAGGCTGTAAGCCACCGTCACTCCCCAGAAAGTCTTGTTTCTCAAAGACTTATACGCCACATTCACATCCTCATCGGGAATCTTTCCGACAGACGGTTTGCTGATCCTGAAATATGAATATAAGCTCATTCCTTTACTTGATCCTGTTTAAAATTACGTTTCTAACAAAGACAAAGTTATAAAAGAAAGGTAAATTTTGCTAAATTCGCCCTATGTTTTTAGAAAACCATTCTGCAACAATAAAAAAATGATATAAATGAAAAGACTGACCATCATCATTGCTCTGGCGATGATCGCCATCGCTGCCGGAGCCCAGACACCAAAGAATGTGAAATACACATTCACTGAAGCATCCGACCTCAACCTCATCGGTAAGATAATCGATGGCACTCCTAACCCATACCACAGGGTTGACACTATCAAATACAAAGGATTCACCAAAGGCGAGAACAGACAGGTCAGATGTCCAGCCGGACTTGCAGTCCTTTTCAAGACCAACTCTACCACTATTTCAGTACAGACAGAATACGGCTGGCAGTACAGTGCAGTGAACACCATGGGCATAGCATACAGAGGGTACGACCTTTACATCAAGGACAAGGGGCAGTGGAGATGGGCAGCTTCCGGAGCTACCAAGCCGGAAAAAAGCAGCGACAATCTTGTCCTGATCAAGAATATGGACAGTTCTGAGAAAGAATGCATGCTGTATCTCCCGATATATTCGGAGGTCAACTCGGTAAAGATCGGCATACAGGAAGGTGCTGAGATAGAATCACTTGAATCGCCGTTCAGACACCGCATCGCCATTTTTGGATCCAGCTACACCCATGGCATCAGCACCAGCCGTCCTGCCATGAGCTATCCTATGCAGCTTATGCGTTGGACCGGCCTGCAGTTCCTGAGCCTCGGCTGCAGCGGCAACTGCAAGATGCAGCCATATTTTGCCGATGTACTTTGCGATGCAGATGTTGATGCTTTCGTATTCGATGCATTCTCGAACCCTAAGGCAGACATGATCGAGGAAAGACTTTTCCCTTTCATTGAGAAGATTCAGGCCGCACATCCGGGAGTTCCGCTCATCTTCCAGCAGACAATCAGTCGTGAAAGATGCAACTTCGACCTGGCTACAAGAGAGACCGAGCAGGCCAAGAAAGATATGGCAGCCAAGCTGATGGCAGAAGCATGCAAGAAATACAAGGATGTATATTTCATACAGACCAATGCGACAGACGAGCTTGAGGAAACATCAGTTGACGGTACTCATCCGAACGACTACGGATATACCCTTTGGGCAGAATCTATCCGCAAGCCTCTTCTCAAGATTCTGAAGAAATACGGAATCCGATAACAATCAACGAAGACTACGTTCATCCAGATAGGCATGCACCAGTTCGGCATAGTCTGTCTGGATGAAATCCGTTTCAGAGGCTATGAACTTTGTGAGAGAAGAATAATCTCCATTAAGGATTTCCTTATCGGTATTCAACAGGTTGGAATATGTAAGGAAGTGCTGTGCCCTCATGTTTCTGGCAAAATCCACATCATCTCCAAGATAATATAGATAAGAATATTGGAACAGACGTGCCGTAGGGTACTGTCTGTAGGCAACCGCGTCAGAAACCTTATGGACATAAGGGTGAATGATTATACGCGGATCAACTGCAACATATTGAAGAAGCTCCGCCTTTCCTGAATATATCATAACCTGATCTGCCATATCCAGTTCTTCAAGAGCCTTCATGCATTTCCGTACAGGAACATTCTTATTCGCGAGATCCAGATTGACATAAATCTTATCCTTGCATGCAGCAAGAGCTTCCTCCAATGTCGGCACCTTCATTCCCTTAGACACGACAGAGCCACGTTTGAGGTCATATTGCAGTATCTGTTCATATGTCAGGTCAGCCACCTTGCCCTTGCCGTTTGTGGTCCTGTCTATGGATTCATCATGCATGAGCACAAGGACTCCGTCCTTCGTAGGGCGAACATCCAGTTCGACCATATCCGCTCCGGCAGCAATGGCCAGTTCTATGTTTTCTATAGAATTCTCAGGCACATTTTCCTGTGAAGCCTTGAGAGTGTTTGCTCTATGAGCGACAATAAACACCTTTTTTCGCGGTCTTTCTCCGTTCTGCTCAGTCACTAGACGGTTGATGAGAGCTATCAGGCTTTCACGCGCGACAGGCTCTTCCACCGGCGGTTCTTCGACTGCAGGCTTGTCATCGTTGACTGCTCCTGAACGGTCACTGCATGCCATGAAGATGGCAGATAAGATGAAGATCGCAGCAATACGGCGTAATGCTCTTTTCATATGAAATCTATTTTATGGTCGTCAGTATCGTGTTTCTGTATCTGGCTGAAAGATAAACGGTTCGCGCTGCGAGATGTGCAAAATATGCAGCCATAAGCACATGCATGGCCCAGTTTCCATATCCGGGCGATGAAGGCTCGGCTATCCTGCCCAGACAGAAGATGCCGGCAGACCATACAGCCACAAATCCGACAACAGCCCAGAGCATCGAGTTGCGGATAGCCTTGGACGCTGTAGCGCCGATGTATATTCCGTCCCAGGTAAATGCGGCACAGCCGATCACAGGCATAAGAAGCAGCCATGGAAGATATTCCCTGGAGGCTTCTACAACTGTTGGATCCGAGGTCATCATCTTCAACATAGGCACACCGGCAAACTGATATATCCCCATGAAGAGGACAGCTATGGCCATGCTCCAGATGAATGTCCATTTCACGGTCTGACGGAGCATAGGCTTGTCACCGGCTCCGATATAACGACCTGTCATAGCCTCTCCAGCATATGCAAATCCATCTGTGAAATATGAGAATATCATCAGCAGTTTCATCATTATCGAGCTTACTGCCAGAAGCAGGTCGCCGTACCTTGCAGAAATGACTGTAAAGCCTATATAAATAGCGATAAAGCAAAGAGAGCGGACAAAGAGATCTGTATTCATCACAAAGAAACGACGGGTCTCGCTGCCTTTGAACACTCCCTTCAGATCTGCCTCAGATATGGTCGAAAGGGTGTTTTTCCTATACTTGAGCATCAACAGAGCCACTGCTGTCAGAAGGCCTGAGTACTGTGCTGCTACCGTTCCTGCCGCAATTCCGGCAAAGCCCATGCCTTCATAACCGATGAAGCCTACTCCCAGAGCGAGAGCAAAGCTCATGAGTACATTCATGCCGTTCACGACCAGATCGGTAATCATCGGGCTGACGCTGTCCTGCATACCGATGAACCAGCCTTTGAAGGCCATAAGACTTAGTGTGGCCGGGGCAGCCCATATACGGATAAAGAAATATCTGGATGCGAGTTCCTGAACCTGCGGAGTGCAATCTACGACAAGGAAGGCAGCCTTGACGAATATCCATTGAATGGCGATCAAGGCAAATGCGCATGCCAGAGATATTCCTATGGCCCTTGTAAAGATGCGGGCACATTCCTTCCTGTCTCCCCTTCCGAATGCCTGGGCTGTCAGTCCTCCCGTTCCTACACGCAGAAAACCGAAATTCCAGTAAAGGAGATCGAAGAGCATCGTTCCGATGGCGATGCCGCCGATCATAGTCGCAGCATTAGTATCGAGGTGCCCTGCCACGGCTATATCCACCATACCTACGATCGGGACGGTGATATTGGCCAATATGCTAGGTATGGCCAGCTTCAGTATATCCTTGTTGATCGCCTTCATTACCTGTATTTACCTTCCTCGTCCAGCATTCCCAGATATGAAGAATACCTGTCATAGCTGATTCCTCCAGCTTCTACAGCCTCTTTTACGGCACAGCCTGGCTCATGGGTATGCGTGCATGGAGTGAAACGGCAGCCTTCGGAAGCTTTCAGCATTTCAGGGAAATAAAGAGCGATCTCTTCTTTTTTCAGATCGACAAGGCCGAAGCCGCGTAGGCCCGGGGTATCCACGATGAAGCCTCCAGATTCTTCGCCAGACTCGGACTGACAGGTGGTAAGGGCGTACATCTCATAGAATGTAGTGGTATGCTTGCCCTGAAGATGGACATCCGAAATTTCTCCTACCCTAGGATTGAGTGACGGATCCAGGGCTTTTATGAGAGATGACTTGCCGACTCCGGAAACTCCTGAAAACAATGACACATGGCCCTTGCATGCCTCTCTCAGCTCGTCTATTCCTTCTCCGGTCAAAGCAGACACTTCCATCACAGGGTATCCTGCTCCCTCATAGATTTCATGGAAGGCATCAAGCATTTCCTTATGTGATCCGCGGTAAAGGTCCACCTTATTCAAGACAATGGTGACAGGAATATTATACACTTCGCATGTAACAAGAATACGGTCCAGGAAAGGTAATTTTATCTCCGGGAAATCGATGGTTGCAATGATGAATGCACGGTCAAGATTGGCCGCAATGATATGGGACTGACGGGAAAGGTTTGTGGATTTGCGGATGATATAGTTCTTGCGCGGTTCCACCGATGTGATGACCGCGGCATTCTCAGGAGTAATGAAGGAAGTGAGTCCCTGCTCCGAAGTACCTTCTGGAACCTCAGCCTCGAAATTCACGATATCTCCGACAGCCACTGGATTTGTAGCCGTGCTTCCTTTAAGCCTTATCTTGCCTCTCAATACTGCAGGGAAGAGATCCCATTGAGGCAGCTGGGACAGCAGATAGTGACTTCCCGTATGTTTGACAACCGTTGCCTTTCCTTTAATCGTCATATCGATTCATTGTTTGAAATGCAAAGATAAAGAATTTCCGTTTTTATCATTACCTTTGTAGGATATAGACAGCATAATTATGATTCAGGAAAACCGTATCGACTCTGCTCTGAAGGAGCTGTTCGAAAATCTGAGATTCACAGATGAGCCTGCAGGCTTGTATGATCCGTTGAGATACATGATGGAAATCGGAGGAAAGCGTATCCGTCCGAGACTCTGCCTCTCTGCATATGCCCTGTATAAGGATGAGTTCAAGGATGAGATTCTCTCCCCTGCTGCCGCGCTTGAGGTATTCCACAGCTTCACGCTTATCCATGACGATATCATGGACAAGGCCGAAGTCAGAAGAGGTGTACCTACGGTATATCGCAAATGGGACGAGAATACAGCGATCCTATCTGGAGATGTAATGTCGATAGAGAGTTACAAGCTCATTGCAAAAGCTCCTGCAGAAGTGCTTCCTAAAGCTCTTGAGCTGTTTTCTAAAACAGCTGCGGAAGTCTGTGAGGGACAGCAGTATGACATGGATTTCGAAGATATGGAATGCGTCCCTATGTCGGATTACATGAAGATGATCGGACTCAAGACTGCTGTTCTGATAGCATGCTCCGCAAAGATGGGAGCGATCATCGCCGGAGCTTCCGACCAGGAGTGCGACCTGCTCTACAGATATGGATATGACCTCGGACTGGCATTCCAGATCGCAGATGACTGGCTCGATACATACGGAGATCCGGATGTGTTCGGCAAGGCGATCGGAGGCGATATCGTGAACAACAAGAAGAGCTGGCTCATGACCCGTGCATTCGAGGTTGCCGGTATCCGTCGTGAGGGATTGATCGCTGCCATGGAGATGCCGGTCGGTACCGACGAAGAAAAGGAAGCAAAGATCACTGCAGTGAAGGCTATCTACGGAGCTCTCAATGTGGGAGAAGAGGCCAAGAATGAGATCACAAGGCTCCATGCCCAGGCCCTTTCTCATGCAGCTGCCCTTGATCTTCAGCCTGAAGCATATGCTCTGCTGGAAAATTATGCAAAGAAACTTATCGGAAGAACGAAATAATGGATAACAAGGATAAAAAGGCATGCCCCTCGGGGCTGTCACCACAGGTGACTGAGGATAAACCGATTTTCAAAGCAGCCGACAGGCATGCTCTGGAAATCATGGCGCCGGCGGGCAATTTCGAGTGCCTGCACGCAGCAATACAGGGAGGAGCGGATTCCGTTTATTTCGGAGTCGAGAAGCTGAACATGCGTTCGCATTCAGCCAACAACTTCAAGATGACCGACCTTGCGGAAATCGTGCGCATCTGCTCTGAACATAACGTAAAGACATACCTTACCCTCAACATCGCACTCTTCGGAGAAGACCTTGAGGATATGAGGCGTACCCTTGATGCTGCCAAGGAAGCCGGCATCACAGCCGTAATCGCTTCGGACATGGCTGCCATCATCTATGCACGCCAGATAGGTGTGGAGGTGCATATTTCCACCCAGTTGAGCATCTCGAACGCTGAAGCACTGAGATTCTATGCTCAGTTTGCCGACGTTATCGTACTGGCACGCGAACTGAATCTCGGACAGGTGAAGGAGATCAAGGCCATCATTGACAGAGACCATATATGCGGTCCTTCCGGACGACTTGTCGAAATCGAAATGTTCGCCCACGGAGCCCTCTGCATGGCCATTTCCGGGAAGTGCTACCTCAGTCTGCATGAATACGGAGCATCTGCAAACCGTGGTTCATGCTACCAGCTATGCCGTCGTGCTTACAAGGTAGAGGACAGGGAGACCGGAATGCAGCTTGAGATTGACAACAAATACATAATGTCGCCTAAGGATCTGTGTACCATAGAATTCATGGACAAGATCATCGACGCCGGAGTCACCGTATTCAAGATCGAAGGACGTGCCCGTTCTGCAGAATATGTGAAAAGGGTTGCTTCCTGTTATCGTCGCGCTGCCGATGCGGTATGTGACGGAACATACACTCCGGAGCTCGGAGCCTCATTCAAAAAAGAGCTGGAAGAAGTATTCAACAGAGGCTTCTGGGACGGATACTACCAGGGAGCACGCCTCGGCGAATGGTGCGATGTCTATGGCAGTACTGCGACAAGAAAGAAGGCATACTGCGGCAAGATCACAAACTGGTTCGGCAAGCTGGGAGTTGCGGAAATCCTTGTGGAATCTTATTCTTTGAAGGTTGGAGACAAGATACTCATAATCGGTCCGACATCAGGCTGCGTAGAATATACCGTTCCGGAGATACGAGTAGATCTGAAGCCTGTACAGGAAGCTGGAAAGGGAGTATATTGCTCGATCCCCATCGACTGGAGCAAGGTCGTGCCCGGTGCACGCGAAGAAGCGCTCAGCCTTTGCGGAGACGGCTGCAACGAGCAGGCATGCCGTGCCATAGAAGAGACACGTCTTCGTCGCAGCGACAAGGTCTATATCTGGCCTGAAGTCTGATTTATCGGATCGATACTTTTTTCATTCTTTCTGATATAATACATCTGGACCTTATCCATCAGACGCGGGAAACGCTTGTACAGCCATACATCCATGCGTCCGATGGATGTAAGGATCATTTCCCTTTTACGTTTATACAGTCCATAAGCCATCTTACGCGCCACCTCTTCTGCACTCATCAGGTTGCTTTCATCTTTTGGGGTGGTTCCTTGTGGCGTTCCGTCCGCCAGAAGCGCAGAGAATCTGACATTTGATGAAGTATATCCGGGCGCGAATACAAGGACATGGAGTCCGTCGTCCTGATGTTCCATTCTGAGGGTTTCCAGAAAGCCTCTGATCGCAAATTTGGAGGTTGCATAGCCTGTCCTTCCCGGCAGCCCTGCATAGCCTACGACCGAGATGACACCCACAACCGAACCATGTGACTTAAGGAGCCATGGAAGAGCGAATTTGGTACAATAGACTGTCCCCCAGAAATTGACATCCATCAGTCTGCGGATAACGGAGAGATCCACCTCCTTGAAAGAAGCTCGCATGGAAAGTCCGGCATTATTGATCAGAATATCAATCCGCCCGAAATGCCTTACTGCCTCATCTATCAGCCTCCGGCAGTCTTCCTCAACGGACACATCCGTCTTTATGCATAGAATCCTAGAAGGGTCGGAAGACAGCTCGGCTTCCAGAGCCCGGAGTTTGTCAATACTTCTTGCAGCCAGTACCAGACTTGCTCCATAAGAACTGAAAAGCCTTGCAGAAGCAAGGCCTATTCCCGAGCTGGCACCTGTGATGATGATGACCTTACCTTTGAAAAATCCACTGTCCATTGTGCAAATCTATATTGCAAAGTTATCTAAAAAACGTGCCAGAAGGCCTTCAATGCTTCATTTCCGACAAAAATTCATCTATTTTGCCATAAATTCCTTCCTGTATCTTATACGTGACATCTGAAGAAAACAGCTTCTGCTGAGCAGTGGCGAAACGAGCTCCCGCCTCATTCATAAGATCGAAGGTCTTGGCTACATAATTGCCGATCCTATGGGATTCCAGACGGAAGCCGGCACGTTCTCGCAACTCACGCAAAGCGCGGCGACGGGCAAATATTCCCGAAGTATTCCATATTTCGAAAACTTCCTTGGCGAATTCATGGAGACTGGCTGCCGCTGCTGCTTCAAAACGTGCTTCATGGCAAGCTTCCTCGAGCGGCTTGAGCGCCGTCTTTGCCCTGGCAATTAGATCTTCGCCGTTCCAAGCACTCTTCAGCTGACCGGCAAGTCTCGAGTATGCCGAACGATACTCCCCAACAGAAGATGGAATATCTCCATAATGGTCGTACAGTCTTTCGAGAAGATCATAAGCCCTTACCTGGGCTTCCAATGAGTATTTCCCGGAAGCTGCCACTACTTCCATATCCTCTATAGCTTTTCTGATCTGGACATCCATAATTTCCTCTTTTACGCAAAAATAACAAAAAACAGGGATGAAATCAATCATCCCTGCAAGAAGTTCAACATAGTTTTATCTCAATTATTCTGAGAGCTTCTTAGCTGCCTTTATGATATCTATGAAATCTGCCCTGTATCCATACCTGTCGAACGAAAGTCCCTCTTCAGCAAGCTCGCAAGCCATATCGAAGGTAGCTCCGCCCTTGTAAGGAGAATCACGCAGGAGCATTCCGTATGCAGCAACGCCGGCCGCAAATGAAAATTCAGAAGAGATGCCGTCCGACATGGTCACATCAAGAGTCAGAGGTATGCTTTCGGCGTCAAGAGATTTCTTATACCTGAAATCGAACACTGCCAGCGGTCCATCAGCCAAAGCGTCCTCAGATACCGGAACTATCTCATATAAAGCCGTAACAGTCTGTCCTGCACCGATTTCACCTGCATCCTTGTCATCATTTTCAAAATCATCGTTTGAGAGCAACCTGTTCTCATAACCTATGAGACGATAGCTGTCGATCTTGGCAGGGTCGAAAGTGATCTGTATCTTGGCATCGTTTGCTACTGCGAAAAACTCCGAACGTTCGTTCACGAACACCTTGGTCATATCATCTTCTGTCGCTATGTATTCATAATTTCCGTTGCCATGGTTAGAAATGCTTTCCATCATCGAATCATTCAGATTGCCTCGTCCGAATCCGCATACAGTAAGATATATTCCCTGCGATGCGTAATCCTGCACCATCTCCACAAGGGCCTCTGTAGATGTGACACCTACATTGAAATCTCCGTCAGTTCCAAGTATCACCCTGTTGTTTCCTCCTTTGATATAATTCTCCAGAGCTTCCTTATAAGCCATCTTCAAAGCCTCTCCACCAGCCGTAGATCCGCTTGCCACAAGTTTGGAAATAGCTTTCTTTATCGTTGAAGCTTCCTTCACGAGAGTCGATTCAAGGAGTTTCTTGACCTTTCCCGAATAAGTGATTATCGAAATCCTGTCGGTCGGACGAAGCTGGTCCACAAGGGTCTTGAGGCCTTCCTTCAGCAGTTCGATCTTGTCTTTTGAGTTCATAGATCCCGACACATCAATCAGGAACACGAAATTCGCATCAGGGATCTCGGTGTCTTTCAGGGAACGTCCCTTGATGCCAAGTCTCATCAGACGATGATCCGGCGTCCATGGACATGCTCCGACCTCTGCATTGATGGCGACAGAGTTGTCATCGGCAGGATCCGCATAATCGAATGTAAAGTAATTGAGGAATTCCTCGATACGCACGGATCCGCCGTATGGAAGAGAGCCTTCCGTAATGAATCTGCGCATATTCGCATATGAGGCACCGTCAGCATCGACAGAAAATGTCGAGACGTTTTCATCAGCAGTCTTGATGAACGGATTATCCTTATAATCATTATAATTGTCTCCGCCAGGAGTTTCCGGTTCGGCACCTGTTTCAGAATCAGGCATATAGCTTTCTCCCGGATAGAATCCGTCCATATTGTCCACGTCACAACCTGCCGCAAGGCAGCATGCCGACATCAGAATAACGATTGATCTTTTCATGATTTGCTAAGTTTAATGTACTTTATATTACTTCACTTCTTCGGTGTGAAGCTTATCCCACTCTGCTACCGTATTCTCATCAACATGTGTGAAGACATATTTGCCTAGGAAGGCTTCAGGGGCCCATTGCTTGGAGAACACAGGGCCATAGCATACCATTTCCTTGTCATCTATCGATGCTACCGTACAGTCTAAAAGCTGTACGATGCGCAGGTAGTTTGACCATCCGTCATAGACGAAATCCATCATAGAATAGTCATGCACGCCGGGGTCTGAATTATAGGAACGGTAATACTTTACCTTATTTTCCTTGACAGCGATCTTAATAGGGGTATATCCGGCAATGCGACCGAGGATTTCTTCTCCTAAAGAGCCGTCCGGATAGACATCATAGATTGCAGTCTCCCCCCAGCCGCCTTCTGCAAAGAATTCCATGAACTTATTATTGTCGATCAGGTCGAAAATCAGATTATCTCCGAGCTGGATATTGTTCGGAACTTCCGGATCTCCCATCTCCGGGGTCCCCATATCTCCGTCAATGACCGGATCTCCGTCTGTCACGAAAGAGTCGCATGCAGCAAAAGCCGGAGCTATTGCTGCAAGGCCAAGGGAAATTCCGGCAAGACGCATGTTACGACCGGAAGCACGACGACGAGCAAGCTGGGATTCGAGATATCTTACTTCCGCTTCACATTTCGGGCATGTTCCGGAACAATCACCCTTGTGGGTACATTCCGATGTAATGAATTCGATGTCATTCTCTTGTGCAATCTTCATCCTGATATCCTTCAGGATCTTGCAGACCTGTTTTCCACGTTCCATAGCCAATGTCTTTAGTGTTTATCTGTTGTTCTTTATAATATATCCGAATCTGTCAAATCTGGTGAATCCCATCTCCTGAAGCAGTCTGATGCTTTTGTCTCTATCCTCATCGGTATTGAAATCAGGGATCAACGGTATCCTTATGAGGCACTTGTCCGCAAGCCCTTCCGAAACCAGTCTCTCAAGATTGCTTATGACCTTCTCATTTCCAGTTCCTGTGTATTCGCGATATATGCGGGGATTCATGTCCTTTATGTCGATCATATACTCATCCACTACAGGCATCAGCCTTTCCAGATGTTCCTGCGGCACATTCAACGATGTCTCGATATTTATTTTCCACTGCTTCGGGCTTATGTCCCTGAATGCTTCGATGAATCTGCTTCTGAGTGCCGGTTCTCCACCGCCGAACATGATCCCGCCTCCTGTTGCCTGAAAATAAAGGTCATCGACACGGACATGAGCCAGCAGTTGCTGAGGGGTCATTATCGAATATGTCGAGCCCTCCTGCCAGGTCTGCGGATTGATGCACCAGCGGCAGCGGAGAGGGCATGAATGAAAGACGACAAGTGTCGTCACACCTTCTCCGTCAGTTGCAATACGATGGCGGGATATGGCTGAAACTGGGGCAGATATGGTGTCGATTGTACTCATGTGTAACCGTGAAAGTTTATAAAAGATGCAGGTTCATGCTGCCGCGTTGCACAGATGTTGAAATATAGTGATTAAAAATGAAATAGATATGACAAATATAGTAAAATGGCTGGACACTCTCCTCATAGATAAGTTCCATATCAGTCCCGGTTTAGCCGGATTCGTCAATACGGCATTGCTTATAACTGCTATGATCCTCATCGCGATAGGTCTCAACATGCTTATACAGAGCCTGTTCCGATGGACGTCAAAGCATAATATCAGGCTCATAAGGTCAAAATGGCATCCGTTTCTTGTAAAAAGAAAGCTGGGACATCATATACTGCTCCTTATTCCCGGCATAGTGCTCTATATCCTTCCTTATTTCGTATTCGAGAGGGGTACTGATATAATACGTATCCTCCATCGGATCGATATAATATACATGCTCATCGTAATGATAATGGTCGGCAATGCAGGCCTGCTTGCCTTTCTGGATTTCTATTCAACCACCGACAAGAACAAAAGGCATCCGCTGCAAGGCCTTATACAAGGACTTCAGGTCGCTCTATATTTTATCGGAGGCATAATAATAATGGCCGTGCTGATTGACAAATCGCCGACTGTATTGCTGACCGGACTCGGAGCCTCCGCTGCCGTGCTCATGCTGGTCTTCAAGGACAGCATCCTGGGATTCGTGGCAGGAGTGCAGCTGTCACAGAACAATATGATCCGACTTGGAGACTGGATACAGATGCCGGACGGCAGCGCCAATGGGAATGTGGAAGAGATCACCCTCAATACCGTCAAGGTACGTAACTGGGACAACACACTCACCATGATCCCTCCATACACCCTTGTATCCACTCCTTTCAAGAACTGGAGAGGTATGCAGGAAAGTGGAGGACGCAGAGCCGACAAATGCATATTCATCGATCTGAACACTCTGGAAATCTGCTCTGAAGACATGGTAGCTGACATACGCAAAGCCATTCCTTTGATGGACGGTTATTTCCGCTCGCTTCCTTCCGACAAGCATCAGGACAGCCTGCCGACAAATATCCAGCTGTACAGGCTATATATTGAACTGTACCTGCGTTCCAATCCGGACGTAAACGGGGCCCTTGACATAATCGTGACCCAGAAAGAGGCCACAGCATACGGATTGCCGATAGAAGTCTATTTCTTCACACGCGACAAGGCATGGGCCGTTTATGAACGGAAACAGTCAGATATTTTCGACCATCTTATGACAATGGCGCCAGACTTCGGTCTCCGTCTATACCAAAGACCATGATTATTTCAATTTTGATGACACGTTTTGTACATTTGTGCGTCATATAGGCAGAAATGGAACTTAACGGAAAAGACATATTCGGACGGAAAAGACTGGATTTCATGTTCAGACTGGCCTGCAGCATCCTCGGGCAGAGTGATGAGGCCCGGGACATGATGCAGGATGTAGCAGAAAGAATTCTTCGAAAGCAGGATAGTCTTGACGAAGTAAGGAACATAGATTCATTTCTGGCCAGAGCTGTCAGGAACGCCTGCATAGACAGGATCAGGCGGCGCAGGGAGACCACACCGAAGATACCGGATGTGCCGGACGACAGAAGCCCGGACAGGTGGAGCGACAGG
>RHMF01000352.1_pt1 | contig 20437 bp, 17 predicted proteins | sample 5365151 | NCBI WGS metagenome assembly RHMF01 (sample SAMN10266501, study PRJNA497801) | feces metagenome | isolation source: feces | host: Bos taurus | place: China: Prairie of Fairy Mountain | collected 2017-08-14 | reverse complement strand
TTCTCGAGAATAGCCGCAAGGATTCTCGGGAGAGCCAGTGCCGAGCCGTTCAGAGTATGGCACAGCTCTATCTTCTTGTCCTCGGCGCGGCGATAGCGGCACTTCAGACGGTTTGCTTGATAAGCGTCGAAGTTCGATACGGATGAAACCTCCAACCAACGCTCCTGAGCAGCCGAGTATACCTCGAAATCGAAGCAGAGAGCGGCCGTGAAGCTCATGTCGCCACCACAGAGGCGCAGTATACGATAGGGAAGCTCGAGTTTCTTCACGAGGTTCTCCACGTGGTCGAGCATCTCCTTGTGCGACTCCTTGGAGTGCTCGGGAGTATCGATGCGTACAATCTCAATCTTTGAAAACTCGTGCAGGCGGTTCAGTCCGCGCACATCCTTGCCATACGAACCTGCCTCGCGACGGAAGCACTGTGTGTAGGCTGTATTCTTGATAGGAAGCTCCTTCTCATCGAGGATCACATCACGGTAGATGTTTGTTACAGGCACCTCGGCAGTAGGGATGAGGTAGAGGTCATCGGCTGTGCAGTGATACATCTGACCCTCCTTGTCGGGCAACTGTCCTGTGCCGTAACCCGATGCCTGGTTTACCACCGTAGGCGGCATTATCTCCTCGTAGCCGGCATTGCGTGCCTCGTCGAGGAAGAAGTTGATAAGGGCACGCTGCAGACGGGCACCCTTGCCACGGTATACGGGGAATCCGGCACCGCTAATCTTCACGCCAAGGTCGAAGTCAATGAGGTTGTACTTCTTTGCCAACTCCCAATGGGGTAGGGGGTTGGGACCCAGGTTGGGAATCTCGTTGCCAGTCTTCTCTACCACGTTATCCTCGGCATGAGCACCCTCGGGTACCTCATCGTAAGGGATATTGGGGATGGTGTAGAGCAGGTTCTGCGTATCCTCGGCAGCGGTCTTCATCTCCTCCTCAAGGGCTGCATTGGTAGCCTTCAAGGCAGCCACCTCGGCTTTCACAGCCTCTGCTTCTTCGCGCTTACCCTCCTTCATGAGGGCACCGATGCGTGCAGCCAGCTGCTTGGCCTCTGCCAAGTTCTTGTCGAGGGTGGTTTGTGCAGCACGACGCTTCTTGTCGAGTGCAATTACTATCGTTTCTGCGGCATTGCCGAAATGTTTCTTCTCAAGGCCTTTGATTACTCGTTCGGTCTGTTCAGTGATGAGTTTAATCGTAAGCATTTCTATACCTTTTATTTATTGTGTACACGTTTTGGGGTACAAAGGTACTAAAAACGCGCAAATAAAACAAGGCAACGATTGTATTATTACCATTATTTGTGGGGAGTGCTTGTGTCTGGGCTCTTGCAAAAAATGAGTAAAACGGCATAGACTGTCGACTTAGGCTTTGGGAAATGACCATTTTTACTTACTTTTGTGCTTGATAAGTATGTATTATGATGAATACGTTGAATACTTTCTTCGAAGCGCAAATGCGTGAATGGGCGCTTGCCCGTGGTAATTATGAGGCTCTGGATAGTGTATGGAGCCGTGAATTGGTGTCTGAGAAGTTGCCAACGGCACTTTGCGTGCAGTGTAATCTGGCACGTCTGGTGTCTACGGGGGCAAGCATTGACAAAGCGAGCATTGCTGCGCGCCCCTGTTTCCTTTGTGCCGGCAATCGCCCCGCAGAGCAGCAAAGCCTTGCTTTGAACGGGGAGTTTGAATGGCTGGTGAATCCTTATCCCATATTGCCCAATCACTATACTATTGCTTCGGTCGCGCATCGCAGGCAAAACATTGCCGAGGCATACGATGCTATGATGCAGGCTGTGCTGGCGCTGCCCGAGGAGTACATCGTGTTCTACAACGGACCGAAGTGTGGTGCCTCGGCTCCCGACCATCTGCATTTGCAGGCTGGCGTCGGTGAAGGTATCCCGTTGGTGGAGTATGCCAAGGGGCAAACTTCCGAGGAATGTTTGCAGGCAATAGCCCCCTTCGGCTATCAGACATATTTGATACATGGAGCAGAAGATCGCAGTCGCTTTGACGAGCTATACAGTATGCTCCCCGTCCCAGAAGGGGAGTATGAGCCGCGGATAAATGTCGTTGCCTGCCGTAAAGGAAACCGAGTGTGCTTGATTGTTATCCCGCGTCACGCACATCGTCCCCACTGCTATAGCGCAGAGGGCGAAGCGCAATACCTTATAAGTCCGGGAGCACTGGATATGTGTGGACTCATCATTACTCCGCGTCGCGAAGACTACGAGCGGCTTACCGCTGCAAGAGCTCTCGATATATTGTGCGAGGTGGGTGTGCGCATCGAACCAACAATCGATGTGGGTATCATGCAGGGCAAGGAGGTCGCCTTTACGTTGAATGGAGAATATACCGTTGGGCATAACAAGCGCCAAGGTACATTCGCGGCAAGTATGACTGATGAGGGAATCTTGTTTGAAACGGGTGTTTACGACACACTATATGTTGAGCCTGCTCAAGACTCTGCCACCTTCAGCCTTCACGGCGTCACCATAGGCAAGGAATTTCATTGGCAGCAACAGGAGATGCAGACCTTCCAAGGCTCGCTCATCTTACGCATCATCGATGGCGAATTGCATGCCATTAACCGTATTGCCATAGAGGATTACCTAACCAGTGTTATTGCCTCGGAGATGAGCGGCACCTCATCTGTAGAGCTCCTCAAGGCGCATGCTATCATTTCGCGCAGTTGGCTGTTGGCTCAGCTTGAAAGAGATGAAAGATTGAAGATGAAAGATAAAAGCTCGTCAGAAGAGGGTAATTCTCAACTCTCAAATGCTGATTCCCAGTTTGTGAAATGGTACGACCGCGAAGCACACACGCACTTCGATGTTTGCGCCGATGACCACTGCCAACGCTATCAGGGAGTGAACCGTAAGGTGACACCGCAGGTACTTGAGGCTATACGCACCACGCGTGGAACCGTACTCAGTTATGGGGGGAAGGTGTGTGACGCGCGTTTCAGCAAGTGCTGCGGTGGCAAGACGGAGTTGTATGAAAGTTGCTGGGACGACACGCCACATCCCTATCTCAGTGTCGTGGAGGATCCTTTTTGCAATACGCACGATGAGAGGGTCCTTTCCGAAGTTCTCAACCACTATGACCAGTCCACCGACTTCTACCGCTGGACGGTGGAGTACAGCCAAGAGGAACTGTCCGAACTGGTGCGCCGCCGAGGAGGGTTCGACTATGGTGATATCATAGATCTCATTCCCATAGAGCGCGGTCCGTCGGGGCGTATCGTACGGTTACAGATTGTGGGTGCCAAGGCTACACGTATCATTGGGAAGGAGCTGGAAATACGCCGTACGCTCTCGGAAAACCACCTCTACAGCAGTGCTTTTGAAGTGAAAAAGAAAAATGGGCGGTTTATCCTTCATGGTGCTGGTTGGGGCCACGGCGTGGGGCTATGTCAGATAGGTGCAGCAATGATGGGCGCCCAAGGTTATAGTTGCGAAGAAATACTACATCACTACTACCCGGAAGCTGTATTGGCGGAGTGGTATAAATAATGTGTAATAGAGGATGCTGGAAAAGAAAAGGGTCAATATGTTGACCCTTTCTGCTTTTTTATTCTAATGGTGGTATCCTATTTAACTGTCAAGGATAGAGTCTGCAAATCTTCAGCTCGCGAACTTCCTCCGACAAAGAGTTCGTACTCGCCGGGGTAGATGCAGATAGTGTTGGTTTCAGGATTCCACCATTCTATTTCTCTATCGGTAAGAGAGAGACACACCTGTTCGGTAGTACCTGCGGCCACATGTACGCGGCGGAAGGCTCGTAGAGCCTTTACGGGACCCTCAGTGTCGCCTATACGACGCATGTAGAGCTGTATTACTTCGTCGCCATCTATGCTGCCGGTGTTGGTGACTGGCACTGTGACGGTCAGCTCTTTGCCTGCTGTAAAGACGTTCTTGGACAATACTGGCGATCCATAGGAGAAGGTCGTGTAGCTAAGTCCGTATCCGAAGGAGAAAAGCGGTGTCTCGGTCATATAACGATAGGTGCGTCCTTTCATGTTGTAGTCTTCAAAGTCGGGAAGCTGGGCCAAATTCTCATAAAAAGTTACGGGCAAACGGCCTGCAGGGTTGTAGTCGCCAAAGAGCACATCGGCAACAGCGCGTCCACCAGCTTGTCCGGGATACCATGCCTGCAGCAACGCTGTGCTGTGCTCTGCCTCGGGTCGCAAAGCTACGGGGGAACCGGAGAAGTTGACAAACACTACGCGTTTGCCTGCCTTATGCAGTGCAGCTACTAATTCGCGCTGTACGGCAGGTAGCTCAATGTCCGTACGGTCGCCACCTCTGAATCCAGGGAGATTTACTCCCATCTCTTCGCCCTCGAGCATGGGGCTGAGACCGCCTGCGAAGATGATGATGTCGGCATCTTTCACTCGCTCTATGCTACGCTCAATATTGATGTCTTCCTTGATGCCAAGGTCGAAGCTTAGCAGGGCATCGGCACGTAAGAACTCGTAGTCTATCTCTATGTCATAGCACTGTCCTCGGCGAGCTTTCAATTTATAGGTCGACTTGCGGGCGCCATGCTTGTTGGAGTATCCCTTCACCTCCTTACCGTTGATGCGAATGCGTCCTGTTCCATATGCATAAACGTTTAGATGATACTCGCCATCTTCCTTGGGCGTAAAGGTTGTGCTGTAGGTGGCCGAGAAGTCGGTTAGGTTGACCTCAGGAGCAAATACCGTGGCACCTGCTGCACAATATTGGGGCGGAGTGGTTACCTGTACGGTGTTGGCTGGAGTGCCCTCGCGATGGGTGTTGTTCCAATAACGAGCTGTAAAGCCTGGTTTTCCATCCGATACGCATTGGTCAAAAACACTGCGGATGAGCGTGCGTTCTACATGGGCGCAACCCTGTTCGTAAATAAGCTTGTCGTCGTCAGTCAACTTCTCACGAATACCTTCGAGCAATGTTACGGTGTGGCGTGGAGTTCCGTTATAGTTACCCCATTGCATCACGGAGTCATTGGCATTGGGTCCCATCACTGCAATGGTAAGATTTCCGCGTTTAAGGGGTAGTGCACCATCCTTGTTAACTAACAGGGTCATCGACTTGCGGGCCATATCAAGTGCTATGCTGTCGTGCTTGTTGGAAGCAACCACGGAATAGGGAATCTTTGTCCATTCCACCTGCGCAGGGTCGTCCATTTCACCCAAACGGAAGCGTGCTTTGAGCAATCGGCGTACTGACTCATCGAGTTTAGCTTCATCCAGCAACCCCTTTTCTACACTCTCTACGATTGCCTTGTACGAAGAACCACAGTCAAGGTCTGTGCCGTGAGCTATCGCATCGGCCGATGCCTCTACGGCAGAAGCATGTGTGCGATGTGCATTCTCTCTATAGAAATCGGCTATAGCGCCACAGTCTGCAACGACTATGCCATCGTACCCCCATTCGTTGCGTAAAATGTCCAGGAGTAACTTGTCGCTGCCACAGCAAGGCTGTCCCTCGAAACGGTTGTAGGCGCACATTACCTCTTCCACGTTGGCTTCCTGAACGAGCGCCTTGAATGGAGGTAAGTAGGTTTCCCACAGATCGCGTGGCTCTATGTTTTCTGCATTATAGCTGTGGCGGTTCCATTCTGGTCCCGAATGTACGGCGAAATGCTTGGCGCAAGCGTGTAGCTTGTCGTATGGCTGACCTGCAGGACCTTGCAGACCTTTAACGACCATCACACCCATCCGTGAGGTCAAGTATGGATCCTCGCCATAGGTCTCAATGCCACGACCCCAACGAGGATCACGGAAGATATTTACGGTAGGAGTCCACATGGTAAGCCCTTGATAGCGTTCCCTGGTGTCTTCTCTGATAAACTGGGCGTTCTTGGCGCGAGCTTCGTCGGAGACAGCCGTATATACGTTGTATACAGCATCAGCGTCAAATGAAGCGGCCATACCTATGGGCTGGGGAAATACTGTGGCCAATCCGGCACGGGCAACACCGTGCAGCGCTTCGTTCCACCAGTTATACCGTTTGATACCTAGTCGTTCAATGGGTTTTGATGAGTCCATGGTAAGTATTGCCTTCTCTTCGAGCGTAAGCAACTTTACCAAACTGTCGGCACGTTGCCAGGCTATGGCTTCATAGTCAAACTTGGCTTCTTGTTTGCATGCCACTAATGCTAACAAGAAAACTGCGCTACATAGATACTTTTTCATAATTGTACTAAATCCTTAGAGTTGTTCTGAATGCAAAAATACATAATATTCATCAATTTTTTTCAAATTAAGTCTGGTATTCTCAGCTTATTTTCCCGATAATTAGTAAATTCGCTGCGAAATCACTGAATGACGATGGATATAATAGATAAATTCTTGCGCTCCAAGTGGCTGACTAAAGCAGCTAGGTGTGTCAAAACCCCAGGGGCAATGACCAAACTGGCCTTGACTGCGGGAGTGTATCTTAGAAAGAAAGGACTGAAATCGGTGAGCGAATATCTGACGCTGATGGTCAACTATGTCAAGGATGTTGCAACTGGGCGGTATAAGGGATATAGCAAAACACATCTTACGCTGATTGTTGCCGCTATTTTGTATGTTGTTTCTCCTCTTGATGTTATTCCTGATTTTCTTATCGTGGCTGGGCTTATTGATGATGCGGCTATCATAGCCAGGGTGTTCAATGAAATAGGCAAAGAATTGGATAAATACAAAGATGTGTCTAGGGAAAACCACTTAGAGACGTAAAAGTGGTGTGGAGCTGTTAATTTTTCTATATTTTGTAACAAACGTTCGTTTGTATGTATATTTTTTTGTAACTTTACAAGATTAAAATGCCTTAATAGACGTAACCTGCTGTAAGACATTTGATAGGCACATTTTATTCTTAGTGCCACTGTGGCAAGATAACAAAAAAGAACATATATAATGAATTACAAATGGAATTATCAACCTCCTACCGAGCTCGAGATCCAGAAAGCAGAAGCTTTGTCTGTGGAGACAGGCTTCAATCCGATATTATGTCGGTTGCTTGTCGATAGAGGGATTGCAACGGGAGAAGAGGCCAAGCGCTTCTTTCGACCGAGTTTGACGGACTTGCACGACCCGTTTCTTTTGGCTGGTATGGATGCGGCTGTAGAGCGCATCAATCAGGCGCTGGGACGCAAGGAACGTATATTGGTGTACGGTGACTACGATGTGGACGGCACTACAGCTGTAGCATTGGTCTATCGTTTCTTGCAACAGTTCACAACCAACATCGATTATTACATTCCCAATCGTGACAATGACGGCTATGGAGTTTCTTTCAAAGGAGTTGACTATGCGAAGGAGACTGGTGTTAAATTGGTGATTGTGCTTGACTGCGGTGTAAAGGCGGTAAATGAAATAGCTTACGCCAAGGAGTTGGGAATCGATTTTATAGTGTGCGACCACCATGTGCAAGATGACATACTGCCCCCCGCAGTCGCTATCCTCAATCCCAAGCTTATAGGGTCGGATTATCCTTATCCTCATCTGTCGGGGTGTGGCGTAGGCTTTAAACTGATGCAGGCATTTGCCAAGGACAATGGCATAGAGTTCAGTCAGCTCATCCCTTATCTTGACCTGGTAGCTGTGAGCATTGCTTCAGATATCGTACCCATTATGGGCGAAAATCGTATACTTGCCTATCATGGTCTACGTCAACTGAACCATAACCCGAGTACGGGATTACGTGCCATTATCGATGTATGCGGCTTACACGACAAGGAAATAAAGATTAATGATGTTATCTTTAAGATAGGTCCGCGTATCAATGCTTCGGGACGAATACAGACCGGTAAAGAAGCGGTGGATCTGCTCACCGAGAAGGACTACAAGAGGGCACTTGAACTGAGTAACCAGATTAACGAGTACAACGAAGCACGCAAAGACCTCGATAAGTCTATGACTGTAGAAGCCAACCATATCGTTGACAGTTTGGAAGATTTGGCCGACAAACGCTCTATCGTATTGTACAACGAAGATTGGCATCGAGGAGTCATCGGGATCGTAGCCTCACGATTGACCGAACTTTTTTACCGTCCCTCGGTTGTACTGACAAAGACGAACGATATGGCCACAGGCTCGGCACGCTCGGTAGCCGATTTTGATGTGTATAAAGCTATCGAGAGTTGTCGTGACCTGCTCGACAATTTTGGCGGCCACCCCTATGCAGCAGGCTTGTCGCTTCCCGTAGAGAATGTTGAAGAGTTTGCCCGCCGTTTCGAGGAATATGTGGCTAAGAACATTCGTCCCACGCAGACCGACGCTGTCATATATATAGATGGAGAACTTTCGTTCAAAGATATATCTATGAAGCTATACAGTGACCTCAAGCGCTTCGAACCTTTTGGTCCTGACAACCCCAAGCCTACCTTCTGCACCCGACAGGTGTACGACTACGGAACCAGCAAGGTGGTAGGACACAATCAGGAACATATCAAGTTGGAACTGGTTGACAATCTATGCAACCGCGTGATGAACGGTATAGCCTTTGGACAAAGCTCGCAAGCACGTTACATCAAGTCGAAGCAGGCCTTCGATATTTGCTACACGATAGAAGAAAATACACATAAGCGCGGTGAGGTGCAGCTGCTCATTGAGAGCATCAAGCCCTGCATGGAGGAGTAATACGGAGTGGACTACAGAGAGGTTCTTCGCGAATACTTCGGCTACGATTCGTTTCGTAGTATACAGGAAGATATTATCCGCAGTATAGGTAGCGGACGCGACACCCTCGGACTCATGCCTACAGGAGGTGGCAAGAGTATAACCTTTCAGGTGCCGGCGTTGGCGCAAGAAGGGGTTTGCATAGTCATCACTCCACTCATCGCCTTGATGAAGGATCAGGTGGCCAAATTGCGTGAGCGCGGTATCAAGGCTACCGCTATATATTCAGGAATGAGTCGGGATAGTATCGTTGCGGCCTTGGATAATTGTATCCTTGGCGGTTACAAGTTTCTCTATATATCGCCCGAACGCCTCACTTCCGATATCTTCCTTACCAAGTTGCGCCGTATGCAGGTAAGCTTCATAACTATAGATGAAAGCCACTGCATATCGCAGTGGGGGTATGATTTTCGCCCCTCTTATTTGGCTATAGCTGATATACGCAAGCAGCTTCCCTCCATTCCTGTTCTTGCCCTCACTGCTACTGCTACCCCTGAAGTGGTGAAAGACATACAGGCTCGTCTGCAGTTTCATGAGGAGAATGTCTTCCGCATGAGTTTCGAGCGCAAGAATCTCAACTATATTGTACGTCATACCGAAAATAAGGATGCCGAGATGCTCCATATTCTTAGTAGCGTGCAGGGAGCAGCCATCGTCTACGTGCGTAATCGTGACAAGACTCGCGAGATTTCTCGTTTGCTTGCCGACCACGGTGTCAGTGCCACCTTTTACCATGCGGGTATTGATAGCCGCGATAAGGACAAGCGGCAGCAGCAATGGAGTGAGGGGGGCATCCGTGTTATGGTGGCCACCAATGCTTTTGGAATGGGTATCGACAAGCCAGATGTGCGTGTGGTCATTCATTATGAGATGCCCGATTCTCCCGAGGCATACTATCAGGAGGCAGGTCGTGCTGGTCGTGACGGACTCACCGCCTATGCCGTACTTCTTTATGCTCCTGACGACAAACGCAAACTGTCGCGCCGTGTTAACGACAACTACCCTGACAAAACCTTTATCTGCAGCGTCTACGAGCGTCTCGGTTACTACTACCAGATGGCCGTAGGCGATGGCGAGGGATGTCACTATGATTTTGATCTTAATGAGTTCTGTAAAGCTTACCGCCTACCCCTTGTGCAAACCGAGAGTGCGCTACGTCTACTTACTGGAGCAGGGTACATTCGTTTCGAGGAGGAGGAAGAACATACTTCACGCCTGCGCTTCATCGTTACACGTGACGAACTTTACCGCCGCCGCGACGATAGTGAATCTGCTGAGCTGCTTATCCGTACTTTACTCCGCCTTTATAGCGGCGTGTTCAGCGACTACGTATTTATCGATGAGAAATACATCAGCGAGATGAGTGGAGTCCCATTGGAACCACTCTATGAGTCTCTACTCGGATTAGGTCGCGCGCGTGTGATACATTATATACCACGCCGTACCTGCCCGTCTATCACTTTTGTGCGCAAGCGTGTCGATACCGAGCGCATCGTTATTCCCAGCTCTGTATACGAAGAACGCAAAGAAAGCTATGCTCGGCGCATCGAGGCTATGAAGGAATACGTGTTGTCAGACCTGCAATGTCGTAGCCGTATGCTGCTACGCTATTTCGGTGAACGAAATGCTTCTCTTTGTCAGGTGTGCGACAACTGCCGCAAACACCGTAGTAATCCCCAATCCGAATTGCACTTTCGTGCCTATCGTGAGATGCTTTACAATCTGCTCTCCGACGGTCAATTACACCCTATTGAGGTCGTACATACGCTACACATCGAAACTCCTATACTCAAGTCGTTGCTGCAACACCTTGTGCAAGAGGAAGAAATCATCATCCAAGACGGATTAATTAGGTTGAGATGACCTGGATGAGTAGGTAGCCTTTGTCTGCGGCGGCTGTGGCCTTTGTTAGATTGACAGCATGTGTAGTACGTTCACCAGCTGCTCATCGATGGGTTTGTCCTTCTTAATGGCGGTGTTGAAGGGTACGTACACGATTTCGTCGTTGCGGATGCCTATCATTACGTTGCGCTGGCCATCGAGTAGGGCATCGATACTGGCTGCACCCATGCGGCTGGCGATGATGCGGTCGTGAGCTGTGGGGCGTCCGCCACGCTGCAAGTGTCCGAGGATGGATACGCGAACGTCGAACTGCGGGAACTCATTGCGCACGCGCTCGGCGTAGTGCATGGCGCCACCTAATTCCTTATTCTCGGCTACGAGCACGATGCTGCTGTTCTTCGACTTGCGCACACCATTCTGGATGAATGCGGCCAGCTGGTCTTCCTTGGTGAGGTGCTCGGGGATGATGGCTGCCTCGGCGCCCGAAGCAATGGCGCTGTTGAGGGCGAGGAAGCCGGCATCGCGGCCCATGACCTCGACGAAGAAGATGCGCTCGTGGGAGTTGGCCGTGTCGCGTATCTTATCTACTGCCTCAACGATGGTGTTGAGCGCCGTGTCGTAGCCCAAGGTGGTATCGGTGCCATAGAGGTCGTTGTCAATAGTAGCGGGGATGCCAATGCAAGGAATGTCATACTCCTGGGCCAAAACGCGGGCACCGGTGAGCGAACCGTCGCCACCGATGACTACAAGAGCGTCAATCTCGTGCTCGCACATGTGCTTCCATGCTTCGGCACGTCCTTCCTCGGTCTTGAACTCGGGGCAACGGGCAGTCTTGAGGATGGTACCTCCCTGCTGCACGATGTTGCTCACGTTCTCGGTCTTGAAATCCTTGATTTCGTTTGTGATGAGGCCCTTGTAGCCGCGGTAGATGCCCTTGACCTTGAGGCCGTTGAAGATGGCCGTACGGGTGACGGCACGGATGGCAGCATTCATGCCCGGTGCGTCGCCGCCCGAGGTGAGGATGCCTATGCAATTGATTCTTCTTGCCATATTGTTTTGAGTTTTTAAGTTATAGAGTTTGTTCGTTGTGAATCATGATTTCTTGTTTGCACTCTTCCATCAGCCATTTGGGGGTGGAGGTGGCACCGCAGATGCCTATCGACTGGCCGTCGTTGATGAGCTCGAAGTCTATCTCGTGGCTGCCCTCGATGTGGTAGGAGTTGGGGTTGGCCTTCAGGCACTCCTGGTACAGCACCTTGCCGTTGCTGCTCTTCTTGCCACACACGAAGAATACGAGGTCGTGTGAGGCGGCAAAGGCGCGGATGTTTGCCAGGCGATTTGATACCTGGCGGCAGATGGTGTCGTAGTAGTGGAACTCCACGTGGGGCGCGATGCGCTGCTTGATGGTCTCTACGATGAGGCGAAACTCGTCGAGCGACTTGGTGGTCTGCGAGTAGAGGTAGATGTGGCGTGTGAAGTCGATGCGGTCTATCTCCTTGATGCTCTCGATGACGATGGCCGTGCCGTCGGTCTGCCCCACGAGGCCGAGCACCTCGGCATGTCCCTTCTGTCCGTAGATGATAATCTGCTTGGGTTGCTCTGAGGGTGTGTCGTACTCCTGCTTGATGCGTTTCTGTATGTTGAGCACCACGGGGCAGGTGGCATCGATGATGTCGATGCCGTTGCGGCGTGCAGCCTCGTAGGTCTCGGGCGGCTCGCCATGGGCGCGGAGCAGCACGCGCACGTTGCGCAGCTGGGCAAACTCGTCGTGGTTGATGGCGATGAGGCCCAGTGAGCGCAGCCGCTCACACTCCATGCCGTTGTGCACGATGTCGCCTAAGCAGTATAGCGGGGCGCCGCGCTGCAGCTCCTCCTCGGCCTTGCGGATGGCGGTGGTCACTCCGAAGCAGAAGCCCGAATGCTCGTCAATCTCTACGTTTATCATTTATTGATGATTGAATGGAACTGCTCCATCAGCCATGCCTTCTGCTCGGGGATGGTCATGTGGCTGTTGTCGAGCAGGATGGCGTCATCGGCCTTGCGCAGGGGGCTGATGGCACGTCCGCTGTCGATGCGGTCGCGCTCCTTCACATTCTCCAGTATGCTCTCGTAGGAGGCCTCTTCGCCCTTGGCCCTGAGCTCATCGTAGCGGCGCTGGGCGCGAACCTCGGCGCTGGCAGTGACGAACACCTTGAGCTCGGCATCGGGGAATACGGTGGTGCCTATGTCGCGCCCGTCCATCACGATGCCCTTGTCCTTGCCCATCTGTTGCTGCAGGGCTACCATGGCCTCGCGCACAAAACCGATGGTGGCGATGAGGCTCACGCGTGACGATACGGCCATGCCGCGTATCTCCTTCTCTATGCACTCTCCGTTGAGGTATGTCTCGGGACGCCCCTCGGCATTAAGCCGGAAGGTAATGCGGATGTCGGGCATCGCAGCCTGTAGCTCGGGGAGCTTTACGCTGTCTTCGGTGAAGAGGTCGTGCTGAAGGCAGTAGTAGGTGACTGCGCGGTACATGGCGCCGCTGTCGATGTAGATATACCCGATCTCACGGGCAAGGTCCTTGGCCATCGTGCTCTTTCCGCACGAGGAGTGGCCGTCAATGGCTATGGTTATCTTTTTCATATATAAAATTGTTATAGTACTAAGGAAAAATTCATCATCAGGGATGATGCGGCAACGTGATATTTGCCATACGATACGCCCACTTTTATGCGGTTGACATTCAGACCGGCACCTATGGAAAACCCTTCCATAGAACGCTTTGTGGCGTGCTTGAGTTCGCTACGTAGCAGGAAGTTGTATCCCGCCGAGAGGTAGGTGCTTGGAGTGGGCAAGATGTCGGCTCCGATAATGAAATGCTTGAGCAGGATATCTTTCCACGAGTTGTCGTCAGTGTTGTGGAAGTCCGTGGCTTGCCATTTGTCGAGGTCTGTGAGGGTGAGCGAGAGGCGGATGGGCGCGTGCGCCAGCTCCTTGCTGAAACCTACCAGCAGATTGAAGGGTAGGGACTCCTGGATACCGTCAAAGGTCTTTACTTGTCCGCCGAGATTGCGTGCTACCACAGAGGCGGAGAACATGGCGTCGGGGTTGTAGTAGTTGAGGCCGAGGTCAACGCCTAAGGCTAGCGAGTATACCTGTTCATAGTTGGAGTAGATGAACTTGCCAGTTACGCCGCCTGAAAGACGGTCGCTGAAGTTGAAACTATACACGGTCATCAGTGCCATGTCTTTGGCCGAGAAGTTGCCGATGATGTTGCCTTCGGTATCGGTGTTCTTCATCGAACCGAAGTTCAGGTAGTGGGCACCGAATGCAAGTCCTGAGCGCTCGCCGACATGCATGTTGTAGGCGGCTGATGCTACATAGGTCTTCTGCAGGTAGCTCATGTAATTGAGGTTGAGTGTCCCGCCATTAGTGTTGGCAAGCAGGGCTGGGTTGTGAAAAGCTAATGTGAGGTCATCCTCAATGATGGATGTGTTGTCACCTCCGAGTGCTGCGGCATGCGAGGATACTGGCAACTGTAGGAACTGGAAGGTTGCCCCTGCATCTTGTGCGTGCAGAGAATATATGCTGCAGCATATTATATATAGGTATAGGATGCCTCTTTTCATAGGGGTACTTAATTTTTGCCAAATATACGACTTTTTTGTGTATAAAACGCCGTATTGGGGCAAAAATGCATGTGCGGGGAATTTAAAATCCGCTTGGAGAGTAAAAAAAACATTTTTTTTTGTATTGCCTAACAAAAAAAGTATTACTTTTGCAAACACATCGGAAAATATAATAAAATAAGAGCATAACTTATGGAAATCAAAAAATCTGAAAAAGCCAACTTGGAGAGCAGTAAGCTTACATGGGTCCTTATTGGTCTCGTGGTTGTTTTGGCAGCACACTACGTGGCGTTTGAATGGACGCAGTATGAACAAGAGTCTACAGGTGAAATTGTAGATGCTGGTGATATAGTATTGGAAGAGGAAATTATTCCTATCACCATGCCTGAGAAGAAGACTGTACCTCCTCCTCCCCAAGCTGTAACACAGGCTGAGGTGCTCAATATCGTGGAAGACGATGCTGAGATTGAGGAAACTACCATTGTGTCTGCTGAGGACCAAGCTGAGTTTGTTGAGATTCAAGACGATGTGCCCATTGTGGTAGAGGAGCCTGAAAAGGAGGAGGAAATCTTCCAAGTGGTAGAAAACCAACCAGAGTTCCCTGGTGGTATGGCCGAGTTGATGAAGTATCTTCAGAAGAATATAAAGTATCCTTCTATCTGCCAGGAACAGGGTATTCAAGGTCGTGTTATCGTACAGTTTGTGGTAAATACCGACGGTTCGATTGTTGATCCTCAGGTAATCAAGCCTGTAAATCCCTACCTTGACAAGGAGGCTCTCCGCGTGGTATCCACCATGCCTAAGTGGAAGCCCGGTGAACAACGTGGCAAGAAGGTACGCGTACGCTTTACACTGCCTGTAACATTCCGTTTGAGCAACTAATCTCACAATATGGTTTAAGAGGCTGCATTTTGTAGCCTCTTTTTTTATTACAAAAAATTTCCTATTATGCCTTTCACATTTTCTCAACTTCTCGATAAGGTAAATGCACACATAGAGTCTCTTGACTATGCGCGCGAACCGATGAACCTGTACGAGCCGGTTAAGTATATCCTCTCGCTTGGAGGCAAGCGTATACGTCCCGCGATGATGCTTATGGCCTATAATATGTATCGTGATGATGTGGATACCATCCTCGACCCAGCTTTGGCGTTGGAGATATACCATAACTTCACCCTCCTGCACGATGACCTTATGGACAATGCCGATGTGCGTCGTGGTAAACCCACTGTGCATAAGCACTGGGATGCCAATACAGCAATCCTGTCAGGTGATGTGATGCTCACGCTGGCAGATGTGTATATGTCGCGTGTCGGAGATGAGTATTTCAGAGAGGTGATGGCTACCTTCTATCGCACGTCTATTGAAATAGCCGAAGGGCAGCAGTATGACATGGATTTCGAGACTCGCGATGATGTCGCTGAGGAGGAGTATATCGAGATGATTCGCCTCAAGACCTCTGTGCTCTTGGCGTGTGCTCTCAAAATAGGTGCTATTCTAGGCGGGGCATCCAAGGAGGATGCAGAGCATCTTTATCGTTTGGGTGAGAGCATTGGTCTTGCTTTCCAGCTTCGCGACGATTATCTGGATGTGTATGGCGATCCAAAAGTATTTGGCAAGAAAATTGGCGGTGACATCCTGTGCAATAAGAAGACCTATCTCTATATCAATGCGCTTCGTCTGGCCGATAAGGAGCAACGTGCCGTGCTTGACTATTGGGCTGCTGCTGCTGACTTTGTTCCCGAAGAGAAGGTGGCCGCAGTTACTGAAGTGTATAATAAGGTGGGGCTTCCTGCCATGAGCCGTGCTGCTGAGGAACGCTACTATCGCGAGGCACAGGCTTCGCTCGAGGCGCTCAGCGTAAGCGACGGCAAGAAGCAAGTGCTGCGCGAGTTTATGGCCAATCTTATGGAGCGTGATGTATAGACTCATCGACACCCATAGCCATCTGTTTGTCGACGATTTCAATGCCGATCGTCCCGAAGTGATGCTTCGTGCCCGGGAGGCAGGGATCACACATATATTAATGCCCAATATCGATGTGGATTCTGTGGAGCCCATGCTACGCGTATGCGGTGAGTATCCGGGATATTGTTTCCCGATGATAGGACTTCATCCGACGGAGGTAGATGCCAACTACCGCGATGCTTTGACGGCACTGAAGCCCTTGCTCGATGAACATCCTTTCATCGCTATTGGTGAGGTGGGGCTCGACTTGTATTGGGACAAGACCTATAAGAAGGAACAGTTGGCTGTTCTCGATGAACAGATTGGTTGGGCGCTTGAGCGTGATTTGCCTCTTGTCATTCATTCGCGTGAGGCTTTTCCTGAGTTATATGCTCTTTTCTCACATTATAAGGATTCACCTATTCGTGGCGTCTTCCATAGTTTTACGGGTACGGCTGATGAAGCGCATGTATTGCTGGAGTTTCCTGGATTCATGCTTGGCATTAATGGAGTAGTTACATTTAAGAAATCCACTTTGCCTGACGCGCTTAGTGAAGTGCCGCTTTCTCGTATTGTGGTCGAAACAGACTCCCCTTATCTGGCGCCTGCGCCTTATCGAGGAAAACGCAACGAGAGTAGCTATGTGGTACGTGTGGTTGAGAAGCTGTCAGAAATCTATGCTCTTTCTCTTGATGCTATTGCCGATGCCACTTACCGTAATGCTTGTGCAGTTTTCGGCCTTTAATCATTGTAAGATCTTATTGTATTGATGTTGCTACATCAGATGCTCGCTGAGTATCTTGATGGCAAGCACGATAAGTACGAGTCCACCGATAGGTTCTACAGGGAATCGAAGTTTGCTGCCTACGATACTTCCGATGAAACACCCTATGATGGCAAGCACGAAAGAGGCTAATCCGATAGCAAAAAGAGGAAAGCCTAACTGCTGTAGCGTGTTCATGCCGATACAAGTGAACGAGATGCCTACAGCAAGTGCATCGATACTCACCGCAAGGGAAAGAGTGAGTACGGTGGTTAGGCGAGTGGGGTCGAAGTGATGCTCTTCGTCACCACTGATGCCGTCTCGTATCATCTTCACGCCGAGGAAGGTGAGCAGGGCGAAGGCTATCCAGTGGTCGTACTGCTCGATGAAGCGGTAAAAGTATACCGAGCCTGCCCAGCCTATCAGGGGCATGATAGCTTGGAAGAGCCCAAAGCAGAAAGCTATAGTCAAGAAGTGGCGTAGGGTGATACGCTTAAGTATGAGTCCGCTGGCAATGGCGATGGTGAAACTGTCCATGGCGAGGGCGAGGGCGGTGAGCCATATTTCGAGCGTGGTCATGGACGTTTTTTGTTGAAGTTGAGATAATAGGTGATGCTATATGTCGCACCGAATACTGTTCCGCTGCCAGCTCCGAAACCTGGGATGTACCATGGTCCTCCGTTGGCGATAGGGGCTTTGTGTATGGGGTATTTGTAGCGGAGTGACCATCCCATGTAGAAGTTCTTAGCTATCTCGGCTCGCACTCCAGCAACGGCTTCCGCCCAAATGGCACGGCAGGGCATGTCGGTAAGATGTACGGGTATTTCGTTGCCCCATATGGGGTCTTTCAATGCTGGGGCATCTACGTTATATGTAAAGGAGGTGTAGCCTATGCGACCACCTAAATATATATAGTTCGGTTTACCGTTCTTGTATTGCATATTGTAGTCCATACCGATGCGGTAGTAGGGAGCGCGAGTGCTGTAGCCTATCTCGTAGAGCTGGCTCACCATGTCGGTGTGTCCTATACCAGCCTCGATGACAGGAAAGAAGCGGTTTGTTAAGTTTGCTGAGGCTGACACTTCTGCGCTAAAGTACTTGTCCTTTACAAAGATAGGGTAGATGTACCCGAAGACATCGGTAGAGAGATAGATGCCGCGAAAGAGCGGCGCCTTCTCGTCTTTCTTAAGGACAAGAATCTTAGATGTCTTATTAGACTCCTCTCCTCGGGAGAGGAATGGGAAGACCATTGCGCTAATCAGCAGTATGATAAATAACCTGAATGTTTTCGCGTTCATCGTAGTTGACTTCGGGAGATTTAATGATTAAGGTATCTATCACATGGTGAGTACTTCGTACTGTGGTGAGCGAGTGGAACATAGCCGTACCGCAAGCTACCGACACGAGAGTAGGTGTATTGGTGTGACTGATGTAGAGCGTGTCGTAGGCCATTCCGCTATTGTAGTCGAAGATTAGCGTGTCGGTCTCGTAGGCATAGCTGAGAGGGATGGTTACATCTGAAGCGTTGTTTTTGAGATTAAGCACTATCGAATCACCTTGCGGGCGTACAACACTTACGCTCAGCGTGCCATTGATGGCGACAGGGTCACCCAGATGGTTGTAAAATACCATCTTGCCAGCTACGGTATTGTTAATAGGGCAATCCTCACCAGAACAAGCCATCATACTTACAATCAAGCTTAGGGCTATGCCCAGCAGATATGCTATGTGACGGTAGCGGTGCATTAGAACTCCTTTTCTATCTTATAGTTATTGCGCTCCTGCGAATTGCGGCTGACGATTTCGCCAAGGAAACCGGTGAGGAACATCTGTACACCCAATATCATGCCCACCAATGTCAGGTAAAAGTAGGGACTATTGGTGATGAGGCGTGCCGGTATGCCGCTGGCAAGGCAGTAGAGTTTGTTGGCCCCGATGTAGATGACACACAGGAAGCAGATGATAAACATCACCGATCCCCACAGGCCGAAGAAGTGCATGGGCTTGACACCGAACTTGCTAAGGAACCATAGGGTCATCAGGTCGAGGTAGCCGTTGACGAAGCGGTTGAGGCCAAACTTGGTGACACCGTACTTGCGTGCCTGGTGCTGCACCACCTTCTCGCCAATCTTGGTGAATCCGGCGTTCTTGGCCAGGTAGGGAATGTAGCGGTGCATCTCGCCATACACCTCGATGTTCTTCACCACCTCCTTGCGGTAGGCCTTGAGGCCGCAGTTGAAGTCGTGCAGGTTCTTGATGCCCGACACCTTGCGTGCGGTAGCGTTGAATAGCTTTGTGGGGATGGTCTTCGATAGTGGGTCGTAGCGCTTCTGTTTGTAGCCCGACACCAGGTCGTACTTCTCCTCGGTGATCATGCGGTACAGCTCGGGAATCTCGTCGGGCGAGTCCTGCAGGTCGGCATCCATGGTGATGACCACGTCTCCCTCGGCACGATCGAAGCCGCAGTAGAGGGCGGGTGACTTGCCGTAATTACGGCGGAACTTGATGCCCTTGACCTCGGGGTGCTCGGCGTGCAGACGCTCGATCACATCCCATGAGTCATCGGTGCTACCGTCGTTGACAAACAATATCTCATAGCTGAAGTGGTACTCGTCCATCACGCGCTTGATCCATGCGTGCAGCTCGGGAAGGCTCTCAGCCTCATTGTACAGGGGTACGATAACGGATATGTCCATGGATATATATAAGTTGAGTTATGATTTTTTTTGTGGCTTGCGCATTGATATAAACAATGTTATGGGGAGGGCTATGACTATTGCCCACGAAATGTTGTTGCTCAGCATGCCCATTGTCATTTCTATGGGTGTCATCGCTTGCAGTTGCGTAACAGTGGTGCGCATCAGTTCTATGTATTGGACCCATTGCGCCAGAGCATCCTCATTGCCCTCTACGCCCTCCAACGTGCTGAGGTCGATGGCTGTCAACTGTGCTATGCTGCTTTCAAGCGCCCCTATCATTGTGCCTCCGTCGATGTAAGCGAAGTAGATGTAGTGTGCGGCGGCGGCTAGCAGTGAGCCAAAGCCCATGATGAGCAATGCGAAGGCCAGTGCACGGACAAACTCGATGTTGCCGCCCAGGTAGCGGTCGCGATATAGTTTCACCAACCTATAGATGAGAAAGGGTACCATTAGTGTCAGGCCCAGAAAGAGCATGGCAGCCATCGTGGAGTGCAAGCTCAGGGGAAACAGGCAGAACTTGCCGATATAATATACTCCCACCACTGCACCCATATTCATGGCACACTGCATCATCGTGGGGGGCTCCTGTGGCTGTTGACTGTTCATCGTTTTCTTGTTTCTTATATTAATTTACAAAGATAGTGTAAATTTTGCTTATTTCGGTTGTGATGACATTTTTTTTTAGGCAACAATATATCTGTTGCCCAAAACATTATAAACAAAGTGTAGACAAATCAATGTCTACGCTTTTTATAGTATAATCTTTGGCGGTTTTACACGATCTTCTTCACCAGGGAGAACATCTTGTAGGGCATGTAGCGGAAGGGGAGGTCTATCCAGGTGCCGGTGGCCACTACGGCGCGGTAGTGTGAGAAGGCGCGGTAGCTCTCCTCGCCGTGGTAGCTGCCCATGCCGGAGTTGCCCAC